>Ga0209537_1000088_pt1 | contig 99663 bp, 99 predicted proteins | sample BioPla4DNA1_FD_187698 | JGI IMG/M metagenome (GOLD analysis project Ga0209537, IMG submission 187698) | Biogas fermentation microbial communities from Germany - Plant 4 DNA1 (SPAdes) (version 2) | ecosystem: Engineered > Bioreactor > Anaerobic > Digestate | place: Bielefeld, North... | reverse complement strand
CTGTTCAGCCGCAGGGGGTTTAATATCGACAGCATTTCCGTCGGTGAGACCCAAGACCCCACTGTTTCCCGGATGACCATTGTCACTCAAGTGGATGACGCTATCCTGGAGCAGATCATCAAACAGCTCAGTAAACTGGTGAATGTCCTGAAAGTGGCGGTTTTGCCGGCAGAAGCTTCAGTTTACCGCGAATTGGTGCTGATCAAAGTCACGGCCGACGACAGCACCCGGGCCACCATTTCGGATATCATCGAAGTATTCCGGGCGAAGATCGTGGACATTGCGCCCAAATCCATGACAGTGGAAATAACCGGCGACCAGCCCAAGATCAAAGCTCTGATCGATCTCCTGGAGCCCCACGGCATTCTGGAAGTTGTCCGGACTGGGCTGACTGGGCTGCATCGCGGCGATCAAAATATCTTGACACAGGAGGATGTCTAGCATGGCAAAGATGTACTACGAACAAGATTGTGATCTGAATCTGTTGAAAGACAAAACTGTCGCTGTAATAGGTTTCGGCTCCCAAGGCCACGCCCACGCCCTTAACTTGCACGAATCGGGTGTGAAGGTTATTGTCGGCCTGTATGAAGGCAGCAAGTCCTGGAAAGCCGCGGAAGCCGCGGGGCTTGAGGTCATGGTTACCGCCGACGCGGTCAAAAACGCGGACATCATCATGATCCTGGTCAATGACGAAAAACAGGCAGCGCTTTATAAGACAGACATCGCGCCGTATCTTGCGCCGGGCAAGTCCTTGGCTTTCGCCCACGGGTTCAACATCCACTACAACCAGATCGTGCCGCCGGAATACGTCAATGTGTTCATGGTGGCTCCCAAAGGGCCCGGCCATACAGTCCGCAGCCAATACCAGCAGGGCCGGGGCGTACCCTGCCTGATCGCCGTCTACCAGGACGCCACCGGTAACTGCAGAGAACTGGCCTTGGCATATGCGGCGGGGATCGGCGGCGCCCGGGCCGGGGTCTTGGAAACAACATTCAAAGAGGAAACCGAAACCGATCTCTTCGGTGAGCAATGTGTGCTCTGCGGCGGCGTCACGGCCTTGATCAAAGCTGGATTCGAGGTCTTGGTGGAGGCCGGGTACCAGCCGGAAAGCGCCTATTTTGAATGCCTCCATGAACTGAAGCTGATCGTGGATCTGATCAACGAAGGCGGATTGTCATACATGCGCTATTCCATCAGCGACACTGCCGAGTACGGAGATTACATGGTCGGCCGGCGGATCATCACGGAAGAGACCAAGGATGAGATGCGCAAAGTCCTCAAGGAAGTCCAGGAGGGGGCCTTCGCCCGCAGCTGGCTGTTGGAAAACAAAGTAGGCCGCCCGCAGTTCAACAAGATGCGGGAGATTGAAGCGAACCACCCCATCGAACAGGTGGGCAAAGAGCTCAGAAAGATGATGAGCTGGTTGAAAAAATAACTGTTGGAGAGGGTTTGTGATGACTGCCAAAATCAAGATCTTCGACACCACGCTCAGGGACGGTGAACAGTCGCCGGGCTGCAGCATGAATTTGCAGGAAAAACTGGAGATGGCCCGGCAGCTGGAACGGCTGCGGGTGGATATTATCGAGGCTGGCTTCGCCATTGCCTCCCCCGGAGATCTGATGGCCATCCAGGCTGTGGCCAAAGAAGTCCGGGAATGCACAGTGGCTAGCCTGGCCCGGGCTCTGGCCAAAGACATCGATGCCGCCTGGGAGGCGGTCAAGGACGCGGCAAGCCCCCGGATCCACACTTTCATTGCCACATCCGACATCCACATGCAGTATAAACTGCGCAAATCTCCCGAGCAGGTTTTGGAGCAGGCTGTGGAGATGGTGAAATATGCCAAGAAGTACTGCTCTGATGTGCAGTTTTCCGCCGAAGACGCCACTAGAAGCGATCCTGTGTTCCTCTGCCGCGTGTTCGAGGCCGTGATCAACGCCGGCGCCACGGTGATCAACATTCCTGACACTGTCGGCTACACCACGCCGTGGGAATTCGCGGAACTGATCACCACCATCTTCGAAAACGTGCCCAATATCCACAAGGTCGACGTGGCGGTGCACTGCCACAACGATCTGGGCTTGGCGGTGGCCAATTCTCTGGCTGCGGTCAAAGCCGGGGTACACCAGGTGGAATGCACGATCAACGGCATCGGGGAGCGGGCCGGCAACGCGGCTTTGGAAGAGATCGTGATGGGACTGGTGGTCCGCCGCGACTTTTACAACGTGGACACCAACATCGACACCACCCAGATTCACCGCTCCAGCCGCTTGTTGAGTACCATCACCGGTGTTTCGGTCCAGCCCAACAAGGCTATTGTCGGGGCGAACGCCTTCGCCCATGAGTCCGGGATTCACCAGCACGGTGTCTTGGCCAACAAGCAGACTTATGAGATTATGACCCCCGCCTCCATCGGCCTTGCTGAAAACAAGATGGTCCTGGGTAAACACTCTGGGCGCCATGCCTTTGAAGACCGCCTGCTCAGCCTCGGCTTCGAACTCTCCAAGGAAGAGTTGGACAAAGCCTTTGAGCAGTTCAAGCTGCTGGCAGACAAGAAAAAAGTGGTCTCTGATTTGGACATCGCCGCCTTGGTGCAGCCGAAAGCCTTCGACATCCCTGAAACATATAAGCTCAAACGCTTTGTGATCAACAGCGGCAACACCATCACCGCCACCGCCACGGTAAGGCTGGAGACAGCCGAATTCCCCAAAGAGGCTGTGGCAACAGGTGATGGGCCGATCGACGCGGCGTTCAAGGCTATTGACGAGATTGTCGGGATCGAATTCCGGCTCGACGCTTTTACGATCAATGCACTCTCCGAGGGCAAAGATGCCCAGGGCGAGGTTATCGTCAAGATTTCCAAAAACGGCCATCTGTACACAGGGCGCGGGCTGAGCACAGACATTATTGAGGCAAGTGTCAAAGCTTATCTTAACGCTATCAACAAAATGCTCGACGAACTACGGTTCCAAAAAGGGATTGATGCCGATGACCAATAGTTTAAAGCAAATACAGATTTTGGATTCCACTTTGAGAGACGGGGCCCAGGCGGAAGGGATCTCCTTCTCCGTCCGGGATAAGCTGAAGATCGTGGCCGCCCTGGATCAGCTGGGTGTGAGCTACATCGAAGCAGGGAACCCCGGATCCAACCCGAAAGACTTGGAGTTTTTCGCCAGGGTAAGCGAACTGGAACTGAAAAACGCCAAGCTCACCGCTTTCGGCAGCACCAGGCGGAAGAACACCGCGGTCTGGGACGACCGGAACGTTAAATCTCTGCTGGCAGCCAACACTCCTTCGGTGGCCATCTTCGGCAAGAGCTGGGATTTCCATGTCACCGACATTCTCCAGACCACGCTGGAAGAGAACCTGAGCATGATCCGGGAAACGCTGCAGTTTTTCAAGGATCAAGGTAAAGAAGTGATTTATGATGCGGAACACTTCTTCGACGGCTATAAAGCCAATCCGGAGTATGCTCTGCAAACACTGGAGGCGGCTGTCGAAGGAGGCGCTTCGGCTCTGGTGCTCTGCGACACCAACGGGGGATCTTTCCCCAGTGAGGTATACGACATCACTCGGCTGGTGGTGGAGCGGTTCGCCTCCGAGAGTGTCGCCATCGGCATCCACACCCACAACGACGGGGGTATGGCGGTGGCCAACACGATCATGGCGGTGAAGGCCGGCGCTGTGCATGTCCAGGGCACTATCAACGGTTTCGGCGAGCGCTGCGGCAACGCCAACTTGTGCACGATCATACCCAACCTGCAGCTCAAGTCCGGGTATATCTGCATCCCGCCGGAGCAGATGCCGTCTCTGACCCTTACCGCCCGCACTATTGCGGAAATCGCCAATGTGCAGTTCAACGAAAGGGACCCTTATGTGGGCAAGAGCGCCTTCGCCCACAAGGGCGGCATGCATATCGACGGAGTCAACAAAGCGTCCCGCTCCTTTGAACACATCGATCCGGAACTGGTGGGCAACGAACGCCGCCTGCTGATGTCGGAAGTAGCCGGCCGCAGCACGATCCTGGCGAAAATCCAGGCGGTGGATCCAACTTTGACCAAGGACTCTCCTTTGACCGAAGAGCTTGTCAACAAACTGAAGGAATTGGAGCACGAGGGGTATCAGTTCGAGGGTGCGGAAAGCAGTTTCAGGCTTTTGGTCCGGAAGCACCTGGGCAAGTACCGCCCCTTTTTCAAACTCCATTATTTCCGGATCATCGGGAACAGCAATATCAACGGCAGCTGCACCTCCAGCGCTATGGTGAAGCTTGAGGTGGACGGCCGCGAGGAGATTACCGCCGCCGACGGCGCAGGCCCTGTGCACGCTCTGGACCGGGCACTGCGCAAGGCTTTGGAAGTGTTCTATCCGGAATTGAAAAAGGTGCATCTGACCGACTACAAGGTCCGTGTTCTGGACACAAAGACGGCTACTGCCGCCAAGGTCCGGGTTTTGATCGAATCGACCGACGGCACCGATTCCTGGACCACTGTGGGCGTTTCCACGGACATTATCGAGGCAAGCTGGATTGCTTTGGTGGATTCCATGGAGCACAAGCTGCTTAAGGATATGGAGGAAAAGCTTCGCATTTATATGTGACTTAGGGAGGTTTTACCATGGCGATGACCATGACGCAAAAAATTCTGGCAGCCCACGCCGGGCTTCCGGAGGTGAAGGCCGGCCAGCTGATCATGGCGGATATCGACTTGGTGCTGGGGAACGACATCACCGCGCCGGTCGCGGTGAACGAGTTCCGCAAAGCCGGCTTCAGCCAGGTCTTTGACAAGCGGAAGATCGCCATTGTCCCGGATCATTTCACACCGAACAAGGACATCAAGGCCGCCGAACAATGCAGACTGATCCGGGAGTTCGCCTGCGGTATGGAGATCGAGAACTACTTTGAAGTGGGTGAAATGGGGATCGAACATGCTCTGATCCCGGAACAGGGTTTGGCTGTTCCAGGAGATGTGATCATCGGCGCCGACTCCCACACCTGCACGTACGGCGCTTTGGGAGCTTTTTCCACCGGTATCGGAAGCACCGACATGGCTGCGGCCATGGCCACCGGCAAAGCCTGGTTCAAAGTGCCTGCCGCCATCAAATTTATCCTCGCCGGCAAACCCGGTGCGTGGGTAAGCGGCAAGGACATCATTTTGCATATTATTGGCATGATCGGAGTGGACGGCGCTTTGTACAAATCCATGGAGTTTGTCGGGGACGGTTTGGCCCATCTTTCCATGGATTCCCGTTTCACCATGGCCAACATGGCGATCGAAGCCGGGGCGAAAAACGGTATTTTCCTGGTGGATGAGCAGACACTTGCCTATGTTGAGGAGCACTCCACCAAACCGTACAAGGTGTATGCGCCGGATCCCGACGCCGAGTATGAGGCCGAATACACTATCGATTTGAGCAAGGTCCGGCCGACGGTGGCCTTCCCCCACCTGCCGGAGAATACCCGCACCATCGACGAAGTGGGCGACGTGAAGATCGACCAGGTGGTGATCGGTTCGTGCACCAACGGCCGGATCGAGGATATCCGGGTCGCGGCAGGCATCCTAAAAGGCCGGAAAGTGGCCAAGGGAGTACGGGTGATTGTCTTTCCGGCAACGCAGAGAATATACCTCCAGGCTCTGCGGGAAGGCCTGATTGAACAGCTGATCGAAGCCGGCGCGGTTGTGAGCACTCCCACCTGCGGGCCGTGTTTGGGCGGGCACATGGGTGTCCTGGCCAAAGGCGAACGTGCAGTCACCACCACCAACCGCAATTTCGTAGGCCGGATGGGCCATCCGGAATCCGAAGTCTACCTGGCCAGCCCGGCAGTGGCTGCCGCTTCGGCGCTCACCGGCAGAATCTCCAATCCGGAAGAAATCGTAGGTTAGGAGTGGATCCAATGCAGGTACAAGGCACTGTTTTCAAATACGGCGACAATGTGGACACCGATGTGATCATCCCAGCTCGTTACCTGAACACCTCTGACCCGGCTGAACTGGCCAAACACTGCATGGAGGATCTCGACAAGGATTTTGTCAAAAATGTGCAGCCGGGGGATATCATTGTGGCGGGCAGGAACTTCGGCTGCGGCTCTTCCCGGGAACATGCTCCCTTGGCTATCAAAACAGCCGGTGTTTCGGTGGTGATCGCCGCCACCTTCGCCCGGATCTTTTACCGGAATGCGATCAACATTGGGCTTCCGATCCTTGAATGCCCGGAAGCGGTGGCGGACATTCAAGCTGGAGACAAAATTTCGGTGGATTTCACCTCGGGTGTGATCACCAACTTGACCAGCGGTGAGAGCTACCAGGCGGAGCCGTTCCCCGAGTTCATGCAGGAATTGATCGCCGCCGGAGGTTTGCTGAACTATCTGAAGAACCGGTGACAAGGAATTGGGAGCCTTATCCTAAAGTATGCACTTCAACATATGCTCAGCAGAAGGAGTAGACTTGCATGAGATTTAGAATCGCGGCACTTCCAGGCGACGGCATCGGCCCGGAAGTGGTCGAACAGGCCTGTGCGGTCTTAAATAAAGTAGGCCAAGTATACGGACACAACTTTGAGTTCAAAGAGTACATTGTCGGCGGCGCTGCCATCGACCAGTTCGGCGAGCCGCTGCCGGAGGAGACTCTGGCAGGGTGCCTCGCCAGTGATTCGGTGCTTCTGGGCGCCGTAGGCGGGCCCAAGTGGGATAACCTCACCGGCAGCATCCGCCCGGAACAAGCTCTGCTTGGGCTCCGAAGCAAGCTCGGACTCTACGCCAATCTGCGGCCGGCGGTACTGCATAGGGCGCTTAAGGATGCCTGCCCGCTGCGGCCGGATCTTGTCGGCGAGGGCATTGATATTATGGTCGTGCGGGAGCTCACGGGAGGCATTTATTTCGGAGCCAGCGGCAGGCGCCAAGGCCCGAACGGATACGAAGCCTATGACACGGAAACATACAGTGTGACGGAAGTGGAGCGGATCGCCCGCACCGCTTTCGAGATTGCCATGAAGCGAAACAAGCTGGTTACCAATGTGGATAAGGCCAATGTGCTGGAAAGCTCGAGGCTGTGGCGTTCGGTAGTGCTCAGAGTCGCCGAGGACTACCCAGAAGTTGAGCTGAATCACATGTACGTGGACAATGCCTCGATGCAGCTGATCCGGAATCCGCGCCAGTTCGATGTCATTGTCACCACCAACATGTTCGGCGACATCCTCTCGGATGAAGCAAGCATGATCACCGGCTCCATCGGGATGCTGCCCTCTGCCAGCCTCGGCGAAGGCAGGCTGGGGATGTATGAGCCAATTCACGGCTCCGCTCCGGACATCGCCGGCCAGGACAAGGCCAATCCCATTGCTACGATCCTTTCGGCAGCGATGATGCTCCGGTATTCCTTTGATTTGGAAAAGGAAGCGCAGGCCATTGAAAACGCTGTAACACAGGTGCTTGACGCCGGCTACCGGACGGGAGACATCATGAGCCCAGGGATGAAACTGATCGGCTGCAGGGAAATGGGAAGGTTGATTGCAGAGTCGATTGCGTAGCGCATCATTGCGCCTTCGCTTCCATATGTTTGAGCGTCCAGAGGGACATGGCGATGTTGGAGATCATCAACGAATACAGGTTGAACCGCTCTATCAGGCCGCATAATACTTCAGCGGCCGCTTGGGTTGATCCTCCATTACCGCTTTGGCGAAAAACAGTAAGGAGGCCTTCACGGCCTCCTCATCGTTTCCCTTTCCATCCAGTATTCCTCAAGCGTTATCCCCCTGGCCATAATCTCCTGCGCTGCTTCGAATCCCACATACCTGAAATGCCAAGGCTCATATGCGATCCCCGTGATCTCTTCTTTGCCCTTGGGGTACCGGAGAATAAATCCGTATTTGGCACAGTTTTCCATCAGCCATTTGATCTCTGGGGTTTCGGCCACCTCTTCCTCAAGGTAGGGGAAATATGCCGGTGCAATGTCGACAGCCAGGCCAGTCTGATGTTCGCTGTGCCCTGGATAGGCGATGGTTGTCTTGGTTATCGCCTCTGCCTGCTCTCTTGTATACCCCTCCTCCATCAAAGTGATGACTTTGTCCATGAACAATCTGGACTGCCGCTCAATGGTCCGGTAGGCAGAAACAACTATGGGGGCTAAGCCCTGCGCTCTGGCAGCATTGATCATGGCGTTCAGGTATTCGATGGCTCTGGCATCAAAGTACAGCCCATTGTCAAGCTGGCTTAAGTCTGGTGTATATCCCTGCGGCACAGGATGCTGATCATTGACCAAGAGCAGCATCCAAGCAGTTTCGGCCAAATCCTGCGGTGCAATTTTGATTTTTATCTCATCGTTCTCAGTATCGTCTTCCGATTCGCCGAACATGCCGTCAACCACGAATATGCTCATGGGATTTGCCGGCATTTCGATCAAGAAAGTAGTACCAATGAGTACAGCCAGCGTGGCAACCAGCCCAATCACTCTTGTGAACATAATCTAACCCCGTTTCAGTGTTCAGTTCTATCATTTAATTATACTACACTTGGTGGTTTTAATCACTGGTGATTTAGACATGCAGAAAGGCCTGGTCATCAGGCCTCTCCGTTGATTGGGAAATTAAAGGTATACGCTTTCCGGATTGTCTTCCGCACTTCCCAGCGGCAGTCCATGCCCTTGGGGAAGGACACCAGCATCCCGCCGGTGATATGTGTCTGTTCCCCGTTTGCTGTGACAATTACGTCTCCTTCGAATACGTACGCGGTTTCCTGTTCAGAATAGTGCCAGGGAAACGAGCTCGGCTCACACTCCCACCTTCCCCACGAATCAATGCCCAGCTGCTTTGCCTCTTCCAGGCTCATCTTTTTGGTAATGATTTTCCCCATCTTGAACCCTCCCCGCAGGATTAGTCAGTGTTTGTTCTATTCTATATCAGATTAGCGGAGCTTGTCAAAACAAGCGCTTTTTCCAGCTCGATGCAGGTAAACATATTGTTTTAGCGAACAGTAGAATAGAAATCAGAGGTTGAGAGTGTTGCTCTTTAAGGAGGCAAGCCAATGCGCGCATACGAAAGGCTGATCAAGTACGCCAAATACGAAGCGGCCTCAGACAGGGCCAGCGACAGCTGCCCCAGCACACCGGAGCAGCTGGAGTTCGGCCGGGCTCTGGCCGAGGAGATGCGAAGCCTCGGCATCAAGGATGCCCATATGGATGAAAACGGCTATGTCTTCGGCACCATCGAGGCCAACATCGAGGGGTGGGAAGGCCCGGTCGTCGGCTTCATCGCCCATATGGACGTGGTCAGGGATGTGCCGTATCAGGGTATAAAGCCGAGAGTGGTCGAAAACTACAGCGGCGGCGATATCATACTCAATCCAGAGCATAATATTGTTTTAAGCCCGAGTGAATACCCCGAACTTATGAACTATGTGGGAAAGGATCTTGTTGTCACCGACGGCACCACGCTGCTGGGAGCGGACAACCGGGCTGGAATTGCCGAAATCATGACGATGGCGGAAGTGCTGCTCACCAATCCTGAGATCAAGCACGGTACGATTAAGATTGGCTTTACCCCTGATGAGGAAATTGGACGCGGAGCTGACCGCTTTGATGTGCGGCGCTTCGGCGCAGACTTCGCCTACACTGTGGACGGAGGTGCTTTTGGCGAAGTGGAGTACGAAACCTTTAACGCCGCCACCGCCAAGATCACCGTCAAAGGCCGGAATATTCATCCCGGTACTGCAAAGAACAAAATGAAAAACGCCGCTTTGATCGCGATGGAGTTTAACAGTCTGCTTCCTCCGGCCGAGCGCCCAGAGCACACAGAGGGCTATGAAGGCTTTTACCATTTGATCGATATTGCCGGTGTGGTGGAACATGCCTGTTTGACATATATCATCCGGGATCATGATAAAGTGAAGTTCAGGGCCAGGAAAGAGTTGCTCAAACGCATCACGGAATTAATGAACGCCAAATACGGCGAAGACACTGTCAACTTGGAGATCGTCGACAGCTATGCCAATATGTCTGAGCAGATCAAACCTCACTGGCATTTGATCGAAAACGCTTATGAAGCTGTGCGGGAAGTTGGGGGAAAACCGCACAGCATTCCGGTCCGGGGCGGCACCGACGGCGCGCGCCTGTCGTTTATGGGGCTCCCCTGCCCTAATCTGGGCACCGGCAGCCACAACCATCACTCGAAACTGGAATATGCCTGTGTCCAGGCCATGGATGACTGTGTGGCTGTGCTGGTGAAGCTCGCGGAGAAATACGCCAAGTTTGGGAAAGGCAAATAAAAAGGGTGTGATCGGGCTGTGAACGGGAGAAACCAAAGGCTTAAGGGCAAAACAGTGCTGATCACCGGCGCTTCCAGCGGATTGGGCGAACAAATTGCCTATGAAGCAGCCAGGCAGGGTGCTAGTGTCATTCTTACCGCAAGGCGTTCCGACCGGCTGCAGGCGATTGCCGAACACTGCCGGGAACTCTCCGGTGCTGAGGCCTGGATGTATCAAATGGACCTTGGCAATCCGGAGCAAGTGGCAAAGGTGCTGGATACATTAATAAAAGACACCAGCCGGATCGATGTCCTGGTTAACAATGCCGGTTTTGGCCTGTTTGCCGCTGCGGTGGACACACCGGACCCCGTCACGGAGCAGATGTTCCGGATCAATGTGCTGAGCCTGATCCAAGTTACCCGGCGGATTGCCGCTGAAATGCAAAAAGCCGGATCCGGGCATGTGATCAATATTGCCTCCCAGGCAGGCAAAACCGCCACTCCCAAATCAGCGGTCTATGCCGCCACCAAGTTCGCAGTCCGGGGCTATTCGAATGCCCTGCGCCTTGAACTGAAACCGTTTGGCGTCAAGGTAACGTGTGTCAACATTGGGCCGATGCGCACCGAGTTCTTTGACCACGCCGATCCCGAGGGATCTTATCTCACCAAGATCGCCCGCTGGGTGTTGGACCCAAAGGATGTGGCCAAGAAGGTCGTGGACTGCATGCTTACTGAACGAAGGGAGATCAACCTTCCCAGGATGATGGAGATCGGTGCCCGGTTGTATGTGCTCTTTCCGCGGCTGGGAGATTACTTGACCAGCACCTTGTTCAACCGCAAATAATATAGGAGGAATGGCCATGTTTCCTACCTGGAATCCCATGGACAATTTCATGTTTAAGATGATGCCGTTCTTTTTCACCGCAACCTTCTTATTTGTCATCGTCGTGTTCGTGGCCGTGGGAATCAAAAGCTTGTCTACTTGGATGTCCAACAACCGGCAGCCTGTACTGGTTGAACGGGCAAGGGTCATAAGCAAGCGGACCCATGTCTGGTCCTCCAGTCGCCACCACACACATCATCCTGGTTCGGTCCATCACCACAGCCATTATCACCGCAGTGTCCACACCCAGTATTTCATCACCTTTGAACTGGAAGACGGCTCCCGGCACGAGTTTCAGGTCAGCGGGCACGATTACGGCCTGATCGCTGAAGGGGATGTGGGCAGCCTGACTTTTCAAGGGACGCGTTTCAAAGGTTTTGTTCCTCAAAACAGCCAAGCCGGCTGGTAAATCCCGCCGGCTTTTTTGATCGCTTAAGCTATTTCTCTCCTAAATAGAAACTGGGGACCGGCGATTGGGGATAACCCATGGACAAGTGCGCCACTGTATTGCGGTAAATCGGATCCTGCATCAAAGTCACCCGCCGGTCTTTGGCAGGGATCGTTGTGGTATAAATCCGCATTTCACCCGGCAAAACCGTGATGATCTCCTCCCTCCAGTCGCCAAAAATGTCCGCGGCCATGACTGGGATTCCTTGGATACCACGGCTCACCACCGGGCCCTTGTACTTGACAACCATCGACTCCCATTTGTCCCTTTGGACGAAGTCTGAATAGCTGTGTGGGCGGTTCGTAGCGATCAGCTCCCGGATCAGATCCCCGTCCCACCAGGCCAGCGGCCGGCAGATCGGCACATCGTCATCAGTGGCGATCAACTCCCCTTTTGCTGTAAACATGTACTTGCTTCGCGATCCTCCTTTAGGATCCTCAGTCGCCCACAGCTCTAGGCCGGGATTTGTGGGATCTATGTCCGCCACCATGGCATTGCCGATGTGGTATGTGGGTTTACCGATGCTCCACAGCATCTGGCCGGTCTTGGCATCCACCAAGCAGACCCCTTTGCCATCTTCGCGTTTCGGCTCAATGGCATAGAAGATCTGCAGCCCTTTGCGGGCTGGATCGATCTGGGAAATGTACATCACGTCCGGATGGCCGAGCCCCACCGACCAAAGGCAGGTACCGTTGTCATCCAGGACTGCTGAGCCGAGAATCACTTCATCCCGCCCATCTTCGTCCACGTCAGCGCAGATCATGAAATGCGCCCCCTGGCTGCGGATGACCGGGGTTTCTTCATCCCCGCACCAGTGCCACAGTTTTTCCAGCTTCCCGTTGTGGAACTGGTAAGCATCCACCACCATCATCTTGTATGTGCCCCGGGCCACTATCAGGCAGGGTGTTTTCCCGTCAAGGTAGGCAACCCCCATCTGGTTGCGGTTGAGGCGGTTGTAGTCGCCGTAGCCCGGATCCCTTTCCGGCCAGGGTGCCCGGTCCAGCTCCTCACCCGTCATGCCGTCGAGGATGGAGACCCATTCTTCTCCGCTGCGCACCCTTCCGTCCGCTTCCCGGACATCGTTGGGCGCAGTCTTGACGGCCACCTCGGCCCTGCCGTCGCCGTCAAAGTCATAGACGATGTATGGGGAATACCAAATGCCAGGTTCGATACCTAACCCCAGATCCTTGCGCCATAAAAATGTACCGTCGTTTAAATACGCTTCCAGCTTATATGTCGTTCCTGTCGTATCCGGCCTATGGGCAGGGTCGATGCTGCTGAACGGCTGTTTGATGACGAAATCATAGCTGCCGTCGCCGTCAAGGTCGGCTATGGCGATTTTGTTCGGCATGTAATCGCCTTGAAACTTGATCGAACGATAGTGCAGTTCTTTTTGGCCGCGATCCACAACAACGAGAGGCGAGCGTTCCAAAACCCGGCCTTGGGCTACTGGCTGAACCCAATACTGCAGTTTTCTTCCTCCGGCGGGGTTGTGGTCGACAAAATCTGTGGTCGCAGTGATGGGCGCTTGGGTTAGTTTCTGCTCCACCCCTTGTTCATCAACACGGTAGACATCAAAGCCGACATTTTCCGGATCTGACGCCAGCAGCCGCCAGCTTAAGTACACTTTCCCATCATCAACCGTTTTGCCGATCAGGCCGCGGTTCAAGTGCTCCGCCACCCGCTGCTTGGCAAAGCCCTCGACTTTAGGCTTGTCCGCATGCTGCGGATTAAAGGTGGGCGTATGCCACTGCCTTTCCTTGGGGTCTTCGGCGTAAGCTTTGCGCTGAAATACCAACAGGATAGTCACTATAAGTGCTGCGGCAAGACTAATCACAGGCTGTCCCCTTCCCGTGTTTGTTATTCTTTCATTCTAACAATACCGCAGTTTGATCAGGTTTGCAATGATTCCAAAGCCAAGCTGACTGGATAAATGACCCAGTCAGCTTATTAAACATTAGAACCTGTCTGGGAACTGCTTGATGATTCCCAGCCACATTACATCTGCCATATCTAAAGATTGGGTTTGGATCATGTCGTAGGTGTCGATGCTGGCTTGAAAATTGCCCTGAAGCATGGTCACAGCTTCCTGCGCCACCAGCCTTAAGTGTTCGAAGAGCATAGTCACCCAAGATTGCTTTGACCAGCATGGATTTATGCGATCCAACAGCTGGGCAATCTCCTCGGCATTGCGGTGCCATATTCTGTCAAGCTCGGCCACCCGCTGGTTGTCTCCAGCTTTGGCCGCCTGCACCAATTCTGCGGCGACAGTCAAGTGCTCAGTCAAAAGCTGACCCAGTCTATTGGCAACCATCTGCCCGTAGTATCTGCCGAAGACTTCCGCAAAGTCCCATGGATTACGCAGCAGCCGGTTGATGGTCTGTGGGAGATCCGGCAGATCGAAGACGATACCCATAATCGTCATCCTTGTCCAAGCACCATGCTGTTCCCACAGCTCCCGCAGTTCATTGCTCAAGTCCAGCTGGCGGCAGCTGATGCACTCCAAGGCAGGCTTGCAGTGGTGCTTGTCATACTGTTGATGCACCTTATAACCTCCTTTCACTGTGCACTGCTATATTCTATGCCCGCATGTCTGGGGAGCAATGAACCCATGTACCTAATTTAAATTGCATCAATTGGTGTACAGCAGTTATGCTTCATACCGCTTTGATCCCGTTGAGGAGGCCGGAAGCTTTGACACAGTTGTCTTGTCCAATACGGAAAACGAAATCCTGGACAGCGTCGCCCGCAACCTCTGCTGCTACAGCGGGAAAACCCTAAGGCAGTTTGCCAGGCTGGAAATGCCCTGGCTCCAAACACGGAAGGGGCTGCAGGCAAATGTGCACTCCAACCGCATCATCAACAGAGAGCTGATCGGCATGTACTTCACTCTGGTCAAAGAAAAATACAACATGCTCACGCCTGCCGACATCAAGGCCTATGCCAGAGCCTTATTCGAGCAGGTGAGTAAATAGACAGTGCTCACCAAAACTTTCCATACTCCCCTCCCGGATACAGCGTCGAGTTGTACAAACGCTTGTCCTGAGGCAGAGGCTTGCCGCTTGCTCTGGAAAGATCATGCCATATGCCGGCATAAATGTAAGCTTGATCTTGGTTGTAGATAATCACACACTCCGAACCATGCTCCACCAGCTTCCCGTGGACAGCCAAACCTTGAGCCGGGAATTCCACCACCTTGTTCAGATAGCCGTCATAAATCCCCGGCAGCACACCTGGGCCGCGGCGGAACGCCAGGATGTAGTCTTGCCCGCTGCCGTCCCAAGCGGTCAGAGTGTCGATAATCGATGCCCAGCCGATGGTCTGCCGATACTCTTTGGCCAGTTCCTTACCCATGGCATCCAGCAAGAATATCCCGTCCTTGCCGGTACGGCTGCGGTCGATCCGATCCACTCCCGCCACCTGCAGCCCCGGCAGATCCGGGCGGAACCTGCCCAAAGCCACATGCTGCGACTCCCGGCAGTCATCGTAACGCCAAATCTCATTCCCATGCCGATCATACATGGCAGTGGAACTGCCGCCGATCACGAGATACGGATCAGTGCTGCCGTCCAGGACGGGGCCTACCCAGATGCAGTCGGCATGATCCGCCAAGGTGCTGGACCAAAGCTTCCGGCCGTTGGCGTCGAGGAAGTCAAAACCGGCCATCACTTCGTCTTTTCCGTCGTTGTTGAAATCATAAACCCAGGGGTAATGACCGATGTTGCCTATATGAGTCCATAGAAGATTAAACCTATGATCCAGCGCCCACATTTGCCGATAGCGGTTTTTCAAGATAATATCCTGCGGATAGGCATTGCCCGTCAGATTGGCGATGATGATGCAGTCATGGGCAAAGGGATCTGGCAGAGGATAAGCTTGCCTGATTGATCCGGTCTTACCATCCAGGACCAAGAACTGCTTGTCCATCACACACAGGACTTCATTGAAACCATCACCATCAATGTCATAGATTTGGGCGGGGAAATCCGAGCCGTGCCTGCCCGGCTCTAGATGGGGAGCTCCCACCTGCCACAGCAGTTCACCGTCTAGAGTGAAGGCTGTCAGGCAAACCACTTGGTGCGGGATATACCGGTCGTCAATCCCTCCATCACCCTGCACCATCAACAGCTCCCTGCGGCCATCGCCATCCAGATCTCCGATCAACATTTTGCTGCGCAGGCCTGCCTTGCTGATATCGATCGTTTTTAGTAAAAGCGGTTCCGGCATTGTTCACTAACCCTTTCATGCATTCGCGTTTTCTTCATCTGTTGTAACTGCTTCTCCAAAGTCTCCCGAACCCCTGCCGCGATCAAAAAAGCCAGACCGAAGTCTGGCTTTCCAAATCAGCCATTTATTGCCTTGTTCCACCAACCTTAACATAAACTCGACACTAATGTCCAGATCCTCTTCATCTATATGCCAGACCACTGTGTTCGTCACAACAGCTTCGTTTCCGGTCTTTGAAGAGCCGGACTTCGATCTCCTTATCGAAATCCGGCTCTGTAAATCCAGTCACATTACTTGCCCAAATATCCACCCACCAAGCGGCCCATAGTCGAGTAGAAGCTCAAGGACGCACCGCCTTGGTAATTGTGGTTGTAGAACTCTTTGTTGCTCACTTCACCGATGGCATACAAACCTTCGATCACGCTGCCTTCGGTGTTCAATACCCGGTAATACTCATCAGTCACGACTCCGGACATGCTGCCCCAGACAGACGGCCTGTACTCGACTGCGTAATATGGGCCTTCATCAGCATAGCCAACCAGGCTGGCGGCAGCTTTGTTGAACTCCGGATCGTTTCCGGCTGCTGCATATTGATTGTAATTCATGATGGTTTCCACCAGGCCTTTGCTGTCGATGCCGGCGTTCTTGGCCAGTTCTTCAATAGTATTGCCTTTGAAGACATTGCCTCCATCCAAGCCTGTTTCCAGAATGGGAACGAACCGTTCGTTGGTTGAATCGAAGATAGCATAGGTCTTGGTGTCGCTGCATGCGATCGCATTGGTTACCAAGGTGAAGGAATCAGCCTCATTGACAAACCGTTTGCCGGCTTCATTCACCAATACTCTGTTGGCGAACTGGAGCGAGCTGGCTTGACGGTTGATGTCCAGGAATGCCTGAGTCGGCGAAGCAAACGCAGTTACCATCCAATGCTCATCATACATTTTGGCGCCGACTTCCACTGCCATCCGGATCCCGTCACCGGTTGAACCGGCTGCGGCCGTGTTCACTGTGCCAACGTATGCTGGGACAAGCTCGGCAATCATATCCGGGTTGCTGGCAAATCCACCAGTCGCCAGAATCACGTAATTCGCTTTTATATGATAGATGGTGCTGTCAGATTCAGCGATTACACCAGTTACTTTACCGTTTTCGGCAATCAGTTTGGTTGCCGGTGTGGACAGATACAAATCAATGCGGTCGTTTGCTTGAATTGTGCTGGTCAACGCTTGGGCCACACCAAGGCCACCGCCTTGGGCAATCAGCATGCCCAGGCTCTTGCCGGGATTGGGAGCAGTAGCCCTTGAGAATACTACACCTTGTTTTTCCAGCCATTCATGGGTAGCGCCAAATTCAGCAAAATGCTTTTTCACTTTTTCCACGTTAGGATACTTGTCGCTGACATAACCGCCAAGCTGGCTGATGGTTGTAAAAGCAGTCAGCGCATCTTCCAAAGTATCCTTTGGTGAGTTGGGCGCCAGGCGGGCATAAACCGGAGAGTTAACAGTAATAAAGCCGCCGCCTGCAACAGCCAGACTGCCCCCGGTAACCGGCATCTTCTCAAGCAGGATCACATCATAGCCGTGTTCCGCAGCGCTCAACGCAGCTGTCAGCCCAGCCATGCCGGCGCCTGCCACCACGACATCCGTTTCTAGTTCCACCACAGCTTTTTCTCTGAGGTCAGTGGTTTTGCCCATGAAGTCGTCGATATTGCCGCCGGCCAGCAGAATTGCTTGCTTTACACCGTCAAGAATCCCTGCTGAGGTCCTGGTTGCCCCGGCTATGGTATCAATATTGACAGAGTTGTTGGCCACTATTTCCGCCGGGATTTTCGCAATCGGCAGGTCGGAAATGCCGGCTGTTTCCTGATGCTCAAGTACCTTCACTTCGGTTATTTTGCCGTTGGTAAAGGTGACACTCAACTTCAGGCCGTTATACATACCCTTGGTTTCCACAACATAGGTTCCATCTTGCACAGATGCTGCCAAAACTACGGTAGCAAAGCTGAGTACCAGCATGATGCTTAGGATAATGCCTAAAACTTTTTTCACTTAGAACCCTCCTTGATAGTGATTGTAACTCTTTTCACATATGTCTGCTGAAAAAAACGGCCTGTTTAACTGTTCCCTCCTTCCTCTGGCCTTTCCACCCTCAACATTACACTGTTGGGCATGCACACACTGAACTGCTCTGGTGCCTCCACCCAACCAAAAACTTTGACGCAGAGCTGATCCGGACATGTGGAATGGCTGATACAAGCTCTGCCGTTCTCCACAGTGACAGTGATCGCACCCAGAGTACCCTGAAACTGATAACTCGCATTTTGGTTCAGGTCAAACTCCACTGTCTGGTTCAGAGCAAAATTAGTCACAATAACCTTGCCCATGTCGGCACTATTACCGTCCGCTGATCGGCTGCTCTGCCAGCTGACACCAAAGATGGCGGCAGCGATAATCACCGCCACCACTACTAAGTCACCACGTTTCAGGTTCACTCTGGTTCACCACGCTGTGAATGTGTTCACAATATCTCCATTCTAGATCAAAGGCAGTTTACCTGCGGTTTTATTGCAAACAAAACGTATCGATATTGTAAAATAACTCTTATCCCTGCAGCTTGGGATCCATAATATCCCGGAACGCATCACCGATCAGGTTCCAGGCCAAAACGAACAGCACAATCGCCATGCCTGGGTACACCACTGTATACCAATAGGCCAGGGGATTCCCCGGACTGCCGAGGATCCAGTTCCGGGCATAGCTGATCATCTGCCCCCAGTCGGCGTAGCCTTCCTGCGCCCCCAAACCGAGGAAGCTCAAGCTTGCTGCTGTGACCACGATTGATCCCATGTTCATCGACGCTTGAATGATCACCGGGAAAATGGTGTTGGGCAGGATATGCCGCAGCAGGATTTTGATGTGGCTCAATCCCGCCGCCCGGGCTGCCATCACATACTCATCCTGCTTAACCTGCAGAACATTGCCCCTGATCAGGCGCGCATAACCAGTCCAGCGGAAGAGGATCATGGCTATCATCACGTTTCCCAGGCCTTTCCCCAGGACACTGGTGATGACGATCGCGGCGATCAAGAAAGGGAAGCTCATGAAAATATCCACAAAGCGCATCACAAGCTCATCAAACTTGCCGCCAATATAAGCGCTTACCGAGCCGACAACTATGCCGATGGCACACGAGACAGATACCACGATCAGGCCAACTTTGAAAGCAGTGCGGGTGCCCCAGACAATGCCGTGGTAAATGTCCAGCTGGCCTTCGGTCAACCCCATGGGATGCTCTGGGCTCGGCGGCTTGGGCGTGCTGCTGAACCCATAGCGGGGAATCCGGTACGGATCCCGGTTGGGATCCAGAGCCAACAATTCATCGGGTATTGGCGCAAGCACCGGCGCAAGTATTGCGACCAGGATGAAACCCAAAAGGATCACCAAGCCGATTAAGGATATGCGGTTGCGTATCAGTTTCTTGATGATCACAGGCTTCACTCCAATCTGACCCGCGGATCGATCACCGCGTACAAGATATCCACGATCAGGTTCGTAACCACCAACAGCACACCGTAAAAGAGGCTTGTCCCCAGAATCAAGGTGTAGTCCATCCGCTCTGCGCCCTTGGCGATCAAAAGCCCGATCCCTTTATAGTCAAAGACTGTTTCCACAATCACAACGCCGCCCAGCAAGCCCAGGATCATGCTTCCCACAACTGTCGCCACCGGTATCAGGGCGTTGCGGCGCACATGGCGCTTTACCACCAGCTTTTCCATCAGACCTTTGGCCCGGGCGGTGCGCACATAATCCTTGCCGAAGATGTCCAGCATGCTGGAGCGGGTGATCCGGAGTATATAAGCCCACCAAAGGTAAGCCAAAGTAATCGTCGGCGCCACCAGGTGCCTGAGCGCGTCCAGGAAGATGTCGAAGCGGCCGTTAAACAGCGCGTCGATAGTATTCATCCCTGTATACTGCACAAAATTGCCGCTCAAAATCACGTTGTCCGCCCAGACCGAAAGCCTACCCGGAGGGAACCATCTCAGCAAGCCGTAGAAAACCAAAAGTATTATCAGTCCAAAAACAAAGTCAGGCAGTGACCAGCCCACAATGGCAAAAATCCGGGAAGCATGGTCCAGCGGCCGGTTGTGGTGTTTCGCTGAAACAGTCCCCAGCCAGATGCCGCCCATCACAACTGGAATCACGGCAAACAGCGCCAGCTCCAACGTGGCGGGAAAACGCCTGGCGATCGCTTCGGAAACATACATGTTGGCTGAGACGGAATATCCCAAATCTCCTTTAAGGACATTCCTCATCCAGCTGAAGTAGCGTTTCCAGACCGGTTGATCCAAGCCGTACTTGGCCACCAGTTCCTGGATGCTTTGGTTTTTAAGCTCTTCTGGGCTTTTGATGTAGGCGCTCACGAGCTGCGCCGGTGTCAAAAACGACATGGCCAGGAAGATTAAGAGTGTGACCCCGATCAGCACGACGGGGAGAAACAATAACCGTCTGGCGATATAAGTCAACATGGCAGATACTCCTAACTCTAAATTGGCACTCGGTGAGATCACCACATCGATGATCTCACCGAACGGTGCCTGGATTTAGGGCTTCAAGCTCAAGCCTGGCCAGGGGCCTTTTTGCTTAAGCTGTAGAAGTCATACTTGGCGCTGTATGCCGGGTTGTGGACAAAGCCCTGCACCCAATCCCGCGTCACGCGGTGATCCGCGGGCTCGATATACGGCATGGCAACAGCGTATTCGTAAGCCTTGCGGTTGATCTCTTTATAGAGTGCCGCCCTTTCCTCGGTTGTCGGCGCCTGCATGGCCTGGGCAATCAGATCGTCGAATTCAGCCATGGCCAGCTCGACCAACCCTTGGCCGCAGTAGCCGGCAAACGCGCCGGTGGACCGCAAATAAGCGTCAACGAAGTTGTGAGCGTCTGGGAAATCCATCAGCCAGCCCATGAAGAATACCGGCAGCGCTCCTTGATCGAGTTTGCTCAAATACGTCGCCCACTGCATGCCCTGGACCTCGATCTGGAACTTGGGATTGATCCTTTCGATATTGTACTCCAGAATCTCGGCAGCTGTCTTCCGGGCGTTGTTGCCGCTGTTGTAAAGCAGGGTCAGCTTGAACCCTTTCTCCCAGACTTCGCCGTTGAAGGCCTGTTTAAAGTGCTCTTCCGCCTTCTTAAGATCATGGGTGTACCATTCGCCGTCCTTGTTTGAGAAAGGCAGTGCCGCCGGGATGAATCCTTTGGCGATTTGGCCCGCTCCGTTCGCCACTTCGTTGAGGTAGCGCTCGTAGTCGAAGGCATAATTGAACGCCTTGCGGATGTTGATGTCCGCGAAGAAGTCGCTGGGGATGCCGTTTCCGTCCAACTGGCCGCTGCCGACGATGTCTTCGTTGCCTTCATATGGAATAGTGAAGTTGTACAGCAAAGTAGTGTTGGCAATCTGCTCCAAACGTTCGACAACCTTGACGCCTTCGATACCCTTCAGCTGATCGAGATACTGCACGTCGGCGTAAATGGCGTCGGCGTCGCCGCTCTGCAGCATCAGGAGTCTGGTGTTGTACTCCTCGATGTACTTGACAAACACTGTTTCCAACTGTGCCGGGCCCCGGAAGTAGTCGTCAAAGCGTTTCAAGACAATCTGCCCGCCGCTCCTGTCCCAGGCCTGCAGTTTGTAAGGGCCAGTGCCGTTGGCCTTTTCGTATAGGGTCATCTCTTCCTTGACCGGATCATGCCACTTGTGCCAGGTGTCAGGATTACCGTCCCAATCACCATTTTCGATCATCCATTCTTTGTCTAGAATCGAAGACCAGCTGCCGCCTTTGGCCAGGATCTGAAGAAACGGCGGGTAAGGAGTGGCCAGATTGAAGACAACCGCGTCGTCCTCAACTTCCACAGCGGCGTCAATCAAGTCAAAGGCTTTGCGCCTGATGGCCGGATCAACATCGTTGATGTCCTCATAGTCTTCGGGGCCGCCGACCATGGCGATCAACTGCTCCATGGTCTGCACACCCAACAATGGTTCGAAGAACATCCAGACCGGGCTGCCGACAGGATCGGAGATCATAGCCCGTTCAAAGGTGTATTCCACGTCTTCAGGGGTCAAGTCACTGCCGTTGTGGAATTTGACACCTTTGCGGATCGGCACCTTGATGGTCAGGCCACCATTGGTGATCAGGCCGTTTTCCGTGCTGGGAACCTGGGTGGCCAACCTCGGGACGAGCTTCTCCAGGGACGAACCTTCGTAGTCGAACAGGTTGTCATACAGCTGGTGAATAATCTCGCCGCTGGCTGTGTCATAGGCATAGGCCGGATCAAGTGTGTCAGGTTCGCCGATGGTGACGTATACAAAGGTTTTCGGATCGGTCACCATCGCTCGGCCTTCATCCATGGGTTCGCCCTGGTTCCGTGACCGGAAATAGGCATAGGCACCCACTCCGACCGCGACGGCCAAAACCAGCGCCAACAAGACTTTCAGTTTTGAGTTCATTTCGGTCCCTCCATGTCTGCTGTTGTTTCTAGTGCTGTATATCCCTGCATTGACACTGCTTCATGCACTCTTGTCGATGGAAACTCCGCTTAAACTCAGCTCCTGCCACCTGTGGCAGGCCGCTGCTTGGCCCCTGCCCACAGGCACAAGCTCAGGGCGCTTTTGCCCGCATAGATCCACCGCATAAGGGCAGCGGGGATGAAAAGCGCATCCCTGCGGCGGATTGGCTGGGCTGGGCACATCCCCTTTGAGAATGATCTTGCTGCCTTGTTCGTCAGGATTTGGGCTGGGAATCGCCGACAGCAGCGCTTCCGTATACGGATGCTTCGGATGGGAAAATAGCTGATCCACAGCGCCCATTTCCACCACCCTGCCCAGGTACATCACGGCGATCCGGTCGCTGATGTGCTGCACCACCGACAGATCATGGGCCACAAACAGATAAGTGAGCCCATACTGATCCTGCAGATCTTCGAGTAAATTCAGCACCTGTGCCTGCACGGACACATCCAGGGCAGATACCGGTTCATCGCAGATCACCAGCGAAGGGTTGACGGACAGGGCTCGGGCAATACCGATCCTCTGCCTTTGCCCACCGCTGAATTCGTGGGGATAGCGCCGCATGTGGTGGAGACCCAGGCCTACCGCTTTCAGCAGGTTTTCCACCCGGTCGTACCGCTCTGTTTTGTTCTTGACACCATTGGCTTCCAGCGGCTCGGCAATGATGTCGCAGATACGCATCCTCGGATTGAGCGAAGAGTAAGGATCCTGAAAAATCATCTGGATTTCAGAGCGCAGCCCCTTGATGGTCTTTGAGTTGACTTCCACCCATTCCCCTTTGCGGTTGAACAAAACCGTCCCGCTGGTAGGCTGGATCAGCTGCATCAGGCTCAAGCCGACAGTGGTTTTGCCGCAGCCGCTTTCGCCTACCAAACCGAGGGTTTCGCCTTTGTAGACCTGAAGATCAACCCCATCCACCGCCTTGACCCAACCGACAGTCCTGCGGAAAAGGCCTTTGGTGATGGGGAAGTGTTTCTTAAGGCCGCGTACATCCAACAGTACTTTGCTTTCTGGTTTAGCCATGGGATTGTTCCTTTCTGCCAGCTTGCCGGCACGGATGCCAGCAGCGTACAAAATGATGATCACCAACTTCGACAACAGGTGGTTCCTGGCCGCATTGTTCCGACGCCATGGGGCACCGGTCTTTGAAGCTGCAGCCTTGGGGCAGATGGATCGGATCGGGCACAACGCCCTTGATCGGCTCCAGCCTTTGTTTATGCTCCCCCAGCTTGGGGATGGAGTTGAACAGCCCGATAGTGTACGGATGGGCTGGATTGTGGTACAGGGAGCGAACATCTGTGTACTCTACTATTCTGCCCATATACATCACGGCGACATTATCGCAGATTCTTCCAACCACGCCCAGGTTGTGGGTGATCATCAGGATCGACATCTTGAACTCATCCTGCAGGCTCATCATCAGGTCGAGAATCTGAGCCTGAATGGTCACATCCAGGGCCGTTGTAGGCTCGTCGGCGATCAAAAGGCTTGGATTGCAGCTGAGAGCCATGGCAATCATCACCCGCTGGCGCATGCCGCCGCTCATTTGGTAAGGGTATTCCCTTGCTCTTTGTTTGGGGCTGGGAATCCCCACCTTGGCGAGCATCTCTTCCGCCATCTGCCAGGCTTGTTTTTGGGTCAGCTTCTTATGCAGCATGATCGCCTCCACGATTTGGTGGCCAACTGTATACACCGGGTTTAACGATGTCATAGGTTCCTGAAAGATCATGGCGATTTCGTTGCCGCGGATCCGGCGCATGGCCGATCCGACCGGATCCTGCCCGGCAAGATCGATCACCTGGCCCTGGCGAGTGTTAAAGAGTATCCTACCTTTGTGGATCTTGCCGTGAGGCTGCGGCAAAAGCTGCATGATGGACAGAGCGGTAATGCTTTTGCCGCACCCGCTTTCGCCCACCAAACCCAGCACTTCTTCTCTTTTAATCGTAAAATCCACACCATTGACCGCCTTCACCAATCCGGCTTCGGTGGCAAGATAGGTGTGGAGATTCTCCACTTTCAGCAAAGTGCCTCCATCCATCTGATAAACCTCCGGTTGTTTTCCTGAACGATCGGTTTTATATATAAATATTATATTGAACATTAGCTTGATCTATTCTAACAGCTGCCCGCCGCTCTGTCAATGATCATATCCCCATCTACCTGCATCGTTATGTTTTTCACATATTCGGGCAAAAAAAGAACCCCCAACAAAAAAATGGTGCCGGAGGCGGGAATCGAACCCGCACGGGCGAAACGCCCAACGGATTTTAAGTCCGTAGCGTCTACCTATTCCGCCACCCCGGCTGACCAAATTACAACGATAATTATATAACGGAGCTGGATCATTGTCAATCTGTGCTGTACAGCAGCCCCTGCATCAGATCGGCATCGCTGACGACAAGATGGTCCGCATCCATAAGCTCCATGACTGTGTGGCAAATAGCGGCTCCTGCCACGATGATCTCCTCTCTGCCGTCAGTCATTCCTGGAAGGGCCGCCCGTTCGGCCAGCGTCATCCGGGCCAGCCGATCCAGCCAGTATGCAGCCCGCTCCTTGGTCAGGCCCACTCCCGTGACCTTGGCCCAGTCGTAGGCAGTGAGTTTAAGTTCCAGCGCGGCCAGCGTCGTAATTGTGCCGCCGACACCAATCAAGGTCCAGCCTGACGTTGGCTCCGGCAGCTTGGATATCAGTTCCGCCACCCGGGAGGAAATCAAGCGCTGCATCTGGTGTAGTTCACCGGTGCTTACCGGGTGGCTGGTGACGCAGAGTTCAGTCATGCGCACCGCTCCTGCCTGAACCGAACCGCCGCCGGTAATTCTGCCGCTTGCTGTCCCGCAGGTCAACTCCGTACTGCCGCCGCCGATATCCAGAACCACAACTTCCGGGCTGAGGGCAAAACCGAGGCTCGACAGTGTTCTCACCGCGCCGACAAACGAAGCGGCCGCCTCCTCTTCTCCAGATAAAACCCAGACATCCCACCCGGTCAGGTTTTTAACCTTCGCTAAAAACTCCTCCCGGTTCGCTCCGTCCCGGACAGCGCTGGTCGCCGCCACCACCAGGCGTTCCACGGGATATCCGCCTAGTTCTTCCCGGTATTCCTCCAGCACCCGGCAGGCCCGGGCCATCGCTTCGGGATCCAAAAGCCCCGATGCATTCACATTCTGCCCCAATCTTGCAATCTTCAGCCGAGAGATTACCGGCCGGTAAAAACAGCCGCGCTCTGTCGGCTCCCGTTCGGCAATCAACAACCTGATCGAGTTGGTGCCGATATCAATTACAGCGTCCACAGGATATCCTCCCGTCTATTGCCTGTCTGACTATATTTCAGTTTTCCAACCGGCAGTCGGCCGAGGAACAGTACAAATCTGCGTCCAGGCGCTCGTAAACGGCGGCGCCGATTTGGTTGGCGCCTCTGATCAAGTAATCCGCGAAATGGGCGTGGAGGCATTTGACCCCGTCAGGAGATCGGGTCCCGCCCACCCCTGTTGAGATTATGACCTGATACTCGCTGGGGTATTTCCTGGCCAAAGACTCCAGCACCTCGTCCGGGACCAGGCTGGCCCTGAATTGGGCATGTGTTTCGTGATCCCGCTTCACCAACGCGGCAAGCTGCTGATCATCGGCGATTCTTGCCTGTAGTTCCGCAATGAAGCCGGTGCTCTCCAGCATACTGACCAGTTTGCACAAATAAGGGCAGGTCAGCCACAAAGTGGTGGGGAAAACGGTCAATTCCTCCGCCTGGCTGATGATCGGCCGGTTGACAATCACCTGAGGGTATCCGTATTTACAGCGCCGGGCGATCCCCAGCACACCCCGGGGTTCCCGCCCAAGCTGTTCAGCAATGGTTCTATGGTCTTGTTCGTTCGCTGGTTCCCATTTGTGTTGCATTGATCTACCTCCAATGATACAAAAACATCCCCGAAGGGATGTGTGGTTTTGTAATAAAAATAAATAGACCGGTTATTTTATCGCGCGCCCCTGCCTCCCCGCTTTGAGTCTAAGCTCTTTCTCAGGGCTTGCTGCCTTTCCTCACTGTCTTTGAGAAAGCGTGCCAGGCGTTCTTCAAAACTTGCGCTCGATGCGGTTTTCCGTTTGGATCTGCTTTGATGGGCTCCCTCTGAGTAATTCGGATTTGCCTGCTTGATTGAGAGGCCGATTTTACCGTCAGTGATGTTGATTACCTTGACCTTGACACGATCCTGTTCTTTGAGAAAGTCGTTAATATCCCTGACGTAGGTATCAGCAACCTCTGAGATGTGCACTAGACCGGTTTTACCGTTTTCTAGCTCGACAAATGCACCGAAGCTGGTGATCCCTGTTACTTTCCCCTCGACAATGCTGCCGACGTCGATTGACATGCGTTAATATATTCCTCCTCTTGAGATTTGCCGCTGCAGGGCGCGGTCACGCTCATATTATACATTATCAAAAATTTTGTGTCAATCGGCCGTGCAGATCATCGAAACGCTTTATTCATCCTTTGATTCGGAGATTATAAACCTTGTTTCCCCGGGCTTGACCAAGCCCAGTTCTTCTCTGGCGACCCGTTCGATATACTCGTAGGAGCGGTAGTGTTCTATTTGCCGGCGGATCTCGGCATTGCGCAGCTCAAACGCTTGAATCTCGTGCCTAAGCCGCGCTATTTTCTGTTTGAGATGATAGTGCCTGACAAAGCCTTTACCGAACGTGTACCCAAGCCAAATCAGGAAGCACACGAGCAAGACTGTGCCGAGCTTGATTCGTTTTCTTCGGCGGCGCTTGGCCATGGTGCCATCTCTCCCCCAAAGAGGAGAATTCTTTGATTGACAGCTTTTTCCTGCCGCGGCACCAAAATTGTTTTCTTGTCATCTGCGCCGGAACGGCACCAGCCGAAAAGACTGCCAGCGCAGCCCGCTTCTGCGCCAATCGAATTTGCGCCACCGCCATTCGGAACTGAATTGAAAAGAGCGCCGCCGGCGGCGGGCGGCTGCGATGGTGAGGAGCAGATCCTGTACCAGCTTCATCGGCCAGGCGATCAAAGCAAACACCATCTGGCAAACCAGGCTGATCACAAAGCCGATCAGTCGAGCGAGGCCGAGAGCCAGGCGGATCACAATTCTGCTGATCAGCAGATAATAAAAAGCCAACCCCAAACCGATACCCACCAGGACATACAATCGCAGTTCGCCCCAGTTGGCCGCCAAGAGATAAACCGCCAGCAGCGGCGCGATAATCACCCAGAACCCGAGATCCATCACAAACGTGACAAGCTGGCCCGGCCTCAAAAAGGCCCGCAGCAGACGGTACAAGTCAAACACAAATCCCAAAGAAGCTCCGGCGGCCATGGTCACGGCAAATGCATACAGTTGGGCGCTTAGTGAATCCACGGTTCCACCCCCTACCCTGACAATGTATGCATTTGGCGGCGGCAGTGTGCATCAGCGGAACAGTTTCGCCAAGAATCCTTTTCCTTTTTGCCCGAACGAGTCTTTCAGGTATTCGATAGCCTTTATATACCCCCGTACCACCAGGCTGCCTGTCTCAAGGTTCAGTTCGCTGATATGCAAGTCTTCCCCGCGGATGATCAACCCGCCGTCTTCCGTGTCCAGGGCTATTTCCCGATCATCGAAACTGTCTACATTGACAACTCCATCAACATTTAGACGCTCCCGCTGCACAAGCACCACCTGATGCCTGTTGGCCCCGGCTGTAAACTTCCTTTCATCCATAGATTGTACCTCCCTTCGCATTTGGTACAATCTATGCATGACACAGGCAGAATAGAATCTTTTTCCGCTCAATCATACAACTTCTTGATCTCCACACCCTCAAAGAAATACGCGGCGATCTCTTGAGGCGACTTGCCTTCCTTGGCCAGCTTGAAAGCGTCCCACTGGCTCAACCCCACGCCGTGGCCGTATCCGGTCCCTTTAATCGTCAGCGTCCCATCGGACACATCCCAATCTGTGACCAATGTGGAGCGCATCTTGGTGGAATCCACAGCTATGCGGAAGTCGGCGCCGTGGATTTTATCTGTGCCATCGGCACCAATGACCGTGATTTCCGTGACGCGGTCCGTCGGGCCTCGTTCGGTGATCTTCAGATCCTTAATCTGGCCGACATTGATCCCGGCTTCTGCCAAAAGCCCAGTAAGCTCTTCCAGAGTGTACTTCGCTTCCCAGTTCTTTACATCTTCAGGGGCGTATTCGTTGGAGCCGAGTTTCACGCTTTTAATATACGGCGGCTCCGGATCTTGGTAGTTCAGCCCTTCTTTTGCCGTAGTGGTAACACCGCCGGAATAGGCATGGAACCAGCCCTTCACATAGCGGTTTTCATAAGTGAGGACCTGGCCCCTCGTAGCTTCCACAGCCTGCCTGATTTCCGGTGTGATGGCGCCGGGATTGTACGCCTGCGCCTCCTCGATGTTGGTGGAGATGTCCGCGCCGTATTTATCCCTCAGGCCGCCTTCGGCAATCAAAGCCAAGGTGAAGCTGCGGGCAAAAATCGCTTGGGCGCCGTACGCTTCCACAGGCCAATCGGGAAACATCTCGCCCGCCACCACTCCCAGCAAATATTCCTCCAGGCCCATGCTTTTTTTCTCACCGGTGTCGTTGAAATAGACAGTGATCTGCGGCTCTTTGTCCATTTCCCGGGCAATATCATCCCGGCCGCCGCTCCAGCTGACCATTACGACGACAACTGCGATCAAAACTAGGATCATCCCAGCTACAACCCTGTATCCCTGCGAAAACATGTAAGGAATTCACTCCTGTCGCCTATGCCAGATTTAGATTGAATGTTCTGTAATAGCTTGCTAATTTTGGGCGGCCATTATTCCAAACCCGCTTAAAATAAACTTTTATGGGAAAATTTACCAATTTAGCAGGAAAAGTGCGCATGCTCACAGAATATACAAGTGAATTATCTTACCTCAAGGGGGTTAAACTGTGAATAAGAGTGACCTGATCAATGCAGTCGCTAAAAAAGCAAACCTGACAAAGAAGGCTGCGAGCAGCGCCGTTGAGGCTACTTTTTCCGTGATTGAAGAAGCCTTGGCAAACAAGGAAAAAGTGACTCTGGTTGGATTTGGTACATTCGAAGTGCGGCAGCGCAAGGGTAGACAAGGCGTCAACCCCGCGACCAAAGCCAAGATCAAGATTCCTCCCAAGAAGGTACCTGCCTTCAAGCCGGGCAAGGCCCTGAAGGAAGCTGTACAGAAGTAGTTCAAAGCCTGCGCAAGCAGGCTTCTTTAATGTGGAGGTAGTGCTCATGCCCAAGTATACTCTCCAATCGCTGCTGGATATCATGGCCAAACTGCGCAGTGAACAAGGCTGCCCCTGGGACAAACAGCAGACCCACGACAGTTTGACCCGTTATTTGCTTGAAGAAGCGTATGAAGTAATCGATGCCATTGAAGAAAAAGACTTTCCCGCCGTGGCCGAAGAACTGGGCGATCTGCTGCTGCAGATCGTGTTCCATGCCCAAATCGGCGCCGAATCCGGGAAGTTCACCATGGATGACGTGATCGCAGCCATCTGTGAGAAAATGATCCGCCGCCATCCCCATGTTTTCGGCGATACTGCTGTCGAATCTGTACAGGACGTGCTGACAAACTGGGAAGCCATCAAAATGCAGGAGAAACCAGGCCAAGATGACAGATCTCTTCTCGACGGAGTTCCTAAACACCTGCCGGCGCTGCTGCGGGCTGAACGTATTCAGGACAAGGCCGCCAAGGTCGGTTTCCAATGGGATCAGGTCGAGGGCGCCGTCATCAAACTGGAGGAAGAGCTGAAAGAGTTCAGGCAGGCGGTTCAATCCCGGGATCAAGCCGAGATGGAAGCGGAAATGGGTGATCTTTTCTTCAGCCTTGTCAACATCTGCCGCTATCTGGACATCAACCCTGAACGGGCGCTGAACACAACAACCGATAAATTTGCGAAGCGGTTCAGGTATATCGAAAAACAAGCCCGGCTCCAGGGAAAGGACCTGCACAGCATGAGCCTTAAGGAAATGGACCAGTTCTGGGAAGAGGCAAAAAAAGACTCCTAAACCCTAACCAAGGCCAGGTTGGGCTAGGAGTCAACTTTTGCCGCTTTTCATTGCTCCATCTGTTTCGCCAGGAAACCGGCGGCGGTTTCCGCCAGCTTTATTTCCAGATCCCCCATTTGTGTATCCACATCTTTCGTGGCCAAGACCACCACTCCGATGGGATCGCCTTCAGCAACAATGGGAGCGATGACTTGGGCTTCAAAGTCCCAGGCGTCGTCCGGATTGGCCACATCGCTTTTGGTCACCACCATGGTCCGGCGAGTGTCCATAGCTTTTTCAATAATCTCCGTAACCGGCTTGTCGATCCATTGTTTTTTCGAAGCACCTGAAACAGCCACAATTGCATCCCGATCTGCAATGAGTGCCACATGCCCAGTTGTCTCAAACAATGAATCAGTGTATTCTTGGGCAAAATCTCCCAACTCACCGATGGGGGAGTATTTTTTCAAGATAACTTCGCCTTCGCGATCGACAAATATCTCGAGAGGATCGCCCTCGCGAATCCGCAGCGTCCGTCTTATCTCTTTGGGAATTACCACGCGCCCTAGATCGTCTATGCGTCTGACTATTCCTGTAGCTTTCAAGAGCCACACCCCTCCTTCATGTTGGGTAAGTTCAGTGTTAGTATATAACCGCGGTGCTAGTTTTATTCATTTCTCCCAGCTAAACGGATTCACAACAGGCTCTGCAGCACCTTCTGCAGAAGCAGCAGCGCCTCGTAATCTGACAGCCCTTTCACCTTCACTTTGATCTGCGGGCTGCTTCCAGGCAGGTAACCGACCTGCCCCCGGAACTGCCGCACCAGTGCCGCATACTTCTCCCGGTCCCGGATAATCCCGGGCAGCGATCGAATCACGAACATGCCCTTCTCAAGGAAGACGCTGGCTATGCCTGCCTGGCGGGCCAACACTTTGATTCTGGTGGCCAGGACCAGGTTGCGGACCGGATCAGGAAGTTCTCCAAACCGGTCTTCAATCTCCAGGGCCAGTTCATCCGCATCTTCCAAGGTCTGGACTGCTGCCAGTTTCTTGTAAAGCTCGACTTTTTGCTTGGGATCCGGCACATAGCGGTCGCCGATGTAGGCATCCACCTGCAGATCCAGCACTGGATCGGGAATCTGCTGCTTGGCTTTTCCTTTCAGCTTTTCAATCGCTTCTTCCAAAAGCTTGCAGTAGAGTTCGAACCCCACGGAAGTAATGAAACCGTGCTGCTCGGGGCCGAGAATATTTCCGGCTCCACGGATTTCCAGATCCCGCATGGCGATTTTGATCCCCGAACCTAGGTCAGAGAACTCTTTGATTGCCTGAAGCCGTTTTTCCGCGTCTTCTGTTAGTATTTTATCCCTTCGGTAGGTAAAATACGCATAAGCCACCCGGTTGGTCCGGCCGACCCGGCCTCGCAGTTGATACAGTTGGGCCAACCCAAGCCGATCTGCGTCGTAGACCACCAGCGTGTTGACATTGCTGATATCCATACCCGTCTCGATGATCGTGGTGCAGAGGAGAATATCGTATTCGCCGTGGTAGAAATCGAGCATCACCTGTTCCAGCCGGTTCTCATCCATCTGGCCGTGGGCGACGGCGATCCTCGCTTCGGGCACCAGATCCTGCAGGCGCAGGAACATGTTGTCAATGCCTTGAATTCGGTTGTAGACAAAGTACACCTGGCCCTGGCGCCCCAGTTCCCGGTGGATGGCCTGGGCGATGGCCTGATCATCCCACTCCAGCACATAGGTGCGGATGGGGAAACGATCCTCCGGCGGAGTTTCGATCAGGCTCATATCCCTCACGCCTACCAGTGCCATGTGCAGCGTGCGGGGTATCGGTGTCGCGGAAAGGGTAAGGACATCCACATTCCTGGCAAGTTCCTTCAGTTTTTCCTTTTGAGCCACGCCAAAACGCTGCTCCTCGTCGACAACCACCAGTCCCAGATCCCGGTAAGTCACATCCTTGGACAGCAGCCGGTGGGTGCCGATCACCAGATCGACGGTTCCGGATCTCAGCCCGCTGATCACTTTCTTCTGCTCAGCCGGCGATTGGAAACGGGACAGGACTCCGATCTTCACCGGGTAGTCTTCGAACCGTTCCTGAAACGTCCTGGCGTGCTGCTGTGCGAGGATGGTCGTGGGTACCAGCACCGCCACCTGCTTTCCGGCGCTGATGGCTTTGAACGCCGCTCTAATGGCCACTTCGGTCTTGCCGTAGCCCACGTCGCCGCAGAGCAGGCGGTCCATCGGTTTTTTGTTTTCCATGTCCCTTTTTACTTCCGCAATGGCTCTGATCTGATCAGGAGTTTCCTCATAGGGAAACTCATCCTCAAACTGAGCCTGCCACGGTGTATCCTCTGGGAAAGCGAAGCCTTCGATTGTTTCCCGCTCCGCGTACAGTTTGATCAAGCCTTCCGCCAGGTCCTGCACTGATTCCTTGACGCGGCTTTTGACCCTGGCCCACTCGCCGCCGCCCAGCCTCGAAAGCTTCGGCGGTTCATCATCCAGGCCAACGTATCGTTGCAAAAGCCCAATTTGATCCGTCGGCACATAAAGCCGGTCTTTGCCGGCGAACCGGATCAACAAAAAATCCTTGTGGGTTTTCTGCACTTCCAAGGTTTCAATGCCCATGTACTGTCCGATACCGTGGTTGACGTGGACCACGTAATCCCCAGGTTTGAGATCCGACTCTGTGAGCCGCACCTGAGCTTCGGTACGGTTGACCCGCCGTTTGGCCCGCTTTTTGCCGTAAATCTCCAGCTCCGTGAGGATCAAGAGCTTGAACCCGGCGTATTCCATCCCGTTCTCCAAGGCCCCTTTGGTGACAATGCAGTTTCCGGCCTTGAGCTTGTCTCCCACTTCATCGGTATATTGGGCAGGGATATCATGTTCTTTGAGAAACTCTACGAGTTTGGCGCCGCGCTCTTCGGTCGAGACAAGAATCAGGATCCGGTAATACTGCTTGCGGTACCGCTGCAGCTGGTCCACCAATCCGTCCAGATCCGTGTGGAAATGGGGCGCGGATCTGATCTGGAATTGATAAGTGCTGACCGCATCCAGATCCGGAATCTTGCTGTTTAAAACCGAAAGGTATAATGAGTGCCTGTGCCTGTATATCTTCGGCCACAGCCCATCCCAGTCCACAAACATTTCCGCCATCCGGGGCAGAATCCTGCCCTTGGCCAAAAGGCCTGAAACGGTTTCGCCCACATCCTGCAGGAACAGCTTGTGGTGCTCCTTGACCCGGGCCGGCTCGCTGACAATGATCAGACTGTCCTGAGGCAGGTAATCGATGAGCGTGTGGATCCGCGCGGTATACGGCAGGTACTGATCAATGCCCGGGAAGTAATTGCCGGTGTCCAGCAGTACCAAATGATTGGCGGTTTTCGCCAGCAGACTGTCGGCTTCTTGGTTAAGCCCGGCGTTAATCAAGCGCTCCCCCTGATCCTGCGCGTCCTGCCAAATCTGGTCTTTTACCGCCTCCCGATCCTCTGTCACGAACAACCGCTCTCTGGCGGGGAAAATGGTTACCTCCTGGATGTTCTCGATCGAGCGCTGGCTGTCGATGCTGAACAGGCGGATCGAGTCGATCTCATCGTCGAACAGCTCAATCCGCACTGGGTGTTCAGCTGTGAAATCATATATATCGATGATGCCGCCGCGGATGCTGAACTGGCCGAAAGTTTCCACCATGTCGACCCGTTCGTAGCCCATTACCGACAGCTGCCTGGCCAGCGCTTCCGTGTCCACCCTGGTGTCCATGTCGATGGTGATCTGGTAGCGGAAAAACAGATCCGGATCGGGCAGCGCCTCGCTCAAGGCTTGAACTGAGGCGCAGATGACGCTCCCAGGCCGGCGGCAGGCCTTTAGCACCTCTAACCGGCTTTTCCGCAGTTCCCAGTCGATAGTCGCTTCCTCATGGGGCAGCAGCTCATGAGGAGTAAATACCAGTATATTCCGATTAGGCAGTAAATTGTGTAAATCTTGCCCAATCGTCTCCACTTGATATTGATTGTAGCCGATGAAAAGTATCACAGCCCGATCATTGGCCAGCGCCGCCGTCAGCAAGCTCCGCTGGGAGCCGGACAGCCCAAGGGCCAGCAGCTTTTCGCCTCTGGCTGCCGCAGCCCGCACATGGCTGACATCCTGCGACTGGCTGACCAGGTTTACCAATCCTTGTAGCGACAAGTCCTATCTCCCCGTTTCGTGTTTCCCGCCGCAGTTTTCAATACTATTATATTGACTCATGGCCTGCTCAATACCTGAGCGTACCCAAACCTCCACCGCCTCGGCGCAGCGTTCCACCACTGCCTGATAAGCATCTGCTTCCTCCGCCGTGATCTTGGACAAGACAAAGTCCTCCACTGGCATTGGTTCCTCAGGCCTGCCGATGCCGATTTTGAGACGGGCGAAGAGCTCGGACCGCAGAGCCTGAATGATGCTGGCCACTCCCCTATGGCCGCCGCTCCCCCCGCCCCGCTTTAGGCGGATGCGGTATGCCGCAAGGTCAAGATCATCATGGATCACCAACAAGTCTTCCAGACCGGCCTGCCAGAAACCGATCAGCTGACGGACCGCCAGCCCGCTCAAGTTCATAAACGTTTGGGGTTTGGCTAAAACGATCCTTTCTTCACCACAGCGGCCTGTTCCGAATATTGACTGAAAATTTTTGCTATTTAAGGCAATATTCCAGCGCCGAGCGAGGGCGTCCACTACCCAAAAACCTGCATTGTGCCTCGTTTGCGCATATCTTTCCCCTGGATTGCCCAATCCTACAATCAGCTTCACTAGTCAAGCCTCCACAGCGGCGAAAGAACGCATAATAAAATATGCATTCTTTCGCTTCTGTTTCCAAATATATGATTTTCCTTTTCGGTTTGTAACGAGCTTATGCTTCTCCATCAGCAGCTTGTTCTGCTGCCTCCGGCGCGCCCTCGGGAGCAGCTTCCTCTGCTTCCTCAGCCGGTTCCGCAGCCTCCGCCGCAGCACGCGGAGCGTTGACAGTAACCACAACCTCTTCGGGATCGTGGTTCACCGTGATGCCCTCAGGTATCTCAAGGTCTTTAACAAGCAGTGTATCTCCAAGGGCTAGTTTGGACACGTCCACAACGATGGATTCTGGAATCTGATTCGGCAGGCAGGAAATGGCCAATTCCCTCATTACCAGGTTGACGATTCCACCGTCGGACTCTCGTTCGCCTTCGCCGGTGAGCACCAAGGCGACTCTGGTGTCAACCGGGCGATCCATGGCCACCTCGTAGAAGTCGATATGCTGCAGGCTGCCCTTGATGGGATCGCGCTGGACTTCTTTAACCAGGACAGTCCTTTTTTCACTGCCCACGGTGATTTCGTACAAAGGCTCCTTGGATTGGATTGCCCTTTCAGCATCTCCCACCGTGATTGCTATATGCAGGTTGGGTTTCCCCTGGCCGTAGATCTGAGCGGGGATCATTTTGTCACGGCGCATCTTCTTGACTGCGTTCGAGCCGAAGGTGGTGCGTGATTCGGCATTAAGTTTAAAGCTCGACATCCTATCTCCTCCTTCCAGCTGCTCTGAATCACATGCATTATATTATAACACCTTTGCCAAAGCTTAGTCAAACAGCTTGCTCACAGGCAGCTCTTCAAAAATTCTCCTGATAGCTTCCGCGAACAGGTCCGCGACTGACAGTACCGTCAGTTTGGAGAACTTCTTCTCAGGTGTGATGTTGATTGTATCCGTCACTATCACTTCCTGGAGCACACTCTCCTGCAAAAGCTGAGGCGCTTGGCCGGAGAAGACGGCATGGGTGCAGGCTGCATATACCGCTTTGGCACCGTTGTCCATCAATGCCTGAGCTCCTTGGATGATCGTGCCGCCGGTGTCGATCATATCGTCAAACAGGACGCATGTCTTCCCTTTCACATCCCCGATAATGTTCATCACCTCGGAGACGTTTGCTTGCGGGCGGCGCTTGTCCACAATAGCCATGGGGCAATTCAGGCGGTTGGCCAAAGTGCGGGCCCTGACCACTCCGCCTACATCTGGGGCGACAACGATGTAATTGTCAAGTTCCTTGGATTTCAGATACTGCTCGATGATGGGCATAGCCCGCAGATTGTCCACCGGAATGTCAAAGAAGCCCTGAATCTGGTCCGCGTGGAGGTCCATCGTCACGACGCGGTCGGCGCCGGCGGCGGCCAGCAGGTTGGCTACCAGTTTGGCGCCAATGGGATCGCGAGGTTGGGTTTTCCGATCCTGGCGGGCATATCCATAGTACGGAATCACTGCGGCCACCATTTTCGCGGAAGCCCGCTTGATCCCGTCAATCAAAAGCAGCAGTTCCATCAGATGGGTGTCTGTGGGCCGATGGGTCGGCTGAATAATGAAAACTTCGTGCCCACGCACCGTTTCCAAAATTTTGATGCTGATTTCACCGTCTTTGAACCGGCCCACTTCCGCATTGCCCAGTTCCACACCTAAACAGGCGGCGATCTTTTTGGCCAACTCAGGGTTGGCATTCCCGGAAAAAACTTTCAGCTTTTTGTCACAGTGACTGACTCTCACTTGCTAGCCCTCCCGTTTGTTCCATCCCTCTTTATTCACCTGTCTTGCCCTTGCAATCGCCAGACTGTATTCCGGCACATCTTCGATGACGGTTGAACCAGCTGCTATGAACGCTCCCTTGTGGAGCCTGACGGGAGCAACCAAATTCACGTTGCTGCCGATGAAGCAGTTGTCCTCGATAATCGTCTGGTGCTTTTTCTTGCCGTCGTAATTGCATGTAATCGTGCCGCAGCCGATGTTGACATGGGAACCGACCACAGCGTCGCCAACATAGGTAAGATGGGGAACTTTGCTCTCATCGGCGATCTGGCTGTTTTTAATCTCCACAAAATCACCGATGCGGCAGTGCGTCCCAATCACAGTGCCCGGCCGGATGTACGCGAACGGCCCGACGGTGGTGCGGCTGCCGATCCGGCCTTCCAAGACCACCGACTGCTCGATGGTGACCTGGTCTTCCAAAACCGCTCCTTCCAGGCGGACATTGGGCCCTACGAGGCAGTTCGCCCCGATTATTGTGCCTTTTTGGATGTATGTATTCGGGTAGATGATGGTATCCCGTCCAATTTCGCAATCGGGCTCGATATATGTTTGTTCCGGATTGATGATGGTGACGCCGTTGAGCATGTGCCTACGGCAGATACGGCGCCGGAGGGCTTGATCGGCCCAGGCAAGCTGGACCCGGTCGTTGACCCCCATCGCTTCTTCGGGATCCGGCAAACAATAAGCGGCCACTGTACGCCCATCCCGGACAAGCGCCGCTATCACATCGGGAAGATAGTATTCGCCTTGGGAGTTGTCGGGTGTGATTTCCCCAAGATACTGGAATAAGAGTTTAAAATCAAAGCAATATGTCCCGGTGTTGATCTCTTTCACTTGCTTGTGCGCCTGCGACGCATCCTTGTCCTCCACGATCTGCTCCACATTTCCCGCAGCCGTGCGGATCACCCTGCCGTACCCGGTAGGATCCGCCGCTTCCGCCGTGACCACAGTGGCGGCTGCCCCTTGATCCTGATGAAAAGCCAGTATATTCCTGAAGGTTTCGGCTGTAAACAGCGGTGTATCGCCGCAGGTGACCAATACGGGGCCGTCCACACTCGCCATCATCTCCCGGCACTGGTCCACGGCATGGCCTGTGCCCAGCTGCTCTGCCTGAACCACATAATTGACGCCGGGTACCGCCTCCTTTACCTGCTCGCCGCCGTGCCCGATCACCAGGTAAATCTGATCGATTCCAGCGGCTCGGACGCTGTCCACCACCAGTTTCACCATCGGGACCCCGCAGACTTTGTGCAGCGGCTTGGGAAGCTCGGATTTCATACGCTGCCCCTGTCCGGCTGCCAGTATGATCGCGCTGGTAACCAAAATGCGCTTCCCCCTTTGCCAGTGGATTTCCCGCATTCATCCTTCGTGATTGGGAATTCATTTCCCTGCCGAAAAAGCTTTGATCACTAACATTTTGCCCCAAAATAAAAAACAACCTCAATTGAGGTGGAAAATAAAAATGGCAGGGGTGACAGGATTCGAACCTGTGATCCTGGAGTCAGAGTCCAGTGCCTTAACCGCTTGGCCACACCCCAATGCCCACACATTAGTATAGCAAATGCCGCAGGCAAGGTCAACAGTAAAATTAGGAGAGGGAAGATTTCACCGCTGGTGAAATCTTCCCTGTATTCCGCAAGGCTTCTATTGGTAAGCGATAGTGATCTTCTTTATAACCAGGTTGGTGCCGCTGCTGGCTCTGAAGGTCAAGAATGAGGTTTCAGTCCCTACAGAACTTTTTATCTCCAACACCTGGTTGGATTTGAGCTGCGGCGCATCGATGGAAAAACCCGCTTGGTTCGCTGACTGGTTCGCCAAACTCGATTGTTATGGCATAAGGTTTCGACAAATCAAGGTAACCGACTGTTTGGCTGTCCTCTTTGGCAGTCTTGATACCGCCTTCCAGATGAGTTGAGGGCGCGCCGACAGCCCAGCGGGCGCCGTTCATGGACAACACTCCGTCATTGATGTGGATTTTGCTGCCGCTGCTTAAGATTCCATACAGCGGCTCCTCCGGCAGATTTGGCGCATGGGCGTGATCAGCGGTAAAGAAAGTTGATCTTTCAGCTTCAGAAAAGACGATCTCCAGCGGCGGCATCTTTTCCTCGTAGAAAACCCGGACCGGCACGCTGACCGGTTCGAGCTGGCCGCAGCTTACAGTGATTGTCGTTTCGCCTTCCGCCTGGGCGGTGACCGTCACCTGAGTGTCTGTTGTTCCGCTGAGAACGGCCACAGTGTCGTCGGCTATCTCCCAGGTAACGGGATCATCGGTAACCAGATCCACAACTTCGGCCGTCAGCTCTGCTTCGATTTCACCCGTGGCCAGGTTCAACACCACTGACCGCGGCTTCACTTCCAGATGTGGTTTCTTTGCGAAAAAAGGAAGACAACCAGATAATACCAATGCCATCAGCAATACAAATAAAAGCAGGACACGGTTCTTGGCCACTTGCTTCCCTCCTGGCGCGCTAATTGGTTCGTCTTCAGTATAAAACACTGCCGTATCGCTGTATTGTAATAAATCGAGATGTTTTGGTAATCTGATTGTCAATTTGTATACAGCTTGGCTGTCTCCCGCATGTCACTCCGGAAAAAGCATGGCTTCCATGAAGTGTTTCTGGAAGTCTTTTCTGGCTGACAGCTCAACATAAGTGATCTTCTGCTTCAACTCGTCCGCTCTCGCTTTCGCGCCCCGGTCGAGCAGATACTGCCTGGCTCCGGCACCAGCGCCGTTGCCCAGTTTCACCACTTTCGCCAGCAGGCTTTTGGGTATCAGGCCCAGGACTGAAGCGCTCTCTGGATTGATATAACTGCCGAACCCTCCCGCGAGGTAAAATCTGTCGATGTCCGCTTCAGAAATGCCGGCTTCGCCGATCAAGACTTTGATGCCGGCAGCGATCGCGCCGGCGGCCAGTTGGTATTCCCGCACATCTTTTTGGGTGAGGAAGATTTCTTTCCCCGGAACAACCCGGTATGCCCGCTGTCCCTGGTACTGTTCCAGCGGCGCATCTTCCCGAAACGCCCCTGATGGGCTGACAAACCCTCGTGAGTACAGCGCGGCGATGATGTCCACCAATCCGGAACCGCAAATGCCCCGAGGCTCTTGACTGGATATGGTCTGCCAGCTTACTTCCCCGTTATCCTCGATCCGATAGGCGGCGATGGCTCCCGGCACACCGCTCATCCCAAAAGTGATGTTGGCGCCTTCAAAGGCCGGCCCTGCCGCGGCGGAACAGGCAAACACACGCTCTTTGTTCCCCAGGATAATTTCTCCATTGGTGCCGATATCCACCAACAGCCGCCAACTGTCGGATTCGAAGTCGGCAACTAGTAAATCAGCGATGATATCCGCCCCAACATAACCGGAGACACAGGGCAGCAGCTCCACGATTCCGTCGGGATGGATCTTCAGGCCTAACTCATCCGCCGAAAACTCCAGTCCGTCAGTGAAGATGGGCACATACGGGGCGTTGGCGATGCTTGCCGCGTTTACTCCCAGCAGCATGTGGAGCATCACTGTGTTGCCCGCGAAAACGGCATGGTAGATCCGGCCGGGATCGAGGCCGTTTTTGCCGGCCAACTCCCGGACGCCCTGGTTCAGGGCTTCCAGCAGACTGTTTTTCAGATCCTCCGCGCCGCCTGCGCGGCTGAGCGTGTAATCGATCCGAGTGATCACATCGGCGCCGTAACGGCTTTGAGGGTTGGCAAAGGCATGGGCGCCCACCTGAAAGCCGTTGGTGAGATCAAGCAGATAAAGCACAACCGTAGTGGTGCCCACATCAACAGCGATACCGTAAGCGGCTCGGCTGGCCGTACCGCTTGTCAGCTCGTCAATGTCCAGGATTCTGCTCCCGCTGTAAGTCACAACCAGATCCTGTTTTTGCGCCAACGTTCCCAAACGCTGCAGCGCCCGCGGTGTGGCCGCTTTGAAGCCCAGCTCCCTAATCCGGTGCCAATAATCGTGCTGCTTGTCAATACTGGGCTGTTCCAGGCGGATTTGTCTTTGCCTGATGCGTGGGTCTGGCTTGAATGGTGTTTCAGTACCTTCGGAAAGGATTACCAACTGATCTGCTGATGACAGATCGATTTCAAAGGTGCCGGAAGCTCTAACCTGGCACGCCAGCCTAAAGCCGTCCTCTATCTGGGATCGGGTGAGATGCCGCCTTTCCGGATCAGTCAAACTGCCGGCTTCGCCGCGCACCCGTACGATGCACTTGCCGCACCTGCCTTTGCCGCCGCAGGGGCTGTACACGCTGTAGCCGTGCTGGTGCAGCAGATCCAGCAGGTTTGACCCGTCGAGGCAGTTGATTGTTTCCACCCGGTTCTGGAACCGAATCCTGATCTCGTGCTTCACTTCCATTTGATCGTCTACACCCACTTTCCATCGTCAAAAAGGGCAGACAAAATGCTGGGTTTTTTCTACCCAGCATTTGATTCTGTCAAATCAATGTGGATTCCTCTTATCAAGCAGTCTTCCATGTCACAGGTTGAACAGTCGTGACTGTGTTTGGCAGGGACAATGTCTTTACCGTACCCCATGATCAGTGTCAGGGACTTGGTGGGTTCCATCAAGCATGAATCGGTGAGGCTCACTCCTATCCGTTCCGGTTTGAGGAAGGAAAAAACTTGCCTCTGCTCCACAAGGGGAAACCCGGCCGCTCCGGGCGAGACAAAACTCGTCGCTTTATAACCCTCCCGGCTCAATTCCCCAACCAAGTGCTGCCAGAATTGATGGGCGGCCATTTCCACCAAAAGCCCGCTGATAACATCCATCAGATAACCGCAGAACGCGTCTTGGCTGGATGCCTCGGCGATGGCTTTGTCAACTTTTCTGCCCAATGTCACCAGCCCTACAACAAGCCCATCACACTTTCCAACCGCCTGATGCAAGGTTTTGCCGGTGAATACATGCCCTGACGGCAGCTCAACCCGGTTACCGGTGATGTTGAAAGCCGTGCCGCAGTAGATCACTTGCGGCTCCGCCGCCGCCACGACTGCATTCAGATGCTCGTCAACAAGGCCGCGGATCGCATCTCCGGCGCTGTTTGGATCTTTGTAGCCCAAAGCCCGCATAATGATTTCCCGCGGAATCCTGTGCCCAATCTGGGCATCCAGGCTTAGAATGTTTTCCATGCTAGTATTTTCCATACTCCTTGGCCATCCGGACAATAGTCCTGGCATGCTCGAATCCCAGATTGGCCGGGTATTCGCATCCGGTCGCCAGGATAAACCCACCGCCGGCTTTGTAGTCGTCGATCTCTTTACGGCATTCTTCCTCCAGCTCCTCCTGCGCGCAGGTCAGCAGCCAAGTAGGTGGGATCCGCCCGATCAAGGTCACTTTCGAGCCATATTTTTCCTTCAGTTCCTGTGGTGTTTTGCAGTCGTCGGGAAGGTGGAGGAAAGAAATGGCGATCGGCTGCATGGCCTCGATTTGAACATCGAAGTAGATGCCGTTGCCGCAGTTGTGGATCATCACCTCGCACCCGTGCTGCCGGATCCGTTCCGCGATGCGCCTGACATATTGGCCTTCGAACTCCATCCACATGGATTTGCTCATAATTGACTGAGATGCGAACAGCGTGTCCAGCATAATGGCGGGAACCCCTGTGGCAGCCAAGGCATCGACATATTCCAGCAGGGTTTCGGTGACAGCCGCCACGCCGTTTTTGACAGCGTCCGGGTCATCGAAAATATCCATGAAAAGATTGGCCTGCCCCCGCATCATGCTCAATACGCCCAAGGGGCCAAAAACGAAGGCCACCACCGGGACATCGGCGCCTTTGCTTTTCATCAAGCGATCGCAGAGCCTGACCATGCCTTTCATTCTAACGGAATCTTTGAACTTGATCGGCTGCAGCGCGCTGATGTCCGCCGTGCTCTTCAGCATGTATTCGCTGGAGTCGGGATGGGCTGCCTCGTTTTCCGGATAGACAATTTTCTGGCCGAAATCCGCCGCCTCGACCGACAGGTCGATTAAAGTGCAGATGACATCCAAATCGAATTCTTCCGTAACCCGTTCATAGGCTTCGGCGCAAACATCCATATCGGTGCTCCACTTGGGGTATGACGCGCCCACCAGTTTCCTGGCGACACCGCACATCAGCGGATAAACCGGGACCCGATCCGCCTCTTTGTGCTGCAGCGCCAAAGTTACGCGCTCAATCGGTTTCATGTTATCCCTCCTTAAAGGCCTGCGTCCAGCTATTGTACCAGTTGTTTGGCAGCGGCTGCGGCTTCAGCCGCGTTTCTGCAGTAGACATCTGCGCCAATCTGGTCGGCAAAACCCTGGGTGAGCGGCGCTCCGCCAACCATGATCTTGATCTGATCCCTTAAGCCCGCCTCGGCAATGGCGTCGATCACCGTCTTCATCTCGCCCATGGTGGTAGTCAAAAGAGCGGACATGCCCAGAAGGTCCGGTTTGTGTTCCTTGATGGCTTCCACGAACCTATCGGCTGGAACATCGATGCCCAGATCGATCACTTCCAGCCCAGCTCCCTCAATCATCATCCGCACAATATTCTTGCCGATGTCATGGAGGTCGCCTTTGACGGTGCCGATAACCATCTTGCCGATGGGCTTCACACCCTGTTCCACCAGTTTCGGCTTCAGGGCTTCCATGCCTACGTTCATAGCCCTGGCGGCAATCAGGACTTCTGGAACGAAGATTTCATTGTTCTTAAACTTTACACCGATGATTTCCATGGCCGAAAGCATGCCTTCCTCCAGGATCCTCTTAGGATCGACACCTTCTGCCAAAGCTGCGGCAACGCCCTGCTTGACACCATTGGCATCGCCTCTTTGCAGTGCCTGTGATATTGCCTGCAGTACCTGCATTGTAACCCTCCTCAAGATCCCTGTTTATGTCCGCTTTAATTATAGCAAACAATGTTTAAAGCATCTTGTAATAATCCAAACGATTTTTGCACTATTTTTCTCATTTAAAAACTCCCTGACGGCAGCGGGCCGCCAGGGAGCATGGGTGTCTGTTCTATTCCTGGTAGTCAATAGTGATTGACTTGATGCTTATTGTAATGCCCGAACTCGCTCTGAAGCACAAAAACGAGGTTTCTGTCCCAACACTGGATTCAATCACCAAAGTGGTTTCGGGTTGGAAGTCGTCGCGGCCTTCGCTGTTGTAAATCTGGGAAGAAGTGCCATGCGGCGAATTGGAAGACGAGGATGTATTGTTGTCGACCAGCACCTGCAGGAAACCGTCTCCAGTGATTGCGCCCAGTTCAATCACAAGCACATAAGGTTTGGACAAGTCGAGGTATCCGTTGGGGACGTAGTCGGGATCTGTGTTGGACAGTCCCATCGGCATACCCACCACCCACCTCGTTGATGTCATCTTCAGCGCCTGATCTTGGAAAGTTACGCCGCTCTGGCCGCTGTAGACTATAAACAGCGGCTCTTCCTCATTGCCGGGAGCGTGTGCGTACTCTGCATTCCCGAAGATGTCAGAACGCTGTGTGAACTGCGAGAAATCGACTGTAAGTGGCAGCACCGATTCTACATCAGGGAGATCCACCGACACAGTGATTGCTTCTTCAAGCGCTCCGTAAGTCACTGTGATGGTGGTGACCCCAGCTGCCACACCGGTCACTGTCACAGTCTTCCCTGTGGTGCTGCTCAGCTCGGCAATGGTTTGATCGGCGATCGTCCAGGTGATGGCTTCTCCATCAACAGTCATGGATTCGCCAAATTGATCCAGTACAACTGCTGTAAGCTCCATCTCAAGTGTATCAGCGTCCAGTTCCACGCTGACCGGGGTAATCCTCAGTTCAGTCGCTTCCGGCGCAGGTGGTTCTGCAGGATCCACTGTGACAGGCACCACAACAGAAAGCTCTCCATAGGCCGCTGTGATTTCCGTTTCGCCCTCTTTTAGGGCGGTGACGGTTACTGCAAATCCGTTTGCACTGCTGAGAGCGGCGATTGTTTCGTCAGAGACGGACCAGGCAATGTCATTTCCGGCAATGGCCATTGCTTCACCAAATTGATCCAGAACTTGCGCAGTGAGCTCCATGGACGGTGTGATAAGCCGAGGGCGAGAATGAGCACTGACACCATAACCAATCGTTGAGATTTTTTGCTCAGCATTCTGCTGCTCCTTTCCAAATCCTTTTCTAATTGACTTGGTACTTCACCCAATTTCTGGGGACGATTTTGTCAAACTGCATTTTCCACCGCCGGGGCGAGAGCCCGGTATATTTCTTGAACACTTTGGAGAAATAGCTTTGGTCGTTATAGCCCACAGCCTGGCTGATCTCCGCGAGAGGAGGGAAAAATAAATGGACAAATGTTAAGGAATAATGTGATTATGTTTACTGCTCTGTGGGCCCGCCATATATACCGGTATATTCACAAGTTTCTGTCATTTAAACATAAAAAACGCCCTGCCGCGGGCTAGGGCTTGATCCAACCGGCAGGGACGGCTTTGACCACCTGATTTGTGGAATCGATCTCCTCCAGAGATATGAACGAGACATAATCTTTCACCAGTTTGGCAGCGGGCTGCTTCATTTCGATCAGCACACCCATGCCCACCACCTGCGATTCGAATTCCGCCATCAACTCCGCCAGGCCCCGCAGGGTCCCTCCAGCCCGCATGAAATCGTCGACCAGCAGCACCCGCGAACCTACAGGCAGGGCCCTGCGGGCAAGGGACATGGTTTGAATCCGCTGGGAGGATCCGGTCACATAGTTTACGGTTACCACGGATCCTTCACTGACCTGGGATACTCGCCGCACCACCACCATAGGGATGTTCAAGTAATGGGCTGTGGCCAGTGCCAGGGGGATGCCGCTTGTCTCCACTGTTACGATGTACTGTGGATGGGCTTCGGCGAAATAGGAGGCGAACATCTCGCCGATATCATGAATGACGACGGGATCAGAAGTAATGTCGCTCAGATAGATAAACCCGCCGGGCAAAATCCGCCCCGGATCCGAGATTCTTTCGCAGAGCCGGCTTATGCGGGCCAATACTTCCATTCCGGACAGCTTCGGCACATAGCGCACCCCTCCGGCCGCCCCCGGCATTGTTTCGATTTTACCCAGCCCCATTTGGGCAAAGGCTTCTTTAATCACTGCCAGATCTTCGCTCAAGGTCGACTTGGCTGCTCCAAACTTCTCGGCGAAATCAGTCAAAGAAAACAGCTGATGCGGGTGCTCGCTGAGAATCTTTGTGATGACTGCAATGCGGTGACTCCGGCGCATAGGCCACCTCCTGACTTTACTGCCGGCTTAGAATCTTGCAGGCCAGTTCCCAGTCGCTGGGTTTGTCCACATCGGTGCCGATTTGGGGGTAGGAAATAATGACCGCCTTGGCATTGATGCCAAAATGGTGCTTGACTCTCCGCTCCACCTCCGCGATGGTGAGACAGCGAAAGACAAACTTGATCAAGATCCTGAAACCCAGCAATTTGACTATCTCGAACGGTTTTTTCCTTAACGCTACCACCCGTTGGATCACAACTTTAGATTCCTGAATGAGTTTCGGCGCCACCAACACCATGTTGCCGCCGGTAAAAGTGCCGTCTTTGATCTTCACATAAGTCCTGGTCACACCGGGATAGACCGCTTCGTTCACTTCTTTGCTCACAATGGGGTAGAACATATCCTGGTCTTGATCCCGACAGCGGGAAAGGAAATCGTCGACGGCTTCCACCGTCAGCATGGGGATATCGGACGTTACCACCAGGACGTGGTTCTTTGCTCCCAGGTAATCAATACCGATCTCGATATTCTCCACCAGCGATTCGCCGCATTCCAGCAAAACGATGTCGTCATCCATGTATTCCTTGAACTCTGGATAGCCGACCACCACGATTCTGCCCACATGCTCCGAGCTTTTTAGGGCATCGACCACCCAGTTCAGCATCGGCTTGCCATTGATCAAGATCAGCGCTTCGTACGGGCTGGGACTGATTTCCCGCAGTTTGCCGTCGTTTTTGGCACCTGCGAGGACTATCGCATCGACCTGCATCCACGTGCCACCTCTATTCATTGACAACTGAGATCCCAACGGGCCATGGCTGGGTGACCGCCATCCAGCACTGGCTCTGCCAGCGCCGCACAAATTCAACCGCCGGCTTCCGCAAGGTAAAGACTCCAACCACTGTCGGGCCGCTGCCGGACATGAAACTTGCCTCGGCGCCGGCTTGTACCAATCGTTCGCGCCACAGGGCGATTTCCGGGACCAGGGATGTGCTGATCGGTTCCAAGATATTGCCGAAACAGCAGGTAATCTCTTTCCCCTGCTGCAGTGCGGCAACCAGCTTGCCGGTGTAGCGATCGCCGTAGGCGTTTTCCTCCAAGGTCTGGTAGACCTGTTTGGTGCTGATGGAGGGGTTGGGTTTCACCAACACGAATTCAAAAGGCCCTATTGCCGGAAGCTCGCTCAGCTGTTCCCCGATCCCTTCGGCAAGGAGTGTCCCCCCTTGGAGACAAAAAGCCACATCGGCCCCAAGCTTCACCGCCAGTTTCTGAAGCTCGGGTAAACTAAACGGAGTATGATAGAGCCGATTCAAGGCCCACAACACAGCGGCCGCATCGGCGCTGCCGCCAGCCAGGCCCGCCGCGATGGGCAGGTTCTTTTCCAGGATGATTCTGGCGCCGCCCGGCAGCCCTGCGGCGGCGAAAAACAGCTCCGCCGCCCGATAGGCCAAATTCTCACGGGTTGGCAGCGAACTGATCTCGGCCTGCAAGTCAAGGCCTGCATCTGCCATTTCGACTCTCAAGATGTCCGCCAGAGCGATAGACTGCATCACGCTGCGAATCTGATGATAACCGCTGCTGTAACGGCCAAGCACATCCAGAGTCAGGTTGATCTTCCCGTGAGCTTTGACCTTGATCGACCGCATGTATTCACCCCATTACGTTTGAAATATTCAGCGCCTGGGTTAATTTTCCTGCATTTGATCAAAGGATCGTTTCGTCTACCGGTGCAGCAGCATCCAGGCGCTGACAGCCATCAACACTATTCCCACCCCTTTCCACCAGTTAAACGGCACCGGCTCCAAGCCGAACCAGCCAAAATGGTCCACCAAGGCGGCCGTGGACATCTGCCCGATAATGATAGCGGTGGTAGCCTTCGCCACCCCTATTTTCTCAATGCCGATCATGACTCCATACACGATGCCCACGCCCAGAACTCCACCGATGAAATTGTACCAGGGGACTTGTGGAAGCTCCTGCCACTGGGATTTGCCCACACCAAACAAAAGCAGCGCCAGGGCGAAGATTGTCCCCACCAGATGGACCGTGAAAGTCCCCGGCACCAGGCCGATTTTCTTGCTGAGCGCCGTGTTCAAGGAGCCTTGGATGGCCATGGCAATACCGGAAACGGCAGCTGACAAAAGTGCCAGCATATATATTACCTCCTCTGTGCATAAACTCGTACCGTCCTAGTATTGCCCTTTTTTGGCAAAATAAAATGGGCCGCAGCGGCCCATTCGATCCAACCCTGCAGTCACGCTGTCAGGGTTTTCCGGGGAATGCAGAGTTTGTCACCGGGCAAAAGCCGCGCAGGATCCCTTTCCCTAAGCCACGAGTTGGCCTCCAGAATAGCTTCAAGGGAAGTGTGATACTGCCGTGACAGTTTCCAAAGCGTATCCGTTTCACGAACGAACACGTAGGTGATCGTCGGCGGGTCTTCTTCCAGCGGCGGCACTTCCACAGCCTCGACCACGATCTCCCGCTGAACTGGCTCAATCACCTTCACATTAGACCGGTAGGCAATATCTGCTTCGATGGTTTCCCGGTTGATCAGATCCAGGGTAATTTGCCCCACCTCGATATCCAGTTCCGCCACCATCCCCGGCTGGACTCCGCCAATGGCGATCACCTGCTGAAACGGCACTGCATTGCTGAACGAAACTCTGTACAGGGATCTGTATTCTTCCTCGGTATGGGCAAGGTATGTGGCTTCGACACTGAAAGCTCCTTCGATGAAAACCTTGTCGTCATCGACACGATAATCCACATTGACCGCTTTGCCTTCGCAGGCCACGATCTCTCTTATGGGCGGGTAACTGCCTCCCAGCTCCATCACTCCCTGAGCTGTGGACTGCTGGCTCTTCTCGTTCACCATATGATCGAGCATCACTGTCTCTGTCCGGCTTTCCACCACCAAACCTCCGGATCCGGCCAAGGACTGCACAATGCGGATTTGCCTGGCTTCATACAGATCCAATTTGAACCTCAAGTCGCCGGACATGGTGAAGCCGGTTCCGGATGGGTTCACATCCACTCTCAAATCCGCCGCGACCTCGGGTTTGGCTGCAATCTCGGTGCTCCCGGTGTCGTTGGGGACACTGACGTTGAACGGGTATGCTTTTGTGAAAGCATGAGCCTGCACATGGCCTTCTTCATTGAGATAGACCAGGTGAAGATCAAGATTGCCGGACAGATTGATCTGGCTTTGTTCCACAACGACTGCCTCGATGCGCGGGCTGATCTGCGCATCCAAAACATGTTTAGCCTGGCCATCCCCGTCCAGGGCAAATTCCCATTCCACGCTCAACGCCGTCACCGCTGTCTTCAGCAGGGGCTGAATCGTGAAGATGCCCTCCTCCACCGCAAGCTTTCTGGGCGGTTTGACACTGGCGTTGGTCACCGCTGTGATGCGGTGCTGCCGCTTCACCCGGGCCGAGAACTGCACCAGCACATCAACATCCACGGTCCTCTGATCCGATTTGAGCGCCCATTCCAGCCCTATAAGCTCGGCTTTGGCCTGGGCACGCATCCCTTCTTCGGCGCCGATAATCTCCACATAATCACTGAAAGTGATTGCCTGACGGTATGAGGCCGATTGGTAGTTTGGCGGGCCGCCGTCGAAGTCTTCAGCGACATAGACCATTTTCAGGTCAATATACCCCGCCAGGTTGACTTTGTCCGCGGCTGCCGCCGTGTCGCTGATCATCACTGTTGGTTTGATCCAGACGATTCTGCCGATACTAGGAGCCGATGCCGGCAAATCCAGCGTTGTCTGGAGCACTGTCTGGGCTGAATTCTCGCCTACCAGACTCTCCACGTGTAAAACCTCTTCTTTTATATTGAGGCTCATTCCTTTCCCCCCTTGGATTAACCCTTGGTCATATATATGAACCATCGTCCAAGAAAATGTATGCAAAGCAAGCTTCACATATGTTTGCTGATGCAGAAATGATTCCTGATCCTGGCCCAGAAGCGCTTGTCTTCCTCTCCCATGCGGTCGATGACGATGCCCGCCAGATTGTAGCGGTTGACCAAAGTTAGGCACTGGTTAACCTGCTCCAAAGACGGGATCCTCAAGGTCCACTCTTTCTGTTGATGAATAAAGTGGAAAACGGTTGTGCCGCAGCTGTCCGTTTCCTGCCGCGCTCCGTGGCGGAAGGCCCTGGCTTTGGCTTCCCCGCAGCTGAGCCGCTGCGGTGCGCCGGGTTCGGCCTGGTTCCACAGCAAAGCATGAACCGGGACGGATAATAGGATTTTGTACGCCGGCACATAGTTGAGCATCCGGTGCAGCATCTGCTCACAGCGGCCTTTGTCCAGAATGGGGCTGCCGGGTTCCGGTATGGGCGGCTTTACAACCACTTGATCGGCGGTGCCGCCGACAGCGGCAAAGTCGATTCCGCCCAGGATGTTCCACCGAGGCATTGCGCAGGTGAGGGTGACAATTAGGCGAAGCGGCCCTATCTGCCTTTTGATGGACCGGAGCAGTTTGTGATAACGGTAGCCGTCAACCCGGGAAATATGTTCCCACCCAAGCCAGACTCCGTCGACCTTGTCCGCAAGTTCTCTGCAGAACCTGAGGAAACTTCTGCGCATTTTCCGCCTGGAGAGAAGCGAATGGACACTGATCAGTTCGGCCTCGTCGAACACAACCTGGGCAACTTTGGGGCATTTCACCGCCTGGACATAGCGGGGCACTCCCTTTTCAGGGTTCATGGGAAAAAAGACACCGGTCAAGGACTCCTGGTTGGCGGCTAGCGACTCTTGAGCCTGCAGGCCTTCGGTAAGCACACCCCACACTTCCCGATCATAGAAGACCAACTCCTGCCCGGGGTAAATGCTTTTTTTGTGGTGATCAAAAAAGGCTTCCGGGCCCACTTGGTATTGGTCCGCGATACTGCCGAGTGTTTCCCCCGGCTGGACAATGTGCACCCGGCGGGCAATGGGCAGCTTGGCCTGGTTCAGAAGGGTGAATACCTCTTTGCCGGCAATGCCGTCAATTTTGAGACGGTAATCACGTTGAAAGAACTGGAGCGCTTCTTGGGTAAGATACCCAAAAATGCCGTCTACCGGGCCCGGCTCATAACCGAACTCTTTGAGCCTTTGCTGCAGCAGGCTCACATCGCCGCCGCAGGATCCCAGCTTAAGCACCCGGGCTCCCAGTTTGACGCGCCTTTTTCTGCCGAGCATGCTCTCACGACCTCTCCCCTAAAAACTATGAACAGGCATAAAAAAAAAGCACCGTTTTCGATGAACGATGCTTTGAAATGCTTAACATTGTTTTTTACAGGTGCTCACATGCTTTCCGCTGTCCCGCAGGCCGCCCCAGCCTGGTGGTCGTAAACCGTAAGCTCCACCGTCTGGGTCAAAACATCTGCGTACGTGTAAGAAAGCCTTTTTACGGCACTGGATTTGTCAAGCCTAATCACGAAAATATTGGGATAGGTGTTCTCAAGGATGCCCTCCGCTTCCACAACTTTTTTGCGTCCTTTGTTCGCTTTGAGCCTGATTTTCTTGCCGACACAAGCATCCAGGTTGAGCTTAATCTGCTCTATGGAGTTGTTGTTTGCTGGCACTATGCTCACCTTCGCCTTCCTTGAGTCTGCTGTATTAATTATACTACAGCAGCCTTTGCCTGTCAAACAAATTATTGTACCAGAGAACAAAAGCCCATGTCAAGCAGAAAATTAGGCTTTTGGCACAGAATATGCCTCACCGGGCAGCCAAGACTCGATGCGAGGGAACCCCTGCCGCAGTTTGCCGCGGGTTTCGATTCCGCCGATGCCGTCTTTGCCGCTGATAGTGGTTCCGAACAGCTCCGGGAGATCGACTACCTGCGTGAAAGGTGTGTAGGCCAGTTTCTCCGCCACGAACACCGGATCATAGCAGTGGATCATAACCCGCTCCGGAGCGCTTGCGAAATTGGCGCCGGCGTCAATCAACGACTCAAAATGGCTTTGGCAGGCGCCGGCGATGATCGCCAGCCCATCCCGGTTGGAATCGAAAAGACGGGCTTGTTTCACCGCTTCCACAAAATATTGGCTGGACCGGTAATTGATCAAAAAGTCCCGGCTGCCCTGCCGGCGGAGAAGCCCGTCGTGCCCTGTGATCACCAGGATATCCGGCCGGTATGTCTCCAGTACCGCTCTGATCCGCTTCGGCTGCTCCGCTTCGGGGATATGCAGCCCGATGACTGGAACACTAAGATTGCGGTACAAGGCCAGGCACTGATTAAGGTAGTGCTCTTGTCCATCTATGTGCAGTACTTTGCCCGGCACAGGGACATACTCGGATCTCGCCACTTCCAACCGGTAATGCTGCCGAGGAGCCGGCTTGGTCCGCTGCAGCACGATTTGGGATATGACGGCTTTCAACCCCGAGGGGCCGCTGGGTTTTATGCGGTAATCAAGGACGATCAGATCATCAAGGGGGCTGTCCGCAGCCAGGCGGACATTGACACCGATCAGCTGAGCCACAGGCGGATCGGTGCCGAGGATGCGCCGTACGTAAAACACAATGTCTTGGCCGTATGAACGCCGGGTAACCATGTCGCCCACATCAATCTTTTTCATCTGGACACCTCCGCCTGATATACAGTTTATGAAGTGGAAAAAAAGTAGTGCTCTCCTCGAACAAAACAGGAAAGCACTACTTCTTGGAAGCTGTCAGCTTCTGGGTCAATATGCCGAACTGTTCAAGCGAAAGTGCCTCGCCCCTCACAGCCGGGGGCAGGTTCATTTCAGTCAAGATTTCATCCAGCCGCTCCCCAGAGATACCCCAGTCTCGGCACAAATCTTGCAGCGTGTTGCGCAAGGTCTTGCGCCTCTGGGAAAAGGCAGCGCGGATAACAGCGAAAAGTTCCGCCTGATCCGCCTGCACACGCGGCGGGCGCGGCGACAACCTGACAACGGCCGAATCCACTTCAGGCGGCGGGATAAACACGGTCCTGGGGACTCGTGCTGTAATCTCCACGTCCGCATAGTACTGGATCATCAAGGTCAAGAGCCCGTAGTCTTTGGTGCCGGGAGCAGCCTGCATCCGTTCGGCGACTTCCTTTTGCACCATCACCACAATCGGATCAAAAGGGATGCCGCTCTCCAAAGCTTTGACGATCAGCGGCGAGGTGGCGTAATAAGGCAGGTTCGCCACCAGGCTCACCCGCTCCCTGTTCCAACCCAAGGTTCTCAACAGGCTTCCCCAATCATATTTCAGGGCGTCGCCGCAAACTAAATGGATGTTGTCCAGCGCCTGGTTCTCCCGGAAGATGGCTGCCAAATCGGGGTCGATTTCGAAGGTCAAAACCTGCCGGCATGCTTGCGCCAGGGCATAGGTCAGAGCCCCCAGTCCGGTCCCTATTTCCAGGACGAATTGATCGGGCTGAAGCCGGGCACAAGCTGTGATTTTCTGCAGGATGTTCCGGTCGACAAGGAAATTCTGGCCAAAACGCTTTTTGAAGCGGACTTGATACTGCTCCATCAAGGATTTTACTGTCCGCGGGCTTGTCAGCTGGTTGTAATCCACAGCGAAAACTTCCTTCCCCAGTCTGCCGCCTAAACCGAATCCTGTTCCCAAAACAGCAGATCCAGTTTGCCGCTGGTCAGTTCGTTCAGCTTTTGACTAATGTATTGTTGATCATATTCGTCCAAGTTATCCAAGAGCATCAAGATCTGTTCAAACTGTTCTTCGGTGATTTCGCCTTTGGCCAAAAGCTTCTCGCACACAGCGATGAATTTCAGCTTCACCCGCTCCAGATCTTCAAACAACCCCATCGGCTTCACCGCCTACTGCACATATTCATCGATAAACCTGGTGTATTCCTTGACAAACTTTAGCTTCACCGTCCCGGTGGGCCCTTTTCGCTGCTTGGCGAAAATCACTTCCACTTCGCCCTGGGTGCCTTCCGCTTCCGCTTCTTCCGGATGGTAGTAATCGTGGCGGTAGAGGAACATGACAACGTCGGCGAATTCCTCGATGTTTCCCGAATCCCGGAGATCGGACATCAAAGGGCGTTTGTCCACGCGGTTCTCCACTCCCCGGTTCAGCTGTGAGATCAAGATGATGGGCACATCAAGTTCTCCGGCGAGATCCCGCAGCTCCCGCACCATTTCGCCTACAACCAAAGCCCAGTTCCGCCCGGCGGCGTTGCCCGGCGGGCGAATCAGCTGCAGATAGTCAATGACCACCAAGCCCAGATCCGGCTGGCTGGCCTTGACTTTCCGGGCCAAGGCTCTGATTTCGGCACAAGTCAAGCCTCTCCGGTCCACAATAGTGACAGGCAGCTGATACAGCTCGTTAAAAACACTTTGAGCCATGGCGAACTGCTGATCTGTGAGGCGGACTTGATACTCCGCCGCTGTAATCTCCGCTTCGCCCTCTGCTTTGCAGCGGAAAAACTCTGACAGCACTATCCGGTCGCCGATCTGCTCATCGTCCATCTCCAGACTGAAGATCAGGGTGGGAACATTGCGTTTGGCCACGTTGACCACCATGTTCAGGGCAAATGCGGTCTTGCCCATGCTGGGCCGGGCAGCCAAAATGATCAAATCCTTTTTCTTGAAACCGGTGGTCATGGCGTCAACCGAAGGGAACTGCACCGACAGGCCATAGGCGCTCTTGAGGCCCTGGCGCCTTTCCACCAGTTTAGTATAACATTTGCTGAGCACCTCCAGGAGAGACTTGACATCGGTCTCACCATCGGCGCTGTTTTCCGTCGCGGCAAATATCAGTTCCTGTGCCCGGGCCTGGATTTCGGACAGATCTTGGCCTTCTTCGTTGATCACCAGGCTTTCGATGGCCCAGGATGCCTCGAGAATCCGCCGCAGGCCTGTTTTCAACCGCAGCACTTCCACACTGGGCTCCAACTCGCTAACAGCCACAATGGACTCGGTCAGGCTCATCAACACTTCCGCAGGGTTGGCGAAAGCTTTGGTTTTCCGCAGGTGGTTGTAAAGCTGAGTGTAGGTGACGCGGCCTGATTCGGTGTATAAATTCCAGATCGCCTCATAAATCTTGCGGTGTTCAGGATAATAGAAATGCTCTGGCCGGAGCTTTTCCACCACGTTATCCAGTTCCTGCGGGTGTTTTACTAAAATGCCCAGTACCCGTTTTTCCGCTTCGATATCCACCGGCAGTGCCGCCGTGGTCTTAGGAATCGAACTCATCGGGGAACAACTCCTTCCATTTCCGTTCTGATTCGGGATTGATTTGCGGCTCCAGACGGGTTTGGTGCAGGATTTTAGCCAGATAGGGCTTGTCAAGCAGCTCCTGATAGGTGGTGACTCCTTCCACGAGCCAGTGCCGCAGGATACCTTCCAAATACCCGATGTGAGGGTTGGAGATGGAACTGCACATTTCTTCGATGGCCACGGCGATGACTTCGTGGGACATCTTCTTCTGCTCCACCCAGAACATGAGCCTTTGCATGTCTTCCGGCGCGGGCACACCCACCCTGTTCGTCCAGAAGTTGACCAGCCACTCGAACCCTTTCTGCATGGGGTCTAAAAGTTCCACATCCGGTTCGACAGGCTTGAGATCGGGAACACACAGCTTGATTTCATTACCGCTGTCGATTATCCAGCCGTGGTCCGCCAGACAGGCCAAAGCTTTGCTCACTTCTCCTTCGCCAATATGCATGGCCTCGGCGATCAATGCGGCGTTCACCGGTTGGCGCTGCTGTTCAAACAGAGCCATGTTGATCCAGGTCATCACTGCGGTAATCCCCAGGGATTTCTGGGCAATCAGCAGTTCTACCGGTATCTGCAGCGGCATTTTTTCCAGTCCTTTGATTGTGAAATTGTCCGAACGAGATGACATCACTCATCATCCTTCGCCTGAATTGCATCGACAAGCGTTTCCCATTGTTGGTAACAATCTTCCAGCTTGGCTGTGAGCTCTTGATAATCCTGGTTGATCTGCCTGAGTTTCTCCGGATCCTGGTACAGCTCGGGCTGGGACAGGAGCGCTTCCAATTCGGCTTTCTTTTCTTCGCAGCTGATGATCTCCAATTCCAGCTGCTGCCGCTGTTTGTTCAGGCTGGGATCCTTGCGGGGTTTGGCTTTTGGCTTCGGTTCCGCCTTTTCATCCTTCCGGCCTTGCAGTTTCAGGGCCTTTAAGTATTCACGATATTGAGAGTAATTACCTGCAAACTCTGTAATCCGGCCGGCCTCCAGAATCCAGATTTTGGTTGCCAGAAGATCAACCAGGTAGCGGTCGTGAGTGACAAAAAGCATAGCACCGGGGAACTCACTGAGGGCTTCTGCCAGTGCCGTGCGGGCGTAGATATCCAAGTGGTTGGTAGGTTCATCCAGCAAAAGAAAGTTTGGTGCGGCAAGAAACAGTTTGGCGAGAAGAAGCCGGTTGCGTTCCCCTCCGCTCAGCACATCCACAGGTTGGAACACTTGGTTGCCTTTGAACAAAAACCGCGCCAGAACACTGCGGAGCTGGCCGTAATCAAGGTCGTAGGTTAAGTAAAGCTCATGGAGAACTGTCTCGTTGTGCTCAAATTCCAGTTCCTGGCTGAAGTAACCCACATCGACATTGACGCCCCACTTAAGCTCGCCCGTACAGTCCAAACAGCCGGCAAGGATTTTCAGCAGGGTGGACTTGCCGGAACCATTGGCTCCGAGCAGGGCAATCCGGTCGCCGCGCCTGATGGTGCCGCTCACCTGATCCAGGACCACCCGGTCGTAGGCCTTGGTGATGTTGTTCAATTCCACCACTTTGACTCCGCTGGTGCGCCTCGGCCGGAACCTGAATTCCATGGCCTCCGGATCCTGACTCACCACGACAGGCTGCAGCTTGTCCAGCCTTTTGGCTCTGCTTTTGGCCTGGGATGCCCTGGTGCCGGCACCGAATTTATCGATGAACGCTTTGATCTTCTCAATCTCTTCCTGCTGTTTTTCTGCCTGCTTGCGGGCCTGGGCGATCCGCTCCCGGCGCTGGGTTTCATAAGCTTCATAATTACCCCTGTATTGATAAAGGCGCTGATCCGCCAGTTCCCAAATTCTGGCGGCAAACCGATCGAGGAAATAGCGGTCGTGGGATACCACAATCACTGCCTTAGGGTATTGCTGAAGGAAGCCCTCGAGCCATTCCAAGGCTTCCAAGTCCAGATGGTTTGAGGGTTCGTCCAAAAGCAGCAAATCCGGCTCCTCAAGCAGCAGCCTGGCAAGCTGCGCCCTGACCCTCTGCCCGCCGCTCAATGTTTTCAGCGGCTTGGCCAGATCCGCCAGGGACAAGCCCAATCCCAGTGTCACACTGTTAATCCGAGCCTTGTACGTGTAACCACCCTCCGTTTCCCATCGCTGCTGCAGATCGGCGTACTGTTTCATGGCCGCCTCCAGCTTCTCTGGTTTGAACTCGGGGCTGGATTGGGCCATTTCCTGTTCCAGCCGCCCCATTTGCCTTTGAATATCAAGCAGCGAGGAGAACGGCTGAGCCAAATACTGTTCCAAGGTCAGATCCCCGTCCGGCAGGAGCTGCTGCAGATAACCGACACGGTAATGCGGCGGTTTTATGATCTCACCATGATCGGGGAGTATCTCACCGGCCAGGATTCTGAGCAGTGTGGTTTTGCCAACTCCGTTTGCTCCTACCAGGCCGACGTGATCGCCTGGGCCGACAACTGCCGTCACCTCGGCGAACACCAACCGATCGGCGTAATACTTCGTCAGGTTGTTAATCTGCATGGTGTATCCTCCTGCTTACTAATACCACATGCGCCTGCTCAATTCCTGTTGCATACACTGGGAGGAGGAGGCGGCGAAGATGTTCACCTGCAGGATTCTCGAAGACCGGGATCAGCGCTTCGACAACTTTATTCTCACCCATCCCTGCGGCCACCTGTTCCAGTCCTATCCTTGGGGCGAACTAAAGCAATCATTTGGCTGGCGGCCGCTGCGGCTGCTTGTTTACGACCGGGGACAGGCGGCTGCGGCGGCGACTCTCCTCAGCCACCAACTGTTCAACGACTACACTCTGCTCTATGCTCCCCGCGGCCCGGTAATGCACTTTGACAACGACCGGCTGGTTGCCTTTTTATTTGAGGAAATCGCTGCTTTAGCCCGATCGGTCAACGCCGTCTTTCTCAAAATCGATCCGGCTCTGCCGAAACTGGCCGGCAAGGTGCACCAGAAACTGCTCAAGCTTGGTTTCAGGCAGGTCGACAACGTCCACCCTCACAAAAGCCTCCAGCTGACCCAGGTCTACCGGATTCAACTACCTTACCGGAACCACTCCCACATTGCTTTGATCAAGAATATGGGCGAGGCCAGCAAGCTCAGCGTGGAATGGAGCCCGTCCCAGGATAAGCTCAAGGTTTTCTACGCGCTCTTGCTGGAATACAGCGAGCTTACGGAAATCAAGGTGCGTTCCTTCAGCTACTACCAACGGCTGTGGGATCTGCTGCGGGAATTCGGAGTGTATGTCTTTTTGGTCAAGCAAAAAAACTACGTCATCGGCACCAGCCTCTTGATTACCTTCGGCTCCACCTGCTACAGCCTGTACACTGTCTACCGCCAGCGCCACCTCGGTTTGTATCCTGAATCGTTCCTGCACCTGGCGATCATGGAATGTGCAGCCAACGCCGGCTGCAAGGTGTATGAGGTGATCGACACTCTCTTGACGACAAAACAGACGGGCTGTGGCACCCGTCTGTTCAGTTTTCCGGTGGAACCCTACACTTACCTGGGTGAATTCGATCTTGTGTACCGCCCTTGGCAGTACCGGCTGTGGAATGTCCTCTACCCGATCTACAGCTGGTCAGTCAAGGCGTGAAGGAAACACGCCGGCGCCGGCGATCCTCATGGCGCTCCAGGGCGAGCTCAATCAGGCGGTCCAAAAGCTCCTGGTAACCAATTCCCGATGCTTCCCACAGCTTCGGATACATGGAGATCCTGGTGAAGCCGGGGATGGTGTTGATCTCATTGACGATCACCTGCTGATCTTCGGTGATAAAGAAATCCACCCGGGCCATGCCGGCGCAGTCCACCGCCTTGAACGCTTTAACGGCATACTCTTCCAGGAGCCGCCGCTGCTCGGGAGTGACATCCGCCGGAATGATCAGCTGTGAGGTATCGCTCAAATACTTGGCTTCATAATCGTAGAACTCATTGCCCGGAACGATCTCCCCGGGTACAGAAACAACCGGGTCGTCGTTCCCCAAAACACTGCACTCGATTTCCCTGGGCCTGCTTAAGGCCTGCTCAACCACTACACGGCGGTCAAACTCGCAGGCCAGGTTGACCGCCTCCACCAACTGCCCGCGGCTGTCGGCTCTGGTAATACCCACGCTTGAGCCGAGATTGGCAGGTTTGACAAAACACGGATAGCCGATCTCAGCCTCGATCTTCGCGGTGATTTGATCCGGTTCCCGTTCCCAGTGCCGGCGAATCACCGTTTCCCACTTGACCACCGGCAGCCCCGCCTGAGAAAAGACGGCCTTCATCATGGCTTTGTCCATAGACACAGCCGAACCCAAAACTCCAGCCCCTACATAGGCGATATTGGCCAGTTCCAAAAGCCCCTGGATGGTCCCGTCTTCCCCATGGGGGCCGTGGAGTACGGGAAACACCACATCCAAAAAAGGTGTTTTGGCTTCAGGATCGGGAACCAAAGGCGGCTGCCCCGCTTCTCCAATCGGAGTATCGAGGGAAAGCACTGGGGCCACCGACGCATCCAGCATTTTCGCCGCTTCGTTCGGCAGCAGCCACTTGCCGCTTTTGTCAATGGCCAGCGGTATGATTTCATATTTTCGAGGATCCAGGGCAGAGATCACAGATTTCGCCGACATCAACGAGACCTCGTGCTCACCGGACCGGCCGCCGAAGATAACCACCACTCGCAATTTGGACATCTATTTGCCTCCCTTTTGACTTTGACTGTTTCCTGTTCCGCTTCCTTACATTATTCTGACTCGACAAAGCTTGCTCCTGTCAGCTGCTGGCATTTTCTTGAAGGAACCATTTAATAATATGTAGAAGAGATGATGGAAAATACAATCGCTCACAGACGTACTCGAAGGAGGAAGCTGTCACATGAAGAAGACCAAAGTCCAGAAGGCCGTCAAGAAAAAGGAAGACGGCCGCTACATCATCTTTTATACATTTACCAAGAAAAAGGAGAATTAAACCATGTCAGAACTGCGCTGGAACCCTCAGCTGATGCAGTGGGTGATTGTGGCCACCCACCGCCAGCACCGTACTTTTAAACCGCCGAAAGAATTCTGCCCATTGTGCCCGACCAAGCCCGGTGCGTTTCCCACTGAGATTCCTGCCGAGAATTACGAGATTGTGGTGTTTGAGAACAAATTCCCTTCTCTAAGAACACCGCCGCCAGAAATGGGCGTGCAGCCATCGGACTTATACCCGGCCGCCCCGGCGGAGGGGATCTGCGAAGTAATCTGCTATTCGCCCGATCATTATCTGACTTTGGGTGACGCGACTGCCGAACACATTTACAACCTGATTCAGGTTTGGGCTGATCGTTACCGGGAACTTGGATCGAAACCTGGTATCGAATATGTCTATATTTTTGAAAACCGGGGTGATGCTGTGGGTGTGACGCTGCACCACCCCCACGGGCAGATCTACGCTTTCCCGTTTATCCCGCCTGTCCCAAAGCAGGAGCTTGAGGCGGCAAAACAGCATAAGGAAAAGCACGGTACGTGTCTGTACTGCGATATTCTCAAGCAGGAAAAGGCCGACCAGGTGCGGATCGTCTGCGAAAACAGCTCGTTTGCGGCGTTTGTGCCCTTCTATGCCCGTTTTCCCTACGAGGTGCACATCTTCTCCAAGCGCCATGTGGGCTCGCTATTGGATTTGACCGACGATGAAGCGGCAGATCTCGCCTGTATACTCAAGGAACTGATTACCGGATATGACCGGTTGTTCGGCTTTACACTTCCGTATATCATGGCTCTGCACCAAGTGCCGGCCAAAGGGGATTATCCAGAGTATCATCTTCACTTTGAGTTTTATCCATTCAACAGGACCGAAACCAAACTCAAGTATCTGGCAGGTGTCGAATCCGGCGCAGGCACCTTCATCACTGACATGAGCCCTGAAGAACAGGCAGAACGACTGCGAGGTGCTGTGAAATGACTGTACATGAACTTGTGGAAGCTTTCCGACGCCAATTCCCCGATGCCGGCGAACCGATTGTGGTCAGGGCGCCGGGGCGAGTGAACCTCATCGGTGAACACACCGATTACAACGACGGCTATGTGCTGCCAATGGCGATTGACGCCCAGATCATGCTTGCCGGATCTTTAAGGGATGATCAGGAAGTTCATCTTTATTCTTTGGATTTCCAAAGCGGGGATCGGTTCTCGCTCGGGGAGATACAGCGCAGCACAAAGGCTACGTGGACCAACTATATCCGGGGAGTATGCTCCATGTTCCTGGAGTTTACGCCCCTAAAGGGCATGAATATTGTGCTCACCGGGAATGTGCCTCAGGGGGCCGGGTTGTCTTCGTCCGCCGCTTTGGAAGTAGGCACCGCCCTTTTGATCAGGAACCTCAACGGGCTGGATACAGATGCCGTTGAGCTGGCCAAGCTCGCGCAGCGGGCGGAAAACGAGTTCGTCGGTGTCAACTGCGGCATAATGGATCAATTCATCTCCGGGCTTGGGAAGCAAGGGCACGTGCTGTTTCTGGACTGCCGTTCGCTTGAATATGAGCTGGTTCCGGCGCCTTTCGCGGACAAAAACGCCTCCGTTGTGGTCATTGACAGCGGGGTAAAGCGGGGATTGGTCAGTTCCGAGTACAACCTCAGGCGCAGCCAGTGTGAAGCTGCGGTCCGGGAACTGCAAAAAGATCTGCCCCAGATCCGGGCGTTAAGAGATGTGGGCGCCGCTGATCTTGTTTTGGTGGAAAAACTGCCGCCGGACCTCTGCAAACGGGCCCGGCATGTGATCACGGAAAACCAGCGAGTTTTGGATGCGGTGAAATATCTGGCCGCCGGTGATCTGAGAGCGTTTGGCCTTTTGATGAACCAATCCCATGCAAGCCTCCGGAATGACTATGAGGTGAGCTGCCAAGAACTGGATCTCTTGGTCGAGCTAGCGCAAAGCGTTCCCGGAACCTACGGCTCAAGAATGACCGGCGCTGGGTTCGGCGGATGCACGGTATCCTTGGTGGACAATGATTATGTTGGCCAGCTCAAAGCGGTGGTGATGGAGCAATACCCGGCCCAGTCCGGCCTGAAGCCGCGGATCTTCGTCTTCAACGCCAGCGAAGGTGCTCAGCAGCTGGTTTAAGATAAAAAAGGGCCTCACTACTGTGATCAACTCATGGTAGTGAGGCTTCCACTGCTTGGTACATCACATCCACCGGTGGAGTAATCCCCCACCAAAACTCCCACGCCTTCACTGCCTGCCAAACCAGCATTCCCACGCCGTTCTGGACGCGGCAGCCTTTTTTCTCGGCTGTTTCCAGGAACAATGTCCGTTTAGGGTTGTAGATAATGTCTATCACGAGGTGCCGCGGCAAAAGCAGTTCCGCCGCTATCGGCAGTTCCAGCTCAGCCGGATGGCCGGCTGCCGCCTCCTTGTTTTTTGCCATGCCCACCGAAGTTGTATTGATCACCACATCCACCCGGCCCATGATCGGCTCCAGGTTTTGCCGCTGCATGGGCACGACTGCCAGCCGCTCTGTGTCACCGCCCGCAAGGGCAAGCAGCGCCCGAGCCCGCTGTTCGGTCCGGTTGGTGATGTAAACCCGGCACTGCTCTGCCAAAAGTTGGGCGACAACTGCCCGGGCGGCTCCGCCCGCACCGACAACCAGCGCTGTTTTCCCGGAAAAATCATAACCCAACTCGTGTTTGGCTGCTGCGGCGAAGCCGGCTCCGTCGGTGCTGTGCCCAATAATCCGGCCGCCGGAAAAGGCGATGGTGTTCACCGATTGAATCGCCGCGGCTTCCGGCGTCAACTGATCGAGATACGGCAGGACCTGCTCTTTGAAGGGAATGGTCACGTTAAGCCCGGTAAAGCCCAACGCTTTGGCTCCATACACAGCCGGGCCCAGTTCTTCCGGTTCAACCAGGAACGCCAGATAGCGGCCTTCTTTGCCGGCTGCCTTGAGGGCGGCCTGATGCATGGCTGGAGACAACGAGTGGGCGATGGGGTTGCCGATCACTCCCAGAAGCTCCATTATCCTACCTCACTTTCTCTCAGTGGGCTTGGAAAAAGTGAAGCCAACAACTCATGCACATCCGCCATCCCGATCACCTCCAGGCCGTAATCGCGGCCGGATGTGCTCTCCAGGTTGTCTTTAGGGATGTAAACCCGGCGGATGCCTGCTCTTTTGGCACCGTAAAGTTTTTCCGGAATACCTCCCACAGGCTTGATCTTGCCCCGGATCGAAACTTCACCGGTGACTGCCACATCCTGAGGCAGAGGCACCTGCTTCACTGCGGAGTAAATCGCCAGCAGAACCGCAGCCCCGGCCGAAGGCCCGTCGATATTGCCCCCGCCCACGACATTGACATGGATGTCATAGTCACTCAGTTCTTCGCCGGTCAGCATCCTAAACACCGAAGCGGCGTTGAAGACACTGTCCTTGGCCATGCTTCCGGCAGTATCATTGAAGCGGACTACGCCCTTGCCCTTTTGCGCGGCCGGGAAAGCTGCCGCCTCGATTTCGATGACTGAGCCGAGAAACCCCGCCACTCCCAAGCCGAAGACTTGGCCAATCTCCGGCTGCGGCGATGCTTTGGTGTAATTCGTCGGTGTCAGCCGGGCCGCCTGAATTACAGACAGCAGATCGGCCTTTGTGATCTCGAGGTTGGCGGTATCGCCGTTCTGTTCATAATGGCGGAAGAGGGCGGCGCTGTAGGCATCCGCCAGAAGGCGCACTGCCTGCCTGCCTTCGATGGTGTATTGAGCAATCATGGCGCACAGTTGACGATCAAGCGCGATCCCCAAGCGCTGCGCCGCCGAGCTGACAATCAGCTCGATATCCCTTTCCGACAAAGGATCAAAAAAGATCTCGGCACAACGGGAGCGCAGTGCCGGGTTGATTTCGCTCGGGTCCTTGGTGGTGGCTCCGATCAGGATGAAATCGGCTGGCGCGCCATCAGTGAACAGTTTCCGGATCCATTTCGGCACCCTCGGATCATCTGGATCAAAGTAGGCCGATTCAAAAGTCACCCGTTTGTCTTCGAGGACTTTCAGCAGCTTGTTTTGGAGCAGAGGATCCAACTCCCCAATTTCATCTATGAACAGCACACCTCCGTGGGCCTTGGTCACCAAACCCAGTTTTGGCTCTGGGATGGCTCCGTCCGCCAATTCACGCCTGGCGCCTTGATAGATCGGATCGTGCACCGATCCCAACAGAGGATTTGTCACTTCCCGGGGATCCCAACGCAGAGTGGCCCCGTCAACCTCCACAAAGGGCGCTTCTTCGCCAAACGGAGTGTAAGGCCGGTTTTTGGCATAGTCCAAAGCCAGGCGCGCAGCTGTTGTCTTGCCCACCCCGGGCGGGCCGTAGATAATGATATGCTGGGGGAACGGAGAACTTAGTTTGGTTACCAGCGCCTTGAGAGCACTGCGCTGCCCCACGATCTGGGACAGCTTCACCGGCCGCATCAGTTCCATGGCGGAAGCAGCCAGCTTCTTCTGCTCCAGCATCTCCAACTGGGCGTATTTTTTCAGTGTTTGGGCATTGTCTGCTCCCAGTTCCTGCTTGAGCACTTCTGCCTGGATCTCCTGCAGGTATTCCTGGTGGCGTTTCTGCATCAAAGCGGCGACTTTGGCTTCCAGTTCTTTTTCCACTGTGTTCCTGGCAATGATGTGGGCGATGTTGTCTTCCAATTCCTGGATTACCTGATCCAGATCCTCGCCTTCGTAATCCTGCTCAATGGTGGGATCCTCATAGACCAGCCGCTCCAAAGCCACCAGCCGTTCCGTCACTTGGGTGGAATCCATCAGCTGCAGAGCATCGAGCTTGCCGGCCTTGAGAATCAGCTGCTCCGAGCCATGCAGATCGCTTAAGAGTTCAAACAGGACTGTTATTTTGTGGTTGATGCTGTGCAGATCAGCCGCAGGCCGATCCAGGCTCTTGTTTTTCGATTTCCCAAACATGCTTATCTCCTTACCCTTCGGTGACTTGGACAATGATCTCTACCTGTACTTGAGGATGAATCCTAATCTTGACCTGATGTTTGCCTACGCTTTTGATTGGCTCCTCCAGCTCGATTTTCCTCTTGTCAATTTCCACCTTGTATTGCTTTTTCAACCGTTCGGCAATCTCCTGGCTGGTGATGGAACCAAACAGCTTGCCCGATTCCCCCACTTTGGTGGCTATCTGCAGTTTCTGCCCTTGAATCCTCGCCGCGACTTCTTGAGCTTCTTTCAATTCCCGCTCGCGCTTTTGCTTTTGCGATTCCTTCTCCAAATCCACCTGCTTGAGATTGCCGGCCGTGGCCGGAACTGCCAAACCTCTAGGCAGCAGGAAATTGCGGCCGTAGCCATCGGCTACTTTGACCACATCTCCTTTTTTACCCAAACCTTTCACATCTTGCTGAAGAATGACTTCCATGTTAATAACCCCCTCTACCTGCCTTATTAGGATTGCGAATGTCAAACCAGGTGTCCAAGACTCCCAGCATGGTGAGTATGTAGAAAACGAGGGAATACGCGGCAGCCAAAGCCAAAACCGTGATCAATACCCTCAGTGGTTTGCTGATCTGCGCCTGGTCCATGTAAAACCACATGATGGCCAAGCCTTGAACAAAGAAAGCCCCCGAAAAGAACAAATCCAGGTTAAGCACAGCGATCTGCAGGATCTGATTGGGAAAATAGGCAAGGATGATAGCCATCGCTTTGTCGAGAATAAAGCCCCACACGAAATACCAGGGCAGCTTCCAGTGGATGAACCGGGGAATACGCGGCAGCGATGCGCCGAAGCGCTTAAGTGCTATGTTCAGCCCAAACAGGCAAACCACTGTCTCAATCAGGCTGTACAATAGAACTGCCAAAGGCAGCAGCATCCTGGCGAATGCAGGCATGTTGGCGGCTAATTCTTTGAGTGGAACTGCCAGCTCTTGGGGCAGTTCTTGGTGATCCAAGAAATCCAGCCAGGTCTGGCCAACTCTTTCCCATAATACTGTAATTTCTTCGATAAAGCTATAGCCTGATAGCAGGGAAAACGTAATCACGCGCAAAACGAAAGCCAAGACCGACGCCCCGACACCAATGGCAAAAACACGAGGAAGACTGAACTTTTCTTTGACAGCCAGCCCGAGGGCGATTCCCAATAAACCGGTTATCATTACACCTATGCCTACAATGGGGGATGCCATGACAAGGGAAACAACGGCTGCTGAGACGAACGAAACAGCCATCCCGGCTTTCAAACCATGCCGGTAGACCATTACAGCGAGCGGGATTGGTATCAGCGGATCGAGAAGGCCGGATGCAAAGTCTAGGCAGCCTAACAGGACAATGATGACGGCCGACATCGCTCCTTCAGTTACTGCACGAGTTTTCAAAGAACCTTCACCGTCCCAAGCAATCATGACTGATACTGTACTTCTGCATCCAGTAGTAGAGTCCTGCCGCTGCCGAGCGCGGTAAAAAAAGGAGCAGCTGTGCTGCTCCTTCCTCTCTTCTGTGCTTACTCCACCGTATACGGCATCAGTGCCATTTGCCGGGCGCGCTTGATTGCGCATGTCAGCTGCCGCTGATGAATCGCGCAGTTTCCGGAAATCCGGCGGGGTATGATTTTACCCCGTTCCGTGACATACTTGCGCAGCCGGCCGACGTCTTTGTAGTCTACTTGCTCAATTTTATCGACGCAAAAGGCACATATCTTCTTCTTGCCTTTACGGCCTTTTTCTCTTGCCATCTACCTACCCTCCAAGTCTGCTTGATTAGAATGGGACATCATCGAATCCTGATTCGGGCAGGTCGGTTGTTTCCCGCTCGCGGTTCGGCCAATCCAGGAACTGTACCTGATCGGCAACTACTTCCGCGGCTTTACGGCGGATGCCGTCACGATCATCATAGGAACGGATCTGCAGCCTCCCTTCAACAGCAACCAAACGGCCTTTGTTGAGGTGGTTGGCACAAGTTTCAGCAAGCTTGCGCCAGGTGACTATGTCGATGAAATCCGTTTCCCTTTCTCCGTTCTGCGAGGTGAACGATCGATCGACAGCGATTGTGAAAGATGTGACCGCGACTCCGCTTTGGGTGTAGCGGAGCTGAGGATCCGCGACCAACCGCCCAATAAGGATTACACGATTCAACACCGTTGATCACTCCTTTGCTCATTCATGATCTTTACGAACGAGCAGAAAACGAAGTACTTCTTCGGTAATCTTCAGCACACGATCGACTTCAGTTGTCGCTTCGTTATCTGCTTTGAAGCGGATTACCACATAGAAGCCTTCGGTGTAATCTTTTACCTCATAGGCGAGCTTGCGCTTACCCCACCGGTCAATATTTTCGATTTCACCGTTGCGTGATGTCACGATGTCTGTCGTTTTCTGAATCACAGCCTCAAGCGCTTCTTCTTCCAGCTCTGGGTTAAGCAGCAGCATCAATTCGTAGGCACGCACCGTCGGCTCACCTCCTCCCTCTGGACTAGCGGCCCCGGTCCACACCCGGGGCAGGGCATGCTTTATTATACCACTATGAATTCGGAGAAGTCAAACATTGAAATGAAACAAAACCACATCGCCGTCCTGGACCGCATATTCCTTGCCTTCGAGCCTCACGGCGCCCTGTTCTTTCGCTTTGGCGAACGAGCCGCAGGCAATCAGCTTGTCCGCCGCCACGACCTCTGCCTTGATGAACCCCCGTTCCATGTCTGAATGCACCTTTCCTGCTGCTTGAGGGGCCAATGTTCCACGAGGAACCAACCACGAACGGGTCTCGACGCCTTTGATCGTGTAGAATGTGACCAAGTCCAGCAGCCGGTACCCGGCCTTGATAATCCGGTACAACCCCGCTTCTTCCAGGCCGAATTCCTGGTAGTATTCCCGGGCTTCTTCAGGATCGAGCTTGGCCAACTCCGCTTCCACAGAAGCGCAGAGCAGGATCACCTCAAAGCCTCTGGCGGCCGCTTTGGCTTTGATCGTATCCAACCCCTTGATCTGGCTGGGATCAAACATTTGATCCTCGTCCACATTGATCACGTACACCACCGGTTTGGTGGACAGCAGCCGCAGATCTGGAGGGAACTTTTCTGGCTTGAGGGCTTCCGGCCGGCCGTTGTTCAGGAGGTCGTAGGCTTCTTCGAGCACAGTCAGCTGCTCCCGGTACTTTTTGTCACCGGTTTTCAGCAGGCGGCTGGTCTTATCCATCCTGTTCTCAAGCGTCTGCAGATCAGCCAGCGCCAGCTCTGTTTCCACGATTTCCAAATCCCTCAAGGGATCCACGTCCCCTTCAACAGAACTCACATTGGGATCCCTGAACGCCCGGATCAGGTGGACCACGGCGTCGACTTCGCGGATCTGGGCCAGGAACTGGTTCCCCAATCCTTCTCCTTTGCTTGCGCCCCGAACCAGGCCGGCAATGTCCACAAATTTTATTACTGATCCGGTCACTTTTTCCGGACGTACTATCTCGGCCACTGCCATAAGCCGCTGATCCGGGATCATCACCACGCCCACATTAGGCTCGATGGTGCAGAACGGGTAGTTGAGCGCCGGCACTTCGGCTTGTGTCAGAGCGTTGAACAGTGTCGATTTACCCACGTTTGCCAAACCCACGATTCCGATTTCCATGGCCAAGAAACCCAACCTCTCCTGTGGAATTTATCCGAAGATATCGGCGAGAATCGCCTCCTTCACCTGTTCCAGTCTGCTGTAATCCATGTTCGGAATGTATTTCTGCTCCAATTCGTCATGGATTGCTTTAGCCCTGCGCAGCTGTTTCAAAGCCAGGTTGATCAGTTCGTCAAAAAGTACAAAATCCTTGTGCAGCGTGAATTGATACGCGCTTCTGCCGGCTTGATCCAGGCACTCGTTGAGATTAATGATCCGAGCCCCGTTCCATTCGTAGATATGAGGAGGATGGCAGGAGACCACCGCTGTGCCGAGCTGCGGCAAGGCCACATGATCCAAGCGCTCTGGATTGAGCGGGCACGGATAGGCTTCCACATCGTAGCCTTTGTCCACAGCATAGCCTACGATCCGCTCCAGGATCAAGTCTCTACCCGTGCCTGGTTCTCCTTTGAGAATATATTGGGCCTGAAAATCTTCCATAATGCTGTGCAGCTCGTTGACCTGCCCTTGAGGAGTATAGGCCGATGCGAACAGTTTGCGCACGCTTCCCCTGTGCCCGGGATGGGCGCGGTTGGAGAATATGGAATCGATCAACTCGTTGGCGATGCTGTTGACCCGGTCCCAGTCAGTGCAGCCGCTGTTGATTTCATACATGTCCTCGTGGAGTTCCCAGGCGGCCTTCAGATAGTGGTATGCCCGCCGGTAGCAGTCTTGGTTCTGATTGGTCAGTTCCACGATTGCGTCCCGCTGAGTGCCGAGCCGCCGTTGATCCCAGAAATCACCTAGGTTGATCACCAGTTCGACACATCCGGGATACTGGGGATCAATAATGTGGGGCGCTGTGCCGTCCACAACAGCCGATTTCAATGCGGGAACAGCGACTGCGTCAAGGGAATCAATATCCGAAGCGCAGTGAAATTGGTCCAGATCATAGCCCAAAGCCTTCGCTTCAGCGGCTATTGAGGCCATCAAGGTCGACTTTCCCGTTCCGGGGCCGCCCTTGAGGATGTAGATCCGGTTGGCCCGGCCGCAGACAATGTTGTCAAAAAGGGAGTAGAATCCCAGTGGAGTGCAGCCCCCTGCGAAAAACTTGCGTACTTTTGGCATGAGAAGTATCTCCTTTCGCAAACGATCACACAGTAGTATATGCGATCCGGGGGCGAGAGTGCAGTCTAATCCGCCGCTTGAGACGTCACCTCTTTGACTTGTTTTTCCAATTTGACTCTTGGGATGAGAATCACCCGCTCGCATGTGAGGCACTTCAAACGCATATCCACCCCCGCTTTCAGCACTTCCCACCGGTCACCGCCGCAGGGGTGTTTCTTGCGCAGGCGTAAGATGTCTCCTACGTTGTACATCTTAATCCCTCCCTGATCATTATAGCTCATTGAACTCGGGGATTCAAAAAATATGATCCTGTACTGGCAGGTTTTTGCCCGGTGATCACGAATAGTGTAACAACAAACTCAAATTCGCTTAGAGAGAGGAAGATGTTTGATTGAAACTCCACAGATTGCCCATCTTATTGATCCTAGCACTTCTAATGACTACGATTCCGGTTTTCGCGGCTGACATATCTGATGTTGAGATAGTGGCCATAGTCAACGACCGGGTGATTACCCTGGCCGAGTTCTATGAAACCATGGAGCGGGAAGTTGGCACCTTTGTCTTGGCTCAGATGATATTTAGAGAAGTGGTGCGGCAGAAACAGCAAGCGTTGGGTATCACTATCGATCAACAGAAGATGGAGGCGTATCTGACACAAAATCTTGCCGACATTATCTGGCAGTTGGGCGGAGAAAACAATTTCCAGGCTTATTTGGAGGAACGGCGCCTGACCCTGGATTCCTTCCTAGAACTCTTGGAACTCGAGTATATCCTCTATCGGTGCGCTCTTACAGAGACAGAAGTCACCCCTGAACAAGTGGCTCAGTTCTACGAAGAAAACCGGGATTTCTTCAACCGGCCTGAAATGGTCCGGGCCAGCCATATATTGGTCAATACCGAAGCCGAAGCAGATCAGCTGCTTGCCCAGCTGAAAGCGGGAGCAGACTTCGGGGAGCTTGTCAAAGCACATTCGACTGACACCGATACTATTCCTTCCGGCGGAGATTTGGGTTATTTTGCCAAAGGAGAAATGGTTCCGGAATTTGAAGAGCTGTGCTGGAGACTTGGTATAAATGAGCTCGGCAAAGTTCAGACCATCTTCGGCTGGCATGTGGTCAAGGTCACTGACAAAGCGGAAGCACAGGAAGCTAGCCTGGAAAAAGATTATGCCGAGATTGAAGACACGCTGATCCAGTTCCTGGCCAGCGAGTATTTGGGTCATTATCTGTACAGGTTGGAGCAGGAAGCTAACATCCAGATTCTCAGAGAAGGCTATCGTTAACTTGTTTCCGTAAAAAAAGGGGCTTTTCGGTTTTACGAAAAGCCCCTTTTTATTATGGCCGTTTGTACTTCAGAACCGGATTGCGGGCAGCCTTGGTTTCATCAAGCCGCTTTACCGGTGTCTTGGTCGGCGCCGCTTTCAGCTTATCCGGATCGGTCTTGGCCTCTTCCGCGATACTTTTCATGGCTGCGACAAACGCATCCAGTGTCGCTTTTGATTCTGTCTCCGTCGGTTCCACCATGATCGCCTCTTCCACAATCAATGGGAAATAGATTGTCGGAGCATGCACTCCGTAATCAAGCAGGCGTTTGGCGATATCCAAGGTGGAGACTCCCTGCTCTTTCTGCCATTTCCCGGACAAGACAAATTCATGCATGCAGAGACGGTCATAGGGCAAATGATAGTCGTTTTTCAGCTGGTTCATGACATAGTTGGCATTGAGCACAGCATTCTCACTCACGGCCTTCAGCCCTGCCGCTCCCAAGTGACGGATATACGCATAGGCTTTTACCATAACCGCGAAATTGCCGTAGAAGGCTTTGACCGGCCCTATGCTGTGTTTGGGGCGCGCCAAGTGATACTTGCCATCTGTGTGTTCCACGATTGGATCAGGCAGAAAGTCCACCAGCTCTTTGCTGACCACAATTGGCCCTGATCCGGGGCCGCCGCCGCCGTGGGGAGTGGAAAACGTCTTGTGCAGATTGAAGTGGACTATGTCAAAACCTGAATCCCCAGGCCTGACAATTCCCAGGATAGCATTGGCATTGGCGCCATCGTAATACAGCAATCCCCCTGCGTCGTGGATAATCTCGGCAATCTTTTCAATGTTCTCATCAAACAGCCCCAATGTATTGGGATTGGTCAGCATCAATCCCGCAGTCTGGGGGCCCACTGCTGCTTTCAGGGCTTCCACATCGACACCGCCCCGAGGATCAGATGGTATTTCCCGGGCAATAAACCCAGCCATCTGAGCGCTGGCGGGGTTTGTGCCGTGGGCGGAGTCAGGGATGATGATCTCCCGCCGCTGCTCAGCTTCGCCCTTGAACTTGTGGTAGGCTTTGATGATCAACAGCCCCGTCAGTTCGCCGTGGGCTCCGGCAGCAGGCTGCAGCGAAGTTTTGGCCAATCCGGCAGCTTCCGCCAGAAAGCAGTCGAGTTCATACATCAACTGAAGAGCACCCTGCACAGTACTCTCCGGCTGGCGGGGATGAATCCTGCTGAAGCCCGGAAGAGCCGCTATATCTTCGTTCACCCTGGGGTTGTACTTCATTGTGCACGACCCGAGGGGATAAAACCCTACGTCGACTCCGTGATTCTTTCTTGAAAGCTGGGTGAAATAGCGGACCACCTCAGGCTCCGTCAGTTCCGGCAGTTCCAGATCGCTTTCCCTGAGGAAGCTTTCCGGTATCAGATCCGCGACTGGGATCGCTTCCACATCAAGCTTGGGCAGGGCATAACCCCGGCGCCCCGGCACTGATAAATCAAGCAGCAGCACTACCTCCACCCCCTCAACAAGTCCACAAATTGATCCATTTCGGCTTTGGTCCGCGCTTCTGTCACAGCGATCAAAACGCAGTCCGCCAAGTTTGGATCCACCCGCTTCAGCGGAAAGCCGCCGATATATCCATGCTCCAGAAGCCTTTCGTTAATCTCGTCCCAATCCCAGTCTGCCTGCAGCACGAACTCCTTGAACACAGGAGCTTTAAAGCGCAGCCTGAAGCCGGCGGCTTCCAACTTCCGGCGAAGGTAGGCTGTTTTTTGCAGACACTGATAGGCTACTTCCCTAATTCCCTGTGGCCCCAGCAGCGCGAGATAAATAGTGGCGGCCAACGCGTTCAGTGCTTGGTTGGTGCAGATGTTGGAGGTGGCTTTTTCCCGCCTGATGTGCTGCTCCCGGGCCTGCAGGGTCAAAACATAGCCGATGTTTCCATCCCGGTCAGTGGTTTGCCCCACGATCCTTCCAGGCATCTTCCGGACCAGTTTCATGTCGGCGACAGCAAAAAACCCTACACTCGGCCCGCCGAAACTGATGGGATTGCCCAGGCACCCGGCGTCTCCCACGACAATATCAGCGCCATATTCGCCCGGAGCTTTTAGAATGCCTAAGCTGATGGGATCGACAGCCATCACCAGCAGGCCTTTGTGAGACTTGATCCACCCTCCAATCCGATGGATATCGTCCAAGGAACCGAAGAAGCTGGGCTGGCTCACTAGCACGCAGGCCAGGTCCGGGCCAAGGTTAGGTTCCACAGAATCAATGTCGATTAATCCAGTATCCAGACTATAGCCGATTGTGATCAATTCAATATCCTGGTTCTCCAAATATACCTGCAGGATCTTCAGCCACTGAGGATCGAGGTTGGCTGCTGCAGCCACTTTACGGCGGTTTGTCACGCTGCAGGCCATCAACGCCGCCTCCGCCAGGGCCGTCGCTCCATCGTACATTGATGCGTTCGCCGCTTCCATCTTGGTCAGGTTGGCAATCAACGTTTGAAACTCAAAGATGGACTGGAGCACACCTTGACTGATCTCCGCCTGGTAAGGCGTGTACGCGGTAAGAAACTCCCCCCTGCTGATCAGATGCGAGATTACAGCAGGGACGATATGATCGTAAGCTCCGGCTCCCAAAAAGGAGACACAGCGGTCAAGATGCAGGTTTTTCTCCGCAAGCTGGCTCATGTGCCGGAGCAGTTGATGCTCGGCAAGAGGTTCGGGCAGATCCAGATGCCGCTTCAGCTTAAGATTTTCAGGTATGTCCACGAAGAGATCCGCCAGATTGCTCAAACCGAGAGACTCGAGCATCTGCCGCTGTTCTTCCGGTGTGTTGGGAATATACGGCACAGTTATACCTCCTCTATGTACCGGGCATACTCCTCGGCGGTCATCAAATCCGAGAGATCCAGCTCGTCGCATTTGATCTCTACAATCCACCCTTCGTCATATGGAGATTCGTTGATCAATTCCGGATTGTCCTCCAGCTTTTCGTTCACTGCCACAACTGTCCCCGAAACCGGTGCATAAACATCGGAAGCGGCTTTTACCGATTCAACCACGGTGAACGACTCGCCTTTGGCCACTTCTGCGTCGATTTCCGGAAGCTCAATGTACACGATGTCTCCCAGCTGGTCCTGGGCGTATTCGGTGATGCCCACCCTAACCACTGAATCGCTGATTTCTTGCACCCATTCATGTTCTTTGCTGTACAGCAACCCTTTTCTGACTTCCATGCTCTCAACAACCTCCTGCCTTTAGATTACTTTTTTGTGACAAATCTGCCTTTCACGATTTCCGCAGGCACTGTTTGCCCGCGGATTTGGATTTCAATCATGCTGCCCACTTTGGCGTGGGGGCTGTCCACATAGCCCATGCCGATGCCGATCTTAAGCGTTGGCGACAGCGTCCCGCTCGTCACATGCCCGATAATCTTTCCTTCCTTGACAATACTGTATCCATGCCGGGGAATGCCTTTTTCCTTCAAAACAAACCCGACCAGCCTGCGGCTCACGCCTGCAGCTTTTTGTTCAAGCAGCGCATTTCTGCCGATAAAATCACCTTTGTCAAAGTCGACAAACCTGCCCAATCCCGCTTCCAGAGGGGTCAAATCTTCCGTCAGCTCATTGCCGTACAGCGGCATCCGCATCTCCAGGCGCAGCGTATCCCGGGCCCCCAATCCAACTGGCTGAATGCCGTACGGCCGGCCAACAGCAATAAGTTCCTCCCACAGCAGCGGCGCAGTGTGCAGCGGCATATAAAACTCGAATCCATCCTCACCAGTATATCCGGTCCGCGAAACACGGATTCGTTCGCCGCGGTACATCTGGTCCACAAAGTGGTAGTAAGGAAGGTCTGCCAACTGTGTATCCAGCGCCTTTTCCGCCACAGGCAGTGAATCCGGGCCCTGGACAGCGATGAGTGCTGTCTCCGAAGACAGATTCGTTACCACGGCCTCTTCCGGTGCATGGCGCAGCAGCCATTGATAATCTTTTTCCGTATTCGCTGCGTTCACCACAAGATAAAATCCTTCAGGCACACGGTAGACCAGGATATCATCAATGACACCGCCGTTTTCATTGGTCAATAGGGTGTACTGGATAGCCCCCGGCGTCAAATTGGACACATTGTTCGTGGCAACATAGTTCAAAAACTGTTCTGCCTGCCTTCCTGCGACAAGAATCTCACCCATATGTGTCAAATCAAAGATTCCGACCTGAGTGCGTACCGTCTGATGCTCTGCAGTAATGCTGGTATACTGCAGCGGCATCATAAAGCCGGCAAACTCCGTCATCTTGGCGCCCAAGCTTGTATGCCATTCATAAAGGGGTGTTTTAACCGCCACCAAAAAACCTCCTCTACCATGAATTCCCACTCCCACTATATCAATTTGTCACCAAACAGGGATCTCCTTCATAACATACAACACGAAGCCGATTACCGGTATTAATACCGTAAACGGGGGAATAACATGTTTAACCTGCTTAAAGTTTTAATAGACCCGATTCTAAAGGCCAGAAAGAAAACGGTGATCCTCATCTGGAAACCAATCAACCGCCGCTGAAGGGAAACCCTGGCAGCACCCAGTGCTTGTGCTGGGGTTTTGCCCTTATCTCCGGTAAATCAGAATAAACAGCACTAGCCCAATAATGATCACCCATAGAACTGCCCGGACACTCTTGAGTCTGGGGGGCTGCCTGCCCTGCCAGGGGCGGCTGCGGTTTAGTTTCGCCGCTCTTTTCAGATGCTTGATGCTTTCGTCAATTCTACCCTGCCGCTTGTACAACACTCCCAGGTTGTGATGGGCCGCGGCATACTCTGGATCGGCCTCCAGCGCCCTGCGATACGCCGCCTCTGCGCTGTCAAAATCGCCCTGTTCAAAGTAAAGATTACCGAGATTGCTGTATGCCGGCGCTAAGTTCGGATCGCATCCGATAGCGGTTTGAAAACAATCTGCAGCCTGTTCAAGATTGCCCCGGTGCACGTGCAATACCCCTAGTTTGTTCCATGCCAAAGCATGGCCAGGCTGTTCTTGAACTGCGGCCTTGAGACATTGTTCCGCCTGATCATATGCGCCTTGTTCCAACAAAGCCACTCCCTGTTCGTACCATGACATGTCTAAGTCCACTGTCATCCTCCTCTGCGTCAGCTCTGGCCAAAGCGCTGATTCAGAGCCGCATTGCCCGGTAAAGCAAGAATAAACCGATAACGCCGAAAGCTGGGTAAGTAAAACGAATCAGCGGCACAAAGCCCACTTTGGCAATGAACAATGCTGCCGCCAAGGACAAGCCTGCTGTCTGCCACCATCTAGAGCAAACGACACCGTTCAAGCGCTGCGCTACTGCCAGTCCATGGGCCAGCGCTGTCGTGTACATGGCAAGCCAAATTACCAAGGTGTACAGCCTTTCCACAGCCGGGCCTATGCGCCTCGCCAGCAGCAGCATGGGAATTGGTGCGTATAGAGCTTCCGGTGGGCCTGTGAACAGCGCGGTGATTACCAAGGCAATTAGAGCACCCAAAATCAGGCCGCCCAAGAGCCCGCCGGATTTCGCCGCGGACGGGGTCCTGGCAATTTCTCCGATTCCGGCGAAAACTGCCAGCGCAAAACCATAGTTATACCCTGCGTACAGGATACCGAACGGTACGGCCTCCCCAATCCCCGGCGCCGATACAAACCGGCCGTTCGCGATTGTGACGACGGCCACATATCCCATAAGCGAGACCATGAGCGGCACCAGGTAGCCATTCAGGTTCAGCACGCTTTGTGGTCCCGCCAAAAGCGGAATCAACACCAACAGTGCCGTCAAGTGCATACCGCCGGAGAGTGCCGCTGCTTCGAAAATCACCACTTCCGTGCCGGCAATCATGATTGCCGTGCCCAGCAGAAGAAACGCCGTATAAAGCAAATCAAGGTAAGGAGCCAAGCGTCTGTCGAGCAAACAGATCATCTGGTTATAACTGCTTAGACGCCAATTTACGCATTTGTACAATGTCTGGCCGCCGCAAACACTCAAGAGCGCGGTTGCCAATCCTACTCCCAGGTATGCAGGATAACCGAACCGGGCAAAAAACTGCACCAACTCTTGCCCCGAGGCGAACCCCGCTCCGATCACAGAGGCAATATATAAGGAAGCGATTTTCCAAACCACACAATCCCTCCCCTCTGGAAAAACACCGCTGGCAATACATATTATGATGGATTGCGGCGTATATTAGTGAAAAGATCACTAATCTTGAGGGGAGGGAGCTTCCATTATTGACCGCCGTCATGAACAAATCGCCAGACTTCACATGGATGATCCTTTTGCCGCAGAGACCTTAGCTCTCTCTATCTCTCGGATCACTCAAGATCGCCATTTGGTAGTTGTCTGCGTGGGTACGGATCGTTCCACAGGAGACTCCCTAGGCCCGCTGATCGGCACAGCGCTGCTTAGGCATCTGCCGCCAAACATCACCGTATACGGATGCCTTGATGAACCAGTACACGCCCTGAACCTCGAGTATTTCGCCGGTATAGTCAAGAACAAACATCCCGATTCGGTTGTGTTGGCTATCGATGCCTGCCTGGGCAAGTCGGAGAACGTGGGTTATATATCCCTAAAAGCTGGCCCCTTAAAGCCAGGAACCGGTGTAAATAAAGCTCTACCGGAAATTGGAGACTATCATATCATCGGCATCGTCAACGTTGGAGGCATGATGGAGTACTTCGTGCTCCAGAACACCAGACTCAGTCTGGTGATGCGTATGAGTGAAGTGATTGCCAACGGCTTGCTGATGAGCGTACGCGATGTTAGTGTAAACAGAGCTTAATGTTCCACGTGGAACATTAAGCTCTAAATCCGTCTCTATGCTCGTTTGCCAATTTGCTTGATCCGTTCCAGAAAACCTCCTTGACTTTTATCCTGCTCGGGATTGTGTTTTTGACAGTGTCGATCAGCGATTGCCCGGATTCCTTGGCTCGCTTGAGCAGAAGGTTCAAACTCAATGACGGGTTTTTGCTGCATGTGCGCTTCTCTCATCCGCATGTCGTCAAAAATAAAACCTGCATATCCCAGTTCATAATCAAGGAACTTTTTCGCGGCGAACTGCAGTTTTTCCACTGTGTTTTCTGCCTCTGAACGATAGTATACTCTGTTGACCACAAGTTCCAAATTAACCGTGCGGGCTTTTTGCATCACCAACGTCTTGAGCAACGCATACGTGTCGGTAATCGCATGAGGTTCGGGGGTAGTGACTAGATAACCTTCCTGGGCTGCCAGAATGAAGTTGGTGGTGCCGGTGGTTATACCGGTGGATGTATCGACGATGATTACATCAAAATAGTTGAACAGTCTCTGCATTTCTTCCGCCAGCAGATTGTACTCGTATACCGTCAGCTCAGTCAGCAGTTGCACTCCCGAACAGCCTGGAACCACATGCACTCGCGGCTTGACTTCTGTAAGAACATCCATTATTCCGCATTTGCCGGTAATTACATGCCCGAGGTGGTACCGGGGCGCCAGATCCAGCAGCACATCCACGTTGGCCGTGCCCAGTGACGCGTCAAAAATGCAGGCATTGTAGTCTCGTTCCGCCAAAGCATACGCTAGGTTCACCGCCAACGCGGTTTTTCCCACCCCGCCTTTCCCCGAACAAACACAGATCAGCTGTCCGTGTCTCGGCGGTGTGATGTGGACGAGATGGTTAAACTCTAAGCCCGTATGCTTCAACACCAAAGACCGGTTTTCGCCGCTGTGCCGCTCTATCACGATAAACCGGACATCCTGCTCTATTTCTCTGTTTTCCTTTACAGCAACGGTTGTGCCAACAGGCAGCAGCACTAACCTTCCATCTACCATTGGATACTTGATCTGGATCAATCCCTGCTGCGGGTTAAGCCCGATGATTTCACTGGTGAAAACTCCTTCGAACAGCCCGGATTCAACAGCAAACGTCAGCTGGTCGCCGACTTTCCAGTAACAGGACTTGCCATTTCCGCTGAACATGAGCTTACCTCCAGACGTTCTAACCTCGCAGTAACTCTATGATCCGCTCTAGTTCATCATCAGAATAATACTCGATTTCAATTTTCCCTTTTCCCCTTTTGTAAGTCAACCGCACTTTGGTCCCCAGCAACCTCTGCAGTTCGTCTTGAACCATCTGGACTTCTGGATCTCTGCCTGCTTTGTCTTTACCAGGTTTTGGTTTCTGTTGAATTAGTTTTTCCAGCTGCCGCACACTCAAGTCTTCCTCGACGACCTTTTGTGCAAGGCTCATGCGCTGCTTGCCCGGATTCACACTTAAGAGTACTTTAGCATGGCCGCGGCTCAGCCTTCCTTCCGCCACCATTTGCTTGATCTGCGGTTCCAAGCTCAAGAGGCGCAGCGCGTTGGCTACCGACGAGCGTTTTCTGCCCACCGACCGGGCTACCTCTTCCTGTGTCAAGGAAAATTCGTCAATCAAGATTTGGTACCCTTCAGCCTCTTCAATAGCGTTGAGGTCCTCCCGCTGCAGATTTTCGATCAGGGCCATTTCGGTCATTTCCCGATCCGACAGTTCCTTTACCACTGCAGGGACCGTCGCCAACCCGGCAAGCTGACATGCGCGCCAGCGCCTTTCGCCAATTACAATCTGATACTCTCCACCAGCCCGGCGCACGATAATCGGCTCCAGGACTCCGTGATTCTTAATCGACTCGGCCAGTTCCTCCAGCTTCTCTTGGTCGAAATGCTTGCGGGGTTGAAAGGGATTGGCGGTGATCTTGTCCACTTCGATCTGGCTGACCAGATTGCGGTTGAGCGTGTCGCTTTGGGGGATCAGCGACCGCAGCCCCTTCCCTAAAGCTTGTCTGCTCAAGAATTAAGCACCTCCTGGGCTAAACTCTCATAGGCTGTAGCGCCTTTGGATTTTGGGTCGTATAAAGCGATCGGTTTGCCGAAACTTGGTGCTTCGCTGAGTTTGACGTTGCGAGGAATGATTGATTCATAAACCCTTACCTGCTGCTGAAAGTAGTTCTTCACATCCTGAATCACCTGATGGGAGAGATTGGTGCGGACGTCGTACATGGTCAGCACAACGCCCTCCCAAGTCAAGTCCGGGTTGAGGTGTTCCTGCACCATGGCGATGGTGCTCACCAGCTGACTCAGTCCTTCCAACGCGTAATACTCGCACTGAATCGGGACTATCACAGAATGAGAAGCTGTCAGGCCGTTGATGGTCAGCAACCCCAAAGACGGCGGCGCGTCGATGATGATGTAATCATACTTGTCCACTACCATGTCCAATGCTCTCTTCAAGCGGAATTCCCTAGACAAGATAGAAACCAGTTCAATTTCTGCTCCTGCAAGCTCAATGGTGGCAGGAGCGATATAAAAGCCTTCGATATCGGTGTTGAGGATAATCCGATCGATTCTCTCTCCTTCGATGATCACAGAGTACATGCAGCGCTGTACTTTGCTTTTGTCCACACCAACACCGCTGGAAGCGTTCCCTTGGGGGTCGATGTCAACCAGGAGCACCTGCTGCCCCGCCAACGCCAGGTATGCACCAAGGTTTACCGCTGTTGTGCTCTTGCCTACCCCGCCCTTTTGATTGACAATGGAAATGATCTTTCCCATCACTGGCCCCTCCCCTCTGGTTTCTTTATTTTGACTGTGACACGGTAAAACTGCTCATCCTCGTCTTCTTCATAAGTAACCGCGAGGCCGCTCTTTGTCAGGGATTTGGTTAATTCCTTCACGCCGTTGGTGAACAAGCGGATGTCCTTAATCACGATCTTTTTGTTTTGTTTGGCAGCGGGACCAGCTGCCTTTCTCAGCCTTTTCCTAATCAGTTCTTCAGTTTCCCGTACGCTTAGATTGTTCTCTTTGACAATCTCCAGGACTTCTTGCTGCTCTTGGCTGGATTCCAGCTGCAGTAAAGCCCTTGCATGCCGTTCACTGATCATTTCCCGGGAAATAAACTCTCGGATCTCTGGGTCCAGTCTCAGCAGCCGCAGCCGGTTGGCGATCGTCGATTGGCTTTTGCCGATCCGTTTGGCCAGTTCTTCTTGAGTCAAATCAAACTCCGCAATCAGCCGCTGATATCCTTCCGCTTCTTCAAAGAAGTGGAGGTCTCGGCGCTGCAGATTCTCAATCAATGCCATCTCCGCCGCGGTGCGGTCGTCCATAATCTTGACCACTGCCGGAATTGTGTTCCACCCCAGCAGCTTGCACGCACGCAGCCTCCGTTCGCCTGTAACCAACTGATACCCTTGGTCCACGAGCCTCACGATGATCGGATGGAGCAGGCCGTGTGCCGCAATGGAAGAGGCCAGCTCCTGCAGCGATTCCGAATCGAAGTTCACCCTCGGTTGAAATGGGTTTGGTTCGATACGACTGATGGGGATCGATTGGACATCGTCTTCTATGAAGTTCGGTATGCTGTCTGCCTGGGTTGCAGAGGCTTCTGTTTTGCTTGCCGTTTTTTGTTTCGAACGCAGCAGGTCCGTGAGTTTCACTATATCACCAACCCAATCCTATCCATTATATGTATCTTAGTTAATAATTCGGTAAGAGGGTTGCTGTTCCTTCCGGGATATATACCTAATGGGTGGATCACAAATAAAAAACCGCCGCGAAACGATTTGTTTGTTCGTTTCACAGCGGTTTTTTATTGGGAATCCCTGCTTTTCTCGGATACTTGGCTGATGTTGCCGCTTCTTTTCGAAAAACGGCGAGCCACCGCTCTCCCATATCGAACGGTAGTTGGAAATGATACTGCTGGATTAGGCTGGCATTTAGCAGTTTGACAGCGTTCCCCGCAGCCTTCAGCTCTTCGGGGAAACTACTTCCTTTAAAAGCGATAAAGTGTCCGCCCACTGCCAAAAAAGGAACGCAGTATTCTAGAAGCGCCGGCAAAGGCGCCACCGCTCGGGCTGTCGCCCATTGAAACCGTTCACGATAACTTGGGTTCCGGGCAAGATCCTCGGCCCGGCTGTGAACACATTCCACATGACTGAGCTGCAGCGCTTTACTGACTTCTCGCAAAAATCCAACTCTCTTCTCCAGCGAATCAACAAGTACAACAGGATCAGTGGTGAGGCAGCTGGCGATTACCACTCCGGGAAAACCAGCGCCGCTTCCCACATCAATGCCCCTGCCGCTAAAACCAAAATCTGTTTTCTGCACAGCCAGGCAGTCCACAAGATGCTTGACAGCGAACTCCTTTTCCGACTCGATTCTTGTCAGGTTCATCCGCTGGTTTCCCGCTTCCACCATTGCGGCAAACCGCAGCAGTTGTTCCACTTGATCCGTACGGATCTCAATCGCCATCAGGCTGCATGCTTCAATCAAATGGGAGCGCAAACTCTCTCTGTCCATCAGCTTTTCCCCTCCAGATACACCAGGAGCACGGAAATATCCGCCGGAGTCACACCAGAAATCCGCGAGGCCTGGCCCAAAGTAGCCGGTTCGAATTTTGTCAGTTTTTCTCTAGCTTCTCTCGAAAGGCCAGGTACCGAAGCATAGTCTATACCGTGCAGCGGCCTGTTCTCCATTTTGCGGAAACGTTCGATGGCCATCTGCTGTTTTTCAAGGTATCCTCGGTACTTGATTGCTATCTCCACTTCCTCAACAACGTGTGGATCAAGTTCAGGCAGTTCTGCCAAGCGGCCCAGATCCTGATAACGAATTTCCGGGCGCCGCAGCAGCTCCGCCAGGGTGAACCCATGCTTGATAGGGGCTGTGCCCATTTCTTCCAAAATCTGGTTAGTCTCTTTGGTCGAACCGATGCTGTACTGCTCTAGGCGGGCAATTTCCTTCTCTATCTGCTCCCACTTTTGTTCGAACGCCCGGTATCGGTCTGGAGAAACCAGCCCTAGTTTGTAGCCTATGGGAGTCAACCGCTGGTCCGCGTTATCCACCCGCAGGTTTAGCCGGTACTCAGCATGGGACGTCATCAGCCGGTAAGGCTCTCTTGTCCCTTTGATCACCAAGTCGTCGATCAGCACTCCAATATAGGCTTGGGAACGATCGAGGGTGATCAGTTCCTCACCCCTAAGGTAAAGCGCAGCGTTGATCCCGGCGATGAGGCCCTGGGCCGCTGCTTCCTCATAACCTGAGGTACCGTTGATCTGGCCGGCGGTGAACAGGCCGTCGTATGCTTTCACCTGCAGGTGGCTGTTGAGCAAAGTCGGATCAAGGCAGTCGTACTCGATAGCATACCCGATCCGCATTATTTCCGCATTCTCAAGCCCAGGTATGGTGTGGATCAGTTCCCGCTGGACATCAGCCGGCAGCGAACTGGACAGTCCGCTTAAATATCCTTCCGAAGTGTCCCAACCTTCCGGCTCCACAAACACCTGATGCCGATCCCTACCGGGAAACTCCACAACCTTGCTCTCGATCGAGGGGCAGTATCTGGGCCCAACGCCTTTGATCGCTCCCGTGTACAAGGCCGCCCGGTGCAGATTTTCCCGGACGATCTGATGGGTCTTTTCATTTGTGTACGTCAGCCAGCAGGGAGCCTGCTCGATTTCCAAACCCTTGGTATCAAAGGAAAAACCCTGGAAGAACTCATTGCCCGGCTGTTTGATCATCTTGCTGTGGTCGAGGGATCTGAGATTCACCCTTGCCGGCGTGCCCGTTTTGAACCTGACAAGCGGCAGCCACTTTTCCAAAGCGTTCCCCAGAGCCACTGCCGGATGCTGCCCCTGAGGCCCGGAAGGAAAAGAATCGTCGCCTATATAGATCTGGGAACGCAAATAGGTGCCGGTTGCCAGGATTACTGCTTTTGCCTCAACCTTAGTATTGCCGATTACCACCCCGTAGGCCTTGTTGTTCTTGATCAGCAGATCAGTCACAGTGCCTTCTTTTAAAAAGAGATTGGGAGTGGTCTCCACCAGGTTCTTCATTTTCCGCTGGTACAGCTTGCGGTCAATCTGGGCCCGCAAAGCCTGGACAGCCGGCCCTTTACGGGTATTCAGCCTCCGCATCTGCATCAAGGTGGCGTCCGCCACTTTGGCCATGGCTCCGCCCAGTGCGTCGATTTCTCTGATCAGGTGCGCCTTGGCTGGCCCTCCGAGGGACGGGTTGCAGGGCATCAAACCCACATTGTCCAGATTAATGGTCAACAGCAGTACGCGCCACCCCATTTTGGCTGCAGCCAGAGCAGCTTCACAACCGGCATGGCCTGCCCCAACCACTATGACATCGTAGCCTGATCCGCTATGCTGATACATGCTTGCTTTCTCCCTTCAAAACAACCAGCAGGACATTGATGTCTGCAGGGGAAACGCCAGAAATCCGGGCCGCTTGGCCCAAAGAGGCTGGCTTGACTGCTGCCAGGCGTTCTCGTGCCTCGGTACGCAAGCCGTGGATCTGGTAATAATCGATGGTCTCAGGTATAGTGATGTCTTCCAGACGGTTGAACTGCTCAATCTGTTTTAGCTGGCGCTCGATATATCCTTTGAACTTGCATTCGATCTCAACCTGTTCGATCACTTCCGGATCCAGCTCAGGCAGTGGAGCGAAATAGCTCAGATCTTTGAACTGGATTTCAGGCCGCTGCAGGATTTCATGGAGCGAGACGGCTTTCTTTAAATCGCCGGAACCTAACTGCATGAGATATTCCCGCACCTCGGCAGTAGGTGACACCTGCACATCCTCAAGCCATTCAAGCGTTTCCTGTATCGCTCGTTTCTTGGCCAGCAGCTTTTGATAACGCGCCTCATCGATCAAGCCAATCTTGTATCCGATCTCTCTCAGCCTTAAGTCCGCGTTGTCCTGCCTGAGGATCAAGCGGTACTCGGCCCGGGAAGTCATCATTCGGTAAGGCTCTTCGGTCCCTTTGGTGACCAAATCATCGATTAAGACACCGATGTACGCCTGAGACCGGGAAAGGATCAAGCCAGGCTTGCCCTTGACCTTGTGGGCAGCGTTGATGCCGGCGATCAGCCCTTGGGCTGCCGCCTCCTCATATCCAGAGGTGCCGTTGATCTGGCCGGCGGTGAACAACCCCTGGACCACCTTTGATTCCAACGTAGGGTAGGTTTGCTCCGGGTAAACGTAATCATACTCGACAGCATAGCCGGTACGCATGATCTCGGCCCGCTCCAAACCTGGAATAGAGCGCAGAATCGCCAACTGGACATCTTCCGGCATGCTGGTTGTCAGGCCAAGGCAGTATAGTTCTTTGGTATACTCCCCTTCCGGCTCCAGGAAGATCTGATGATCCACCTTGTCGGGGAACCGCAGGACTTTTCGATCGATGGATGGGCAGTAGCGCGGCCCCTTGGTTGAGATGGCCCCGGTGTGAATCGGGGAGAGATGGATGTTGTCCCGGATCACCTTGATGGTTTCCGGCGTGGTCCGTGTATACCAGCAGGGTACCTGCTCCCGCACAACCTGCGGTGTGTCGAAAGAAAACCGCAGTGGTTTCTCGGACCCGGGCTGGCAGGTCAGCTTGTCATAGTCCACGCTGTCGGCATGGACACGTGGAGGTGTCGCTGTTTGAAAGCGGCCGAGCTTGAGGCCGGCCTCGATCAAGCTCTGGGACAATTCCTCGGCACTTGGTTCACCTTGGCGCCCTCCCGGAAAGCGCACCTGGCCCATGACAACCTCTCCCCGCAGGAAGGTGCCGGTGGCCAAGACAACGGCCTTGCTTGTGATCTTCGTGCCGGTCTTCAGCTGCACACCATATACAACGCTGTCCTCCACCAGGATCTTGGTGACCAGCCCCTGCCGCACACTCAAGTTTGGTTCTGATTCCAAAATCATGGTCATCAAAGCCCGGTACTTCACCTTGTCGGCCTGGGCCCGCAGCGCATGGACGGCGGGGCCCCGGCTTAAGTTGAGCATCCGGATGTTCAAATAGGTTTGATCGATCACTTTGGCCATTTGCCCGCCCAAAGCATCGATTTCCCGCACCAGGTGGCTTTTCGCCTGCGGCCCGCCTATTGCCGGGTTGCAGGACATCTGAACGATTGTGTCTAGATTCATCGTGATCAAAAGCGTTTTACAGCCGAGCCGGGCTGCCGCCAAGGCCGCCTCGCAGCCGGCGTGTCCGCCGCCAACCACAATTACATCATAGTCCTTTCCCATGGCTGTTCCTACTTTCCAATGCAGAATTGGGCGAAGATCCGGTCGATGATGTTATCTCGCACCGTTTCACCGGTGATCTCACCAAGATGCTCCAATGCCCCGAAAAGTCCGATGGAGATCAGATCAAGAGGAAGCCCCTGATTGAAAGTTTCCAGTGCCTGTTCCAAATCCGCCCGCGCTTCCACCAAGGCTTGTTTATGCCGGCTTCTGGTGATGATGGCGTTTTCCCGCTCGATTTGGACCAATCCTTCCATCACCAGGCTGACTATGCATTCAAGCAGCGGCTCAAGACTGTCTTCAAGTAATGATATCTCCACCGCCGGGACATCTGGATCAAGGAGACAGGCCTCCACCAGGCTGGCTTTGCCGCCCCAACGCCAGGGCAGATCAATTTTGTTGATCACCAAAACTCGCTTCCGATCGGCTAACTCCTTTAGAAGCCGCATATCTTCTTCCTCAAGCTCTCGGCTCACATCCAGCACATGCAGAATCAAATCAGCCTCCGCGACATATTCCAAAGCTCTTTCCACACCCAGCTGTTCGATCCGGTCTGCCGATTGGCGGATTCCTGCCGTATCCACCAGCCGGAAAGGAATACCGCTGATATTCAGCACTTCTTCTATGGTGTCCCGGGTTGTGCCGGGGATGTCGGTGACCAAAGCCCGGTTTTCATCCAGAAGCCTGTTGAGCAGGCTAGATTTCCCCACATTCGGTTTTCCGGTTATCACAGTCTTGATCCCTTCCCGCAGCACTTTGCCGTTGTCGGCGGTATCGATCAGCCTGGTGATTTCCCCGATCACTTCTGTCAGCACAGCCTGCATATGCTCTGCTTCGATCTCTGGAATGTCGTCCTCGGGAAAATCGATGGCCGCATTTACCTGCACCACCAGATCATAAAGCTTTTCTCGGAACGACTGGATCCGCCGGCTTAAACTTCCTTCCAACTGCTGTACCGCCAAATCAAGGCTGCGGTCGGTCTTGGACCGGACGATATCGATAACCGCTTCCGCTTGGGACAGATCGATGCGGCCGTTCAGAAACGCGCGCTTGGTGAACTCGCCCGGTTCGGCCAGACGCGCCCCCAAAGCCAGCACCACGTCGAGTGTTTTTCGCATGACAACAACGCCGCCGTGGCACTGCAGTTCCACCACATCCTCGCCTGTGTAAGAATGGGGCCCGCGCATTATTACAGCCAAGGCTTCGTCGATCACTTTCCCCTGGGGATCAACAATCTTGCCGTAGCGTACCGTGAATCCAGGCGCATCAGCCAGCTTCTTTCGGTTTTTGGCTCTGAACACTTGATCAGCTATATTGATCGCTTCTCCACCGCTGATCCGGACAATGCCGATTCCGGCTTCCCCCATGGCGGTGGCGATTGCTGCTATAGTGTCGTTGAACATTTTCCCTCACCTGTGTCTTCTATTGATCAAAAAAAATAAGCGTACCCAGCGGCACGCTATTTTTTCTTCGGAACAATGATTACTCGCCGGTATGGTTCTCGCCCCTCGCTGTGCGTTTCCACATCGGGGTTTGCCTGCAGTTCCATGTGGATTATTCTCCGCTCCAGGGCGCTCATCGGATCCATGGCCACTCTTCTGCCGCTGTCAACTGCCTTGGCAGCAAGCCTATGCGCCAGGGATTTAAGTGTGTTTTCTCTGCGGCCGCGGTATCCTTCAACGTCTAAGATGAACCTCACCCAATTGGTGCCTTCTCGGTTGGCAATCGTGCTTACCAAGTACTGCAGCGCATCCAGTGTCTGTCCCCGCCTGCCGATCAACAACCCGAGGTTTTCGCCGTAAACGGCCAGACGTACGGTCTGTTCATCGATGATCTCCACGTGAATGTAGGCTTCGACTTTCATCAGGCGGAGTACTTCCTGAAGATACTCTTTCGCGATCTGGCTCTTGTATTTTGTGTTGACCTTCAACTGCAGCCTTACTTTTGCCTGTTTCGCACCGAGGATTCCGAACAATCCTTTGTTGCCCTCATCCAGGACCTCAATCTCCACTTCGTCACGAGTCACACCTAGTTTCTCCAGACCTTCGTCAATCGCTTCCTCAACAGAACGGGCGATTATCTCCACCGATTTCATTTGACTTGTCCTCCTTGTGGCGCAGCTGGAAACCTTTTGCTGATCCATGCCTGCTGAACAATAGAAAAGACGTTTCCTACCACCCAGTACAACACCAGGCCGGCTGGCAGCCTGATGCTGATCAATCCAATAAAGAAGGGCATAAACAGCATCATTCCCTGTTGAGACGGATCGGTCGCGGTTTGTCTGATGGATATGTACTGCGTCAAAACGGACAGAAGCGGCAGCACATAGAAAGGATCCGGCTCAGTCAGGTTCAGATAGAAAAACTTCGCTAAATCACTTTGCGGCAAGTCCCGCAGTACCTGAAAGAAAGCCCACAAGATCGGGAGCTGAATCAAAAGCGGCAGGCATCCCCCAAGGGGATTGTACTTATACTCTTGGTACAATTTCAAAGTCCGGGATTGTAATTCCTGGGGATTGTCCTTGTATTTCTTCTGCAGTTCCTGCAGCTTCGGCTGGATTTCTTTCATCACGGCCATGCTTTTTGCCTGTTTGACTGTGAGCGGCAGCATGACTAACCTGATTAATATTGTAACCAAAATGATGGCAATTCCATAGCTGTTGGAAAACCCCACGATATAATCAAAAATCCATCGTAACCCGTTCGCAAGCCAACTCAATCCTATGTCCCCCTTAATTCCGGTTACGGAACGGGATCAAAGCCCCCCGGGTGCCAGGGATGGCAGTGCATGATCCGGCGCAGTCCCAACCATAACCCCTTGAATCCATATCGCTCGATCGCCTGTCTAGTGTATTCTGAACAAGAAGGTGTGAAACGGCACCTGTTCGGCAGCAGGGGAGAGATCACCCTTTGATAGATACGTATGATCAACAAGGGAACTTGCAGTATCAATTTTGCGATCGCATTCATATTCTCCCCGCCCCTTGCCTATCCCTTTAGCAGCCGGTGAAAATCCGTCTCCAACTCCTTATAACTCGCATCTTTGCTCGCAGCTTTGGCGCTGATGACAATGTAATGCTGTTCCGGCACGTGCTGCCAGTTCAAACGGATTATCTCCCGCAGTCTTCTTTTTACGCGGTTGCGGACCACTGCCTTGCCTACTTTGCGGCTGACAGAGATCCCCACCTTGGCCGGGTGTGCCGGCACAGGAAGAAGGTGCACCACTAGGAAACGGCCAAATCGTACAGATCCATGCTTGTATGTGCTGAGGAAATCCCGCCGGCATCGCATACGATTCACGTTCTCCATAAGTACTCCAGATCCTCCATTCCTGTTCCGCTGCGGTAAAAAGAGACCCGTTACCGGGTCGCGCCTTATGCAGTTAAGACTTTCCTGCCCCTTTTTCTCCGCCGAGCGATCACTTTGCGGCCGGATTTGGTTCTCATTCGCACTAAAAAGCCGTGGTTCTTTTTCCTCTTCCTGTTATTAGGTTGAAAAGTGCGCTTCATCGTCACAACCTCCTTCCCCTACCATCACAGAGAGACACCTGCCTTATTTTAACGTATTTCCAACAGTTGTGTCAACTGCAAACAGGATAGGCCCGCCAATCCTACCTTCATTATTCCACAGCGGTATGGGATCATTCCCCTGCCGGCAGATCACCCGAACACTTTTCCACAGTATCCATAGGTTTTTGTCCACAACTATGTTGGCAATTCTTTATTGTTTTGTTAGAATCTGTAGAACCGCAGGTATTCCCGGCGATTTTTTTCCACATGCTGTTGACAACCTTGTGGATAACCGCCTTTTTGCCCCTTTGTGAATATCATTTAACTGGCAAAATGTGAGGATAATCTACAAAATCACACCAGATCCGGCTTTGCGTCGATCCGGTGTTACCTTGTCCCCTGTGGATTGTTCTGTGGATGATGTGGGTATCGAACATGGATAATTTCAAAACTCCTGTTGATGATTAATCTGTGGATATGCTGTCGACAATGTGGACACTTATCCAGATCGCCTTGTCTACCAGCGGTTTAACTGTGGTGGATTGTGTGAAAAACTCCCGTATTTGATTCACAGCGGAGTTATCCCCAAATAATGTTGTGATTAAATGTCTTGGTTGGCAGCAGGATCCTGTGGATGAAATCAAGAATGAATATTGGGAACCATAGGTCAGGAGGAAGAAGCAATGGACCAGTTGATGAGTATTTGGAACGAAGTTTTGGCTGTGATGGCGACCGAAGTCGCCAAGACTTCTTTTGACACATGGTTGAAAGACACGAAGCCAAACCGCCTGGAGGGTAACGTCCTCTACATCGGGGTTCCAAATGAGTTTACTCGCGACTGGGTTGAAGCGCGTTACACACTCGCTCTGCGCAAAACATTGCGTCACATTCTCAACGAGGATCTAGAGCTTCGTTTTGAGGTGAACAGCCCGGTTCCCGCCAAACAGCCGGAGGAAACCCCACAAAAGCCGCTGCCGCCCTCCGCTGTCAGAACCCAGCATCAAAGCCAGACTGTTTTGAATCCCAAGTATACCTTCGACACATTTGTTGTCGGCAACTCCAACCGCTTTGCCCACGCCGCGGCCCTGGCAGTGGCGGAAGCCCCGGCCAAAGCCTACAACCCTCTGTTTTTGTATGGAGGCGTGGGACTGGGCAAAACCCACTTGATGCACGCCATCGGCCATTACGCCCTTGAACGCAACCCCGACATCACAGTAATCTATATTACTTCGGAAGCGTTCACCAATGATTTGATCAAAGCCATCGGAAACAAGTCAATGGTTGAATTTAGAGCCAAATACCGCAACGCCGACATTCTGCTCATCGACGACATCCAGTTTGTTGCCGGCAAGGAATCTACCCAGGAGGAGTTTTTCCATACCTTCAACGCTTTGTATGAAGCCAATAAACAGCTGATCATTTCATCCGACCGGCCTCCAAAGGAAATCCCTACATTGGAGGAACGCCTGCGGAGCAGGTTTGAATGGGGCTTGACCACAGATATCCAACCGCCGGATTTGGAAACCAGGATAGCGATCTTGAGGAAGAAAGCAGAGTTGGAAGGGATCAATTCGCCTTCCAATGTTCTTTCCTATATAGCCAATCACATCCAGTCCAACATCCGGGAGCTGGAAGGCGCTTTTGTCCGGGTCGTGGCCTACGCCAACCTCCACCGGTCACCGATCACTCAGGAAATCGCCGTCGAGGCTCTGAAAGACATCATCGGCACGCAGAAACAGAAACCGATCACAATTGACCTTATTCAACAAGTGGTTGCCAATCATTACGGCATCAAAGTCGCTGAAATGAAGGCCAAAAAGCGCACCAGATCAATCGCATATCCGCGGCAGATCGCGATGTATTTGGCCAGAGAATTGACAGAAAACTCCCTGCCTAAAATCGGCGAAGAGTTCGGCGGCAGGGATCATACCACTGTGATGCACGCCTGCGAAAAAATAACTGGAGACATGAAACGGGATCCATCACTGCAGCTTACCATCAAGGAATTGATTGATCTGCTGCAGCGTTCTTAGTCAAAGCATGCATGGATCAATTGGGGATATCCTCTTTGATACCATGTTGATTACCTGTGCATAGAAAAAATCCCAATTTTTGCCGTCTGGGAATCTGTTGACAACTTTCTTGTCTTAACCACAACTTGTCCTTTCGGCTAACATCCTTTAGACAAGCATCACAGGGTTTATCCACACAAACTACATGCCCTACTATTAATACTACGATCTTTAACTTATTCAATAGGTTTTTCTCGAGCCTGGATCATCTAATTGTATAAATTTCCACAGGAGGAATAAATATGCATTTTCAATGTTCCCTATCTGATTTACTGCCTGTAGTCAATTTGGTGGAGAAGGCTGTCGCAGCGCAGGACAACATTCAAGTCCTCAAAGGCATCTACATCAGTGCCGCAGACAATCAAGTCACCCTGACTGCCACAAACCTCGAACTCGGCATCAGATCGGAATTTCCAGCCCATATCAACCAGCCAGGCCAAGCTGTAGTCGACGGCAAACTTTTGGCAGCACTGGTGCGGACACTGCCGCAGGAACCAGTTGTCTTTGAACTGACGGATCAGCAGCTGATGATCACTGCCGGAGCTGTGGAATTCTCACTTACCACCATGCCTCCTGAAGACTTTCCTCAGCTTCCTGAGATCGATGATCTGGTGTTCACACTCAAGTCTGAGCAGCTGTTGAAGCTGATCAAAAACACGATTTTCGCCTGCGGCAAGGATGACCGGCGGCCGTTCGTCAACGGTGTGCTGTTTGAGATTTCTGATCAAATGCTTCACTTTGCCGCTACAGACATCAACCGTCTGGCCTATGACGCTGTCAAAATCGAACAGCAGCTGCCCGATACCCAGCTGTTGATTCCAATGAAAACCCTGCAAGAACTGCAGCGCAGCATGCCGGGAGACGAAACGGAAATCAAGATTGCGTTCAACACAAAACATGTGATCTTTGAATACGGGAAGAATAAAATAACAACTCGCCTGATTGACGATCGGTTCCCAAAATACAAAAATCTCTTTCCTCAAGACGAACCGATCCGCATCAGTGCCGGCCGTCAAATTCTGATGGCGGCTGTCGAGAGGGCGGCTTTGATCGACAGCGATGACGGAAGCCAAATCGTGATCTTTGACGCAGCCGACGGTGTGCTGGAGATCAGAACCCCGGCGTCGAGCAAAGGCCGGAGCAAGGAAACCATCAATGTGGAACACGAAGGAGAGAACGGCGCAGCCGCCTTTTCCGCCAAATACATTCTGGACATGTTAAAGGCTGTTGACGCGGATCAGATCCTGTTCCACTTCAACTCAGACCTGCGCCAGGCACTGATGAAAGGAGATCATGATCCGGACCAAAAATATATATTAATGCCGATCCGTCTCAACTAAGCGGGAGGAATACCATGGAAACGATTGAAATAAAGACCGAGTCGATCCAGCTTGACCAACTGCTCAAATGGGCAGGGATCGCCGCGACTGGCGGGGAGGCGAAGCTTATGATTCAAGGCGGCCAAGTCCTCCTCAACGGCACAGTTGAAACCAGGCGCAGCAAGAAAGTTTACCGCAGTGACGTGGTGACGGTAGGCGCGCGGACAATCAAGGTTATCTAAAATGTTGATTAGGGAGTTAAAGTTATTAAATTTTCGCAACTACAGAACATTGAACTTGTCATTTACCCCCCACGTCAATATCTTTGTCGGCCTTAACGCTCAAGGGAAGACCAATATCCTGGAAGCAGTCTACCTTCTGGCTATGGGCCGGTCGTTCAGGGCCGCCAAAGACAGCGACATGATCACCCATGATCAGGAACACAGCTTGGTGTCGGGGCAAGTGACGACCGAGGCGACCCACACTCTTGAGCTGATCTTAAGGCGGAACGGCCCGAAACAGTTTCGGTTCAATAAGAAAGAACTGCCGCACAGCAGGTTTGTGGGCGTTTTTAATGTGGTCTTGTTCACTCCCGACGATTTGTATCTGATCAAAGGATCTCCCGCTGAACGACGGAGATTTCTTGATTGGGAAATCTCGCAGGTGAATGCCGGCTACCGCAGCCTGCTTCTGGATTACTACAAAGTCCTGCAGCACCGCAATTCTCTCTTGAAAACGATTGCTTTCGAAAACCAGGATCCCCGGATGCTTGAGGTGTGGAATCAGCAGCTAGTTGAACTGGGGAGCCGGTTGATGGCGGTTCGGGCCGATATGATTCACAAACTGGGGATCTTAAGCAGGTTGATGCACCGTCAGATCAGCGACGGCAAAGAAGAGCTGGCCTTGCGTTATGTCCCATTTTTCGCCGGCGGGGAGCAGGGCGTAAGCTTTGACTATCAAAGTATCAAGGACAGGTTCGTTGAGGCACTGGCTTCGGCCAGAGCGGCTGAATTCCGGCGGGGGTATTCGCTGGTTGGCCCGCACCGGGACGACTTTCAGTTTTTGATCGACGGCTTGGATGTGAAGGTGTTCGGCAGCCAAGGCCAGCAAAGGACAGCGATCCTGGCCTGCCGCCTGGCGGAGCTGGAATATATGAAATCCGAAACAGGGAGCTATCCCACGATCCTGTTGGACGATGTCACCTCCGAGCTCGACGAAGAGCGCAAATACTTGCTCTTGAAGCTGTTGACCAAGAAAATTCAAACAGTTATCACGACTACCGATATATCAGATTTTATGCCGGATGTGACTGAAGGGGCGGCCGTGTTTCAAGTCAGTGCCGGACAAATACAGGAAAGGCGTTGATGGTATGTTTCTGCACATTGGCCAGGAAGTGACGATTCTGGTGAAAGAAATTGTGGCAATCATTGATCTGAACGCCAAACCAGTTTCAAAAATTCTTGACGAGTTCTTGTGCACTGCCTCGGAAGAGGGGTTCGCCGACCGCTTGACCGATACACCGAGTTCGCTTGTTGTCACCACCGGCAAAGTTTATCTGTCGCCCATATCTTCCCGGACTTTGGCGAAAAGGCTTTATGAGTTTGGTGTGTGACGGCAGTTTATGGTAAAATAACCACATGGGCTCAAGCAAGTGATTAAACGCAGGGAGTAGATGTAATATTGAAAAACAACGCTAACACATCAAATTATACTGCAGACAAAATTCAAGTTCTGGAAGGCTTGGAAGCTGTCAGGCGCAGGCCCGGCATGTATATTGGCAGCACAGGCACGACCGGCTTGCACCACCTCATCGTTGAAGTGGTAGATAACAGCATCGACGAGGCTTTGGCCGGTTACTGCGATTTCATCAGCGTGGAAATACTGCCTGATGGTTCCGCCAGGATTACTGACAACGGCCGTGGTATTCCCGTTGGTATCGTGGAGAAGACGGGAAAATCCGCGGTGGAGACTGTGTTGACCAAACTCCACGCGGGAGGGAAATTCGGCCAGGAAGACGGCGGGTACAAAGTGTCCGGCGGCCTGCACGGCGTGGGTGTCTCTGTGGTCAATGCCTTGTCAGAGTGGCTGGAGGTGAATGTCTTCACGGAAGGATCTCATTACTTCCAGCGCTACCACTATGGAGTGCCCCAATCTGATCTGCAGAATCTAGGCCCAACCGATCAGCAGGGTACACAGATTACCTTCAAGCCAGACACCACCATCTTCGATACCGTCGAATTCGATGCGGACACCATCACTTACCGCCTGCGGGAACTGGCTTTCCTGAACAAAGGTGTGAGGATAGCTTTTTCTGATCACCGCACGAACCGCCACAATGTCTATCATTATGACGGAGGAATTGTGGAATTCGTCCAGCATTTGAACAAAAACAAGACTGCCCTGCATGAAGTGATCTACATTCATGAAGCGAACGATTGTGATCTGGAAGTGGCCATGCAGTATACCGACGGCTACAATGAGAACATCCTCACTTTTGCCAACAATATCCACACGCATGAAGGCGGGAGCCACCTGAGCGGGTTCCGTTCGGCTCTTACCCGGACCCTGAACGATTATGCCCGCAAGAACAACCTTCTCAAGCAAAACGACGAAAACTTGAGCGGAGAAGATGTGCGGGAAGGATTGACCGCCATCATCAGCATCAAACTTACTGAACCTCAGTTTGAAGGGCAGACCAAGACCAAACTTGGGAACAGTGAAGTAAGGGGCGTTGTGGAATCGATCATCAACGAGCACTTGTCCATCTATCTGGAAGAACATCCGGCCAAAGCCCGGAAAATTGTAGAGAAATGTGTTGCCGCCGCTAGAGCCCGGGAAGCTGCCCGAAAAGCGAGAGAGCTGACTAGACGGAAGTCGGCGCTGGAGATCTCTTCACTTCCCGGCAAGCTGGCAGACTGCAGTGTGACAGATCCGGCACAGTGCGAATTGTTTATCGTAGAGGGAGATTCGGCCGGAGGCACGGCGAAACAAGGAAGAGACAGGCGTTTTCAAGCTATTCTGCCACTAAGGGGCAAGATTCTCAACGTAGAGAAGTCAAGGCTGGACAAGATCTTAAGCAACGAAGAGATCCGAACCATGATCACAGCTTTCGGAACAGGGATTTCCGACGAATTTGACATCGCCAAACTGCGCTACAACAAAATCATCATTATGACCGACGCCGACGTGGACGGCGCCCATATCCGCACTTTGCTCTTGACCTTCTTTTACCGGTACATGCGGCCGCTATTGGAATACGGCCATGTCTACATCGCCCAGCCGCCGCTGTACATGGTCAAACAGCGCAGAGATGTCCATTACTGCTACTCCGACGCTGAGCTTGACAGGCTGCTGGACAAGATCGGCAGAACGGGGATTACCATCCAGAGGTACAAGGGCCTTGGTGAAATGGACAAGGAACAGCTGTGGGAGACAACCATGAATCCCGAAACCAGAGTCATCCTGCAGCTGCGCCTGGAGGACGCGATCGCCGCAGACGAGATCTTCACCACGCTGATGGGCGAGAACGTTGAACCGCGGCGCAACTTTATCGAAACCAACGCCAAACTAGTCACCAACTTGGATGTCTAAAAGGAGCCGTGAAGCATGAGTTTGCAATTTGACGAGGGGAAAATCGTCCCCATCAAACTGGTCGATGAAATGAAAACTTCGTATATCAACTACGCTATGAGCGTCATTGTGGATCGGGCCCTGCCTGATGTCCGAGACGGCCTCAAGCCGGTTCAGCGGCGAATCATTTACACCATGGGGGAAATGGGGCTCCGTCCTGACCGGCCTCACCGCAAGTCCGCGGGAATCGTGGGCGAAGTCATGGGAAAACTCCATCCTCATGGCGATTCAGCCATATACGACGCCATGGTCCGCATGGCCCAGGACTTCTCCTACCGTTATCCTCTGGTGGACGGGCACGGCAATTTCGGCAGCGTGGACGATGATCCTCCCGCCGCCATGCGTTACACCGAGGCGCGGCTGTCCCGGTTGGCCATGGAAATGCTCCGGGATATCGACAAAGGCACTGTGGATTTTATTCCCAACTACGACGAAACCGTTGAGCAGCCGGTGGTCCTTCCCAGCCGGTTTCCCAATCTGCTCGTGAACGGAGCTTCGGGTATCGCGGTAGGTATGGCCACGAACATCCCGCCCCACAACTTGGGCGAAGTGATTGACGGCATCATCATGCTGATCGATAATCCTGACGTGACCATTAAAGACCTGGCCCAGGTGATCAAAGGCCCCGATTTTCCCACAGGAGGCCTGATTCTGGGTAGGGAAGGGATAAAAGAAGCCTATGAGACCGGCAAAGGCCGGATTGTTGTGCGGGGCAAATGTGAAATCGAAGAAATGAAAGGCGGCAAGCAGCAGATTATCGTTACCGAACTGCCGTACAATGTCAACAAGCGGCGGCTGATTGAGAAAATCGCCGACCTGGTCAGGGACAGGAAGATCGACGGAATCACAGATCTGCGGGACGAGTCTGACCGTACCGGCATGCGGATTGTCATCGAGCTGCGCCGCGACGCCAATGCCCGTGTGATCCTGAACCAGCTGTACAAACATACGCAGCTGCAGGACACTTTTGGTGTGATCATGCTGGCGTTGGTGGACAATGAACCAAAAGTTCTGAACCTGAAAGAACTGCTCCATTACTATGTCGAGCATCAAAAAGAAGTCATCATCAGGCGCTGCAAGTTCGAGCTGGAAAAAGCGGAAAACGACGCCCACATCCGGGCAGGCTTGCTGATTGCCCTTGATCATATCGATGAAGTGATCAGCATCATCCGCAAATCGCCTTCGGATCAAGCGGCAAAAGAAACGCTTATGAGCCGCTTTGAACTGACGGAACGCCAGGCTGTGGCCATTTTGGACATGCAGCTGCGGCGGCTGACTGGATTGGAGCGGGAGAAAATCGAAGAGGAGTACGCACAGCTGCTCCAGACGATCCAGCGGTTGAAGACAATCCTGGGAGATATTAACTTAATATACAACATAATCAAGGAAGAGCTGTTGGAAATCAAAGAGCGTTTTGATGATCCGCGGCGGACAAGGATCGTCAGGGATGATTCGAGCCTGGACGTGGAGGATCTGATTCCTGAAGAAGACCTGGTCGTTACCCTGACACACCATGGGTACATCAAACGGCTGCCGGTGGACACCTACCGCAGCCAACGCCGGGGTGGCAGAGGCATCACAGCGATATCCAGCAAGAGCGAAGACTTTGTGGAACAGCTGTTTATCACCAGCACCCACAATTTTGTGCTGTTCTTTACCAACAAAGGGCGGGTGCACCGGCTCAAAGGACACGAGATCCCAGAGGCAGGCCGCAACGCTAGAGGAGTCTCCGTGGTCAACCTGATCCATCTTGATCCGGGAGAGCGGATCGAAGCCACGATTCCCATCAGTGAATACTCGGAGGATCAGTACTTGATTATGGCCACCAAACAGGGAATCGTGAAGAAAACTGCCCTGATCGAATACGACAGCCCCCGTTCGGGACTGATCGGCATCCTTCTGGCTGAGGATGATGAAGTTGTCAGTGTCAGGCTGACTGACGGCAATCAGGAGATCATCATGGTTACCAGCGAAGGCCAGGCAATCCGTTTCTCAGAGAAACATGTCAGGCCCATGGGCAGGAGCGCCCGGGGAGTCAAGGGCATAACCCTTGAAAAAGACGACTATGTGGTAAGCATGGATGTGGCCGCCAACGGGCAGGATCTGTTGGTTGTCACAGAGAACGGCTTCGGAAAACGCACCAGTATCGAAGACTACCGCGTCACAAACCGGGGCGGCAAAGGGATCAAGACGCTGAAGAAAACCGCAAAGACCGGCCGGATCATCGGTGCTAAGATGGTCGATGAAAACAATGAAATCATGCTGATCTCCTTGGAAGGGATCATGATCAGGCTGCCGGTGGCAGATATTTCCTGCATGGGACGGGACACACAGGGCGTAATCCTGATGAAACTCGGAGAAGATGATAAAGTAGTGGCAGCCGCCCACCTTGCCGCCAAAGATGATGAGTAAAGCGGTAAGAACTGATACTCATGATGAAAGGAGACCAGGGCATGCCGATCCGGCTGCAAGGGACACCCATAGTGCCAGTGTGTGTTGTCTTGGTTTTCATGGCAGTGTTTGCCCTGCCGCACGAGGTTACGGCAGACGAACCGGGTTGGAGACCGATCGGTACCGAAGGCCCGCCGCCGCGCCACAGTCCCGGGATGGTTTACGACAGCGCCCGTAATGTCGTTGTCATGTTTGGCGGTATTACTGGGCGCGAACGGGAAGGCATACTATACGGCGATACTTGGGAATGGGACGGCGTTGAGTGGCGGCAAGCGGCTGGTTCTGGGCCGGAGGGCCGTTCTCGGAGTGCCATGGTTTACGATGAAGCGGCACACCGAATAATCCTCTTCGGCGGCAGGTCGCAGG
>Ga0209537_1000085_pt1 | contig 101854 bp, 91 predicted proteins | sample BioPla4DNA1_FD_187698 | JGI IMG/M metagenome (GOLD analysis project Ga0209537, IMG submission 187698) | Biogas fermentation microbial communities from Germany - Plant 4 DNA1 (SPAdes) (version 2) | ecosystem: Engineered > Bioreactor > Anaerobic > Digestate | place: Bielefeld, North... | reverse complement strand
TTACTTTTATAATTCTGGAAATGTTTGCAGAGGAGCTATTGATTTCCTCCATGGCATTTAACATATCGCCCATCTGTTTATTTCCCTGTTCTGCATTGGTTTTTGCAATCTCTGCCAGTTCATTAGCTTGATTCGCATTCTCTGCATTTACTTTTGTCTGGGTAGATACTTCTTCAAGGGATGCCGTCAATTCCTCTATTGAACTTGCCTGTTCGGTAGCTCCCTGGGAAAGCTGCATGCTCGAATCCGACACCTGTTTCGCACCGGCTGCCACCTGTTCCGCAGCTAAGTTTATACTTCCCAGCACTTCGTTATTGGTTTCAAGCATTTCACTGAGTTTTTTACCCAGCAGGTCTTTGTCCGATTTTACTTTGACCTGTACCGTCATATCCCCTGCTGCCATCTTTTCTACCACATAGGCTTGTTCTCTGATGTTTTCTATCATTTTATTAAAGGACTTTGCCAATTTGCCGACTTCATCCTTTGTATCAACTTCAACATTTACATCCACATCACCCAGTGCAAGCTTGTCAGCAGCTTCAACCATTTTCCCTATAGGTTTACTGATAATTCTGGATATAAATAGTCCCAATGCAATAGCCACAATTATACCTATAAATATCACACCGTTCATCGTTTTTAAAGAGTATGATACTACTTTTTTATTTCGATCCAATCTTTCTTTAGCACTATTGGAGTTGAATTCAATTACGTTTTCCAATGCATCCCTCAATGAATCTCCGGTTTCGGCAACATCACCAAGAATCATTGCTTTTGCCTGTTCATCCTGCCCTGCTTTTACAAGTTCAATTACTTTATTAACCTGAGATTTATATTCCTCCCATTCAGGTTTTATTTCATCAAACAGCTTTCGATCAACATCATCATCGCCAATTCCATCCTCGTACAATCCTAAATACTCTTCAGTGCCGGTGATATGTTCATTTATTTTTTTTATGGTTTCATTTTTTTGTTCTACATCATCAAACAACAATAATCTTGCGGTATTGAACCTCATCCTCTGGAACTGCAATGAGGCATTAGAAATATACTCAATTCCCAATGTATTATCCTCATACATTAATATATCCGCTTCGTTCATTTGCTTGATGCTTACAACAGCAACGCTCCCAACCACCCCTGCAATCGCTGCAACCAGCAAAAAACCGATAATTAATTTCACCGATATCTTTAAATTATAAAACCAACGCATTATGTAATCCTCCTTGATTTATATTGCATTGCTTATGATATCCCTACATTCTTCCGAAATCAATTTCTTACAATCCAGTAATAGCTTAATATCGTTACCGACTTTACCGATGCCTTTAATATACTTATTTGGGGTCCGGTTTAAATCAGGTGGGGATACAATATCGTCATCCGGAATGGACAGCACTTCCGATACACTGTCTACAATCAACCCGCAATGTCAGAAACTTGTCCTTCTGTGTTTCCTCTTGTTCTTACTTCAAATCCTCCATTAGCACTTCAGACAATTCTTCATCTCCTTGTGTATTTAATCCGTTTACTTTACCAAAGACCCTATCCACTGTCCGACCCGACTTAACATAATACTGTCTTTCCTCGTACTATAAGAATATATAATCCTAAAGCCGTATTAGGGTAACAGTTACCCAATAAACATTTAAAAGAATGACTGTTACTGATTTTCGCACAAATTTAAAGGAGAAAATATTCATCAGAAAGTACTTCTGTGTTATGATAATTAATTGATATGTTATCCATGACCCTCATCAAGGAGATTTTATTAACAATTCGAATACTTTTTCGATTCCGAAGAAATTGTGTTGAAGATCCGTTACAGTGTTTTATGGACATATAATTGCTCCTTTCCGTGTTCGGCATATAGTGCTATTTATACTATTCTAATCTCCCTAAATGAGTTGATTGATAATATGGTTAACTTATTATGTATACTCACAGTTGTTTAAATTCTACATAAATTACAAAATCCCTTCTTTTTTTGAATTTCCAAAGTAATTATTTAAGTAAGGGCTTTACTGAAGGATTTTCATTTCCATATAAAAAAGATGCCTCTTTAAAAGAAGCATCTTTTTTATATCACAACTTTAACCGGTTATTTAAAAATTGCATTGTCAAGTCTGTCAAATAATTTTTGAGCATTACCGGATCCGGTACAATTTTGCAAAACAATCTTAGCGGGATTGCCGTTACCGGTAAATCCATGCTTTGCATTGTTTTTAGCAACGCAGTTTATAAGTATATGGGGCACTGATGCAGTATCGTCACCAAGCTTGTAGCCGTTACCGTCTCCACCGGTCTTCTTTCCGCTCGGATCATATCCGTTTCCTATAGCCTCACAGTTTTCAAGAACAACGACACCTATAGCTCCGGTTTCTTTTTTAGTATACAAATCCCAACCGTCATCACAGTTGTAAAGTGCCTTACAGTTTCTAAATACGTTTCCTTCTCCGCAGGTAAGCTTTGGTGCGAAACCGTCGGCATCCTCTCTTCCCGAATCGAAATTCAAAGTTGAAATACAATCTACTATAAGGTTGTTACTCGGCCATTTGTCTTTTGTGTTATAAGCAGAATTGTACCTTGATAACTGTAAACCTGAGTCGCGATTTTCCGTAAACGTGCAAGCCTCTATTATGTTGTTGCTTCCCGCAAGAAGCATTCCGTTATCTCCTGCTCCTTTTATGGTTATACCCTTTATATGCCAGTAATTAGCCGCAAGTACTACTCCCCTGTTGGAGGAATCCTCGCTCATGGCTGAAAAATCCAAAACCGGTTTATCGTTTCCATAAGCGACAATTTTCTTCATTGCACTTGAAGTACCGTTATTGCCTTCTGCTATAAGTATGGTTTTTGAGTATTTATAGCTTCCACCCTTTAAGTAAATAGTCTGTCCCGGTCTTATTGAATTAATGGCTTGCTGCAAATCCATCGGACCATTGGGTTCAAGAATTATGTCACCTTGAACAGGCGTACTTGTCTGTGGTGGCATTGTCGGTGTTGATGTGGTCTTAGGCGTTGGCGATGTTGATACCGGTGTGGGTACAACAACCGATCCGTCAGCACTTACAATAACTTTGTCAAGCCGCGGCCCGCCATCACTTGAGCGGGTTTTGAATCTAATAATGTTATCATAGCCTTTATTCATATTTGCCTTTATGCTCAAAGTACCCCAAGTATTCCATGAACCTGTACCGGGAAACTCTTTATTGCTTTCAATTGTGTTGCTGTTTACTTTTATTTCAATCGGCAAGCTTTTGCCGGATCCGTTTGAATAAACAAAAGTAAGTGTTACCTCCCCGCTTGCAGGTGAACCCACCTGTTTCATCTCAACATAAGCATCCTTCGTTTGATCAAAAACAACATAATTGGATTCTACTCTTGCATATTTTAAGTTATTGCTGACGGCCTCTGCTTCGTGTACAATACTGCTTCCGATATCAGTGGGCGTCGGCGTATTTTGTGGCGGAGTCGGTGTAGACGGATTCTCATTGTTAAACGGCAAAGCAGGAATTTTTCTCAATAAATATCTTTTCAGAATTGTGGTATCAATTGAATCCACTGAATTGTCAGTATTCACGTCTGCCGCTTTATACTGTTCCGACGTAAAATTCAAACGCTTCAGAATAAATCTTTTCAACATTGTTAAATCCAATGAATCCACCAATCCGTCCCCATCTATATCCCCATATTTTATCGGTTGATAAGCAGTTGGAGTCGGTGTTTGCGTATTTTTCGGAGATGTTGTTTGCGGTGACGATGTTTGCGGCGGAATTGACGGTGTGGGAATTCCGTTTCCTTGAATACCGGCATATTTTAAAACTGTTTCTTTAACCTGGCTTGCAGGTTGCAACACCCTTGAATAATCGTAAGGCGGATTGAAGCTGCATGTTGACGTAGTGGGCTGATTTCCCTTGCAGTTAATATATATGTTGTCTCTAACATCCCAATAACCTATTTGGCTGCTGTAATAAGAGCCGATCGGCCCTTCTGCAAAACCTGTTTTGCTATCCACTGAACCGCATCCTACATTTTCAAAAACATTTCCTTCAATTCTTAATTTGGCGCCTACCCTTGAATTGATTCCGCTGCCGGAAACATTCACATAGTAGTTGTTGAACATATGCCCTGTACCGCCCCTATAACTCGGTGTACGGGATTTGACATTTGAATATACATTGTGGTGGAAAGTGATTTTCCTGTCATAGTCGTCACTGTCCGATGACCCGATAAGACTTGTTTTGTAAGAATCATGAAAATAATTCCACGATACCGTAATGTATTCACTGGACTTTTTAATATCCAAAAGTCCATCATACCAGTCAACATCTCCTCCCTCGGTATCTCCGTCATTGGGATTTACTATTCCGTCTCCGTTACAGTCACCGATCATGTTATACAGCTCACAATGATCCACCCAAATGTTTTGAGAATTCTCAATACCGATGGCATCCATAGGTGCTCTGGTGTGATGAATTTTTAAATTTTGAACAATGATATTTTTTGATTTAACAATATTGATTCCACAGCCTTCCAACTCCCCTTTATCCCCTACTCCCAAAAACGTAATATTGCTCACTTCTTTACAAGCAATAACTTCTGAACCGGTTAGCTTTCTGTCAAACTTGATTATCAACGGTGAAGTGTCCTTGTTCTTTTTTCTCGCACTTAATACATCATTGACTTGTGATACGCTCGTTGCTGTTATTTCTTTTCCTCCGGTGCCTCCCGTAGTTCCGCCGTTTAGTGTTGCAAACCCAATCAGTTCAAAGCTGGGTCCTGCTTGAACCTTTAATGAATTTGGGGCTACCGCAATCATAGCCATAAGCATTGCTAAAACCGTTAGTAATGACACTTTTACCGAAAACCTTTTTAGCATAAATCACCCTCCCTTAAAAATTTAATTTGATCAATTTACTTATTTAATCTAAAAGAGGAATATAAAAATGTAGGTAATAAATTGGCAAATGACAATGATATCGAAAGCAGCGTCTGATTCTTTATAGAAGAAGTTCATATTTGGTGGAATTGGTCCATTATTGAATTATTGTGAATGCCTGTTCCTCTCTACAGCTCAATTATAAAAATAAGGCCGTATTTCGGTCAATCAACACTTTTTATTTACGAATATACATTTTTTAATATGCTGCGATCATTTCGGATTTTTCAGGGCTCTTTACTCTCGAAATTGAAATTTCCGAAACATCTTTTTCATTTTTACATTTGAAAATATTCATTACAAAATATAACAGCCTGTACCTCTATGGATTTTTCTGCTATAATGGTATTATAATTGGTATATTCAGCTTAATATTCAGACTCTAATATACCGATTTTAATTTATCGATTATAATATACTGATTTTGATATACCGGTTTTAATACGATGTTTTTAATATGCAGTTTTTTAGTATATTGCTTTTTCCTTGATTTTATATGCATTCTATAATAAATTTTATTTATATTCTTTTATATTTTTGAGGGGTAGGGTAATATTGAAAAAGAAATATATTTTTTTACTGATTTTTATAGAAATAATCTTGATTACTTTGTTGATTTATTTCTTCGTTCCGAAGTCCGGTCTTAATACTCATGTTGAAGCAGTCAACATGAATCTTACCAATTATAAATATGACTATTATGTCCAACGAAATTTAATTAAAATTGCAGGTGACGTTGGCACTGCATCCTATGTTTTCAAAGGTATGCCCGCAGTCTATGACATTAAAATTGCCTATGTTGATGAAGATGACGGCAACTGTACATATACGGTCGATATCAAGGGTAAGGAAGTCGCATCCTGGGTTGCCGATAAAAATCCTACAAAAGACAGTATTTTTATATACTCTATAAATGATGTCAAGCTGGATTATGGAACGGAGATAAAAATAACCGGCATAAGAAACAAAGGTGAAGGAGCACGAATTGCTTACCTTGATATTACTTATAGCAGCGGAATGTCAATAAAATCCGTTTTTAAATACACATTTTCTTATCTTATCAACAACATGCCCGTTACCTCTATTTTCGTTTTAATATTTGCTATTCTTTTATTTCTGGTTGTAAATATAGTTGCTTTTATATTGTTACGGCCAAGAAAAAAAAGACCGGCAAAAAGCTTGGATATTGATTTTAAAACGGAAATTTCCATTGAAAATCAAGAGGTGGAAAAAGTATTTTCTCCGGCTACTGTCAATAGCAACATCAAAATTAATAACAGTGATACCTTAGTTGCCTCGGAAAATAAATACAATGCTTCCGATGAAAAAGAAATTTCTGGGGAGCTAAACAAAGCCAATATGCCTTTGATTGATAAACTGATATCATATCTGGAAAATAATTATTCAGACTCAAACTTCTCTGTGCAGGAAATGGCTGATTATTTTAACCTGTCAATAAATTATTTGAGTAGCTATTTTAAAGAGCAAACCAATGAAAACATTATCAATTACATTACTTATCTTAGAATTGAAAAAGCCAAGCATTTGCTGGTTTCCACCGACTTATCAATTAAAAATATAGCCGAAAGCTCCGGATATTACAATGTATCCAGCTTCATCCGACGCTTTAAACAGGTTACAGGAGTGACCCCGGGTAAATATAGAAAAGATAACACGGGTAATCAGAATCAAGTATTTCAGGAATAATTTCTTTATAGTACTTAATGTGCACCTATGTAAAAAGTCGAATGTAATTGATATAGCTGAAGCTTTAACAGAAAAACTTTATGTAAACCTATAAAAATCAGCTCATAAACAATTTGATGTCATCTTCAACGGTACCGATACCCGCAATACCGAATTTCTCTACCAGAACCTTTGCCACATTCGGTGATAAAAATCCCGGAAGCGTCGGTCCCAGATGTATGTTTTTCACACCCAGGTACAACAGAGCCAACAGAACTATTACGGCTTTCTGCTCATACCATGCTATATTAAAGGCAATCGGCAGCTTGTTTATATCGTCCAGGCCGAATACTTCTTTAAGCTTCAGGGCGATAACCGCCAAGGAATAAGAATCATTGCACTGGCCGGCATCCAACACTCTCGGAATACCGCCGATATCCCCCAGCTTCAGTTTATTGTAACGGTACTTGGCACAACCGGCCGTCAATATTACAGTGTCTTCCGGGAGATTTTGAGCAAACTCGGTATAATATTCCCTGGATTTCATGCGCCCATCGCACCCGGCCATAACAAAGAACTTTTTGATGGCTCCGGATTTGACTGCTTCAACCACTTTATCGGCAAGAGCCATAACCTGATTGTGGGCAAATCCCCCGACAATGCTGCCGGTTTCAATCTCTTCCGGAGCAGGCAAGGTTTTTGCAAGCTCGATAATCTCGGAAAAATCCTTTTTACCGTTTTCATCAGCTTCAATATGTTTGCAGCCCGGATAACCTGCCGAACCGGTTGTAAATATTCTTCTTCTAACCTCCTCACTCTTAGGCGGTACTATACAGTTTGTGGTAAACAGAATGGGGCCGTGGAAGGACTCAAATTCACCCACCTGTTTCCACCATGCGTTTCCGTAGTTGCCCACGAAATTATCGTACTTTTTAAATGCCGGATAATAATGGGCAGGAAGCATTTCACTGTGAGTATATACATCCACGCCGGTACCCTTGGTCTGTTCCAAAAGCTGTTCAAGATCCGTAAGGTCATGCCCGGAAATAAGGATGGCAGGGTTATTTCTTACACCGATATTAACCTCCGTAATTTCCGGATTTCCGAATCTCGATGTGTTTGCCTCGTCCAGAAGTGCCATCACCTTCACACCGTGTTCTCCGGTCTTCATAACCAGTCCGAGAAGGTCATCCCCTGAAAGTGAATCATCGAGAGTAGCAGCCAAAGCTTCATATATAAAAGAGTAAATCTCCATACTTTCTTTTCCGATATTTCTTGCATGTTCGGCATAGGCCGCCATACCCTTAACACCGTATGTGATTATTTCCCTCAAAGAACGCACATCTTCGTTTTGGGTTGACAATATGCCTACCGAACCCGCTTTTTGAAGCATATCCTCCCTGGAATCCACAGTAAAGGTAGCAGCATCGTGTAAACCGTCTACAGCTACGGATTTTCTTAAATTATCCCTTACAGAAAGCATCTTCTGTATCTGCTTTTCAATTGAATCACCGTCAAAATTTGCGTTGGTAATGGTCATAAACAAGCTGTTCAACACCTCATAGTTTGTATCGGAAAGCCCGTTGACATCGATTTTTCCCTTAACTACGATGTCACAAATACCCTTAACGGTATAAACCAGTAGGTCCTGAAGCTTTGCAACCTCCTCATTTTTACCGCACACTCCACGCATTGTACAGCCCTTTCCTCCTGCAGTTTCCTGACATTGATAACAAAACATACTCATTTTTCTGCCTCCTTCTATTTTTATTTTTAAGATTTTATTTTTTAGCTCATATCAGCTATTAATACCCAATTTTAACAGTCGCAAACATGCTTTTAGTCAAGAATTTCACCGTCAGTGGAAATTGTTACCACCTGCCACGGTATGAGTTTTCCGCTACTTTGTAGTGCCTTTTTCACTGCATTCTCAATTCCACCGCAGCACGGAACTTCCATTCTCACAACGGTTACACTTTTGATGTTGTTGTTCTTAATTATTGCTGTAAGTTTCTCGCTGTAATCGGCATCATCCAGTTTGGGACAGCCAATCAGGGTTATTCTGTTCTTTATAAACCTGTTGTGAAAATCACCGTAAGCATATGCCGTACAGTCGGCAGCAATCAACAGGTTTGCATTTTCAAAATAAGGTGCATTGACCGGTACCAGCTTGATTTGTACAGGCCATTGCAAAAGCTGGCTTGTATTTGAATTGACATCGGTATTAGCCGGCTTCACTTCATTTTCCCTTTGAATAGATTTCATCTTGGTGCCGGGACATCCACAAGGCAAGCTTCCCCTTTGCTTTTCCAGCTTATTTCTTTCTACCGCGGCTTCATCATACTCTGCCGCTTCCCTTTCCTCAAAAGTTATGGCATTTGTCGGACAAACCGGCAGGCAATCTCCCAATCCATCACAATAATCGTCTCTCAGCAGCTTTGCTTTTCCGTTTACCATCCCAATGGCTCCTTCGTGGCAAGCTTCTGCACACAAACCGCAGCCAATGCATTTATCCTCATCAATTTTAATTATTCTTCTTATCATATTATTACCTTCCTTTTTATTATCAGATTCAATTTGTAATTTGCTTTATTGACTTTACAGCTTAAGTTTACTATACTGATGTTAATAAGTCTGTTGGAAATACAACAAAAAGAGGTTTTTATGAAAAAATATTTGGAAATTTTAAAGACGGTTAAATTGTTTAAAGGCATAAAAGAATCGGACCTTATGCTGCTTTTGGGATGTCTTTCGGGAAAGCTTCAACATTATGAAAAAAATGAGATTGTTTTTATGAGCGGTGAGAGCATAAACAGCTTTGGCATTGTCCTGGCAGGACAGGTTCAGATTGTTCAAGAAGACTTTTACGGTAACAGAAGTATTCTAGCCAATATAGGCGTTAGTAACCTGTTTGGAGAATCCTTTGCCTGCGCCGGAATAAAAAACCTTCCGGTCAGTGTAATTGCAACGGCCGAAAGCGATCTTCTGTTTATCGATTGCCAAAGGCTTGCCACTCCATGTGTCAATTCCTGTGCTTTTCACAGCCAGCTAATTCAAAACATGTTACATATTACTGCGATGAAAAATATATCCCTGATGCAAAAGATAGAGTTTGTTACAAAGCGCACCACCCGGGAAAAACTATTGGCTTATCTTTCTTCCGAGGCACAAAAAGCCGGAAGCAGTTGTTTTTCAATTCCCTTTAACCGTCAGGAACTTGCGGATTACTTGTCCGTTGACCGAAGTGCAATGTCGGCGGAGCTTGGCAAGCTCAGAGATGAGGGCATTTTGAAGTTTCACAAGAACCATTTTGAATTATTGTAAATCTACTCATCCTTTTCTTTTTTAATCAGCTCTTCCATCTGCTGCTTAGATTCCTGAGACAATGCATCCCCCAGGAAGTTGGGATTTCTTTTATTCCTTTCCTTAAATTCGTGCTTTAATCTTTCGTTGGATGTTTCAATTTCCGCCTTAAGTTCCCGGGCTGATAACAAGGAACAACCTTCTCCCCTTACTATTATCTGCTGTAAACCGTCGGATGTGGCAACCGTTATATTATAGTTTTTCTTGTTGTCATAGGCAAATTTCTCGATATACTGATCCGCAGTCTGTGCCTCTCTTGTATATACCACATGAATGTTATAATAATCCAATACTTCCTCACGGTGTCCCTCAACCCGGTAAGCATCAAACACGGCAATAACCCGGCATCCGCGAATCCACTGATAATTGCTCAAATAATCAAGCAATTTTGTTTTCGCAGCGTCCATATTCTCTTCTGCAAGCTTCTTCAATTCAGGCCATGCAAAGATAATATTGTATCCATCCACAAGGAGATACTCTTCTTTTGCTTCCTTTTCTTTTTTAACATAATCGTAAGACTTATAATAACTTTCCAATGCCGTTTTTCGCTTTTTCCATGTAGACTTCTTACCCTGGTTGGCGTAGAAAGTCTTATTTATGATTTGGTCAATTTCTTCAAGACTTATGGACATTTCTTTTGAAGATCTGATCCGGATTTCCTCTGGTTCACTCAAATCCTCATCTTTCTGCAAATAGCTTTCTACATGCATATATTCCTTTACTTTATCCCAGCTAACCAAAAAGCCGGATCCATGGGTACAGAATACAGATCCGGTGGGATTCTCCACGTCCCTTTCCGAATCATATCCTATCAGTTCTATGACTTTCTGGGTATTATGGCATGGCTCATATCCTTTCAGGTTGCAAAACAACCTGCCGAGGCCTTTGGTATAGGCAATTACCTCTTTGTGATAGTTTCTCATGGTAACCACGGGGGCACTTCCCGTAAGAACTGCCGTCTCACCCTTTATCTGCGATATTTCACATGTGCCGTGCATTTTCTCGATATCAGTCATGGCTCTTCCCACCATTTTCTCCGGTACTTCCAACCAAAAGGCATAATAAGGCTCCAGCAATATGGATTCTGCCTCCTTCAGACCTTGGCGCACCGCACGGTAGGTGGCTTCTCTGAAATCTCCTCCTTCAGTATGCTTATTATGTGCTTTGCCGGCAACTAAAGTAATTTTCATGTCGGTAATTGCCGATCCTGTAAGAACCCCTTTATGGGTTTTCTCCTTAAGATGGGTTAATATAAGTCTCTGCCAACTCTGGCTCAAATAGTCCTCGCTGCAATTCACATCATACTTAAGACCGCTTCCCCTTTCTCCCGGCTCTAACAGCAGGTGAACCTCGGCATAATGACCTAACGGTTCAAAGTGACCTACACCTTCAACCGTATTGGCTATGGTCTCTTTATATACAATTCTTCCGGAATCGAAGGTAACATCAACCCCAAAACGGCTTTTTATTATACTTTGCAAAATTTCAATCTGGACTTCTCCCATCACCTGTACCTGTATTTCCTGCAACTGTTCATCCCAGACAATGTGAAGCTCCGGCTCCTCCTCTTCAATCTGGCGAAGCTTCGGAATCATTACCCTTGGGTCACAGCCTTCCGGAAGTATAATTTGATAAAGCAGTACAGGCTCCAATATCGGTGGCTTTGAATCCTTCTCCGAACCCAAGCCTTCCCCCGGTCTGGTCTTGCTAAGTCCGGTTACCGCAACAACAGACCCCGCATCAACCTCACTTACCGCTTCATATTTCTCCCCTGAATATATACGGATTTGATTGACCTTCTCTTTCCATTCTCCATTGGTCAAAATATCCCTTACTCTGAGTTTTCCGCCCGTCAGCTTCATATGCGTGAGACGGTTGCCCTGTTCGTCCCTGGATATTTTGAAGATTTTTGCTCCGAACTCATCAGAATAACGGGGAGTTTTTGCATATTTTGCGATAGCCTCCATAAATTTTTCAATACCGTCCAATTTTAAAGCAGATCCGAAAAAGCAAGGAAATACCTTTCGCTCCTTGATAGCTTCACCAATATACGATGTACTGATTTGCCCTTTTTCCAGATATTCTTCCATCATTATCTCATCACACATGGCCAGTTGGTCGTAAAAGCTTTCCGACTCAGCCGCTCCGAATTCTACACATCCATCCCCCAGTTGCTCTTTTAATTCCATCATCAACTTGTCCTTATCCGTCTGCTTTTGATCCATTTTATTGACAAATAAAAACACCGGTAACTTATGAATGGTGAGAAGATGCCACAGGGTTTTTGTATGCGCCTGAACTCCGTCGGCACCGCTTATAACTAAAATGGCATAATCCAGTACCTGAAGGGTTCTCTCCATTTCAGCCGAAAAATCCACGTGCCCTGGGGTATCCAGCAGTGTAATTTGGATATCGTCTATATCAAAAACGGCTTGCTTGGAAAAGATGGTAATACCCCTGGCTCTTTCCAGCTCATTGGTATCCAAATAGGCATCCTTATTGTCCACCCTTCCCAATTTTCTAATTCGACCGCTCAAATAAAGCATACTCTCCGATAATGTTGTCTTACCGGCATCCACATGTGCCAATATTCCAATAACCAGTTTTTTTATATACTTCTTCTCGTTTCTAGCATATTTCTCATCGATAAGTATTGAATCAAATCGATGCAATGCAAGCTTATTATACTATAGCAAAGTCAATTTTGTAAATTAAGCGGCAACCGGGCATTGATATAATATCCAATCTACACATAGTTTTATGTATTGGTTTGATATTACATTTCGAATGTGATAAAATTTTATTAGTAGACAAGTTGTGCGATTGTGCCATAACAGTAAAGAAATATGCTTTCCAGTGCCACTTCGCCTTTTTCCCAAACAGCACAGTTTCTTGTCTTGGATCAGAGATAGAGATAAATTTTTTAATATATATTTAAGGGGTGTATTAATTTATGAAGAAGGTCTTTTGTCGAGCAGTGTCTCTTCTGACAACAATTGCAATGGCATTTTCCGTTCTAATGTCCTTACCTGTTTCGGTTCAAGCGGAAAACTCCTTCCCTGTACATGTTGAAGCTGAAGAATGTACTCTCGGAAACGGTGCCACTATTGCCACCAATGTTTACGGGACTGAATATCCCGGTTATTCCGGTGACGGTTTTGTATGGGTAACCAATGCCGGTACCATTACATTGGAAGTCACAGTTCCCGAAAGCGCCATGTATGAGCTTAAAACAAAATGTTGGATGTATCTTGGTGCTGAAGGCGAAACGAGACTTCAGGTTGTCAGCATCAACGGTGAATCTAAAGGAGAATATTTTATTCCGAACAAAGGCAAATGGATTGATTTCAGCTTTGGATACTTCTACCTCGAAGCGGGTAAAGCAACTATTCAGATTGGCTCCTCAGGCAGTTGGGGCTTTATATTGTATGACACAATATCCTTCGATTATGCCGATATGCCTGATCACAACATCGATCCTACCCTATGCGATCCGAAAGCAACTGCGGAAGCAAAAGCTCTTATGAAGTATCTTACACAAGTATATGGAAAATACGTTATTTCCGGCCAGCAGGAGATTTACGGCAGCGGAAATGACGGAAATTATGAACTGGAATTTGATTATATTTACGATAAAACCGGTAAATATCCTGCAATCAGAGGCTTTGATTTTATGAATTACAATCCTCTGTACGGATGGGAAGACGGTACCACAGACCGTATTATAGAATGGGTAAAAGAGCGGGGCGGTATTGCAACAGCATGCTGGCATATAAACATACCCTCCGATTTTACAAGCTATACTCCCGGTGAAGCCGTGGATTGGACAAAATGTACATATAAACCGGTAAAAAGCTTTAACACCGCCAATTGTCTTGACAAATCCTCAAAGGAACATGCGTACCTGATGATGGCAATTGAAGATCTTGCCGAACAGCTACTTATCCTTCAGGAGAATAATATTCCGATAATTTTCCGTCCGTTCCATGAAGCCGAAGGCTACAACAACACTGACGGTTCCGGTGCGTGGTTCTGGTGGGGCTCCGGCGGTGCAGAGGTTTTCAAGGAACTCTGGAAGCTTCTGTACACAACCCTGACCGAAGAATATGGCCTTCATAATTTAATATGGGAAGTGAATCTCTATACCTATGCAAATTCCTTTGAATGGTATCCCGGTGATGAATATGTGGATATCGTTGCATACGATAAATACGAAGGTTCCCCTTATAGATGGGGTACAAGTGCTGCAACCTCAATATTTTTAACCCTCGTAAATTATACAAATGACACCAAAATGGTTGCAATGTCTGAAAATGACACTATACCCGACATTCAAAATATAGTCAATGAAGGAGCTTGGTGGCTGTATTTCTGCCCTTGGTACGGTGATTTCATTCTCAGTCCTAGTAAAAATGATCCAAAGCTTTTAAATACAATCTATAACAGCGAATATGTTATCACTCTGGATGAACTTCCTGACGACCTTTACGAATACGATGCTTCTCCGGACTTCACTTATGGTGATTTGGACGCAGACGGTTTAATCACTTCTCTCGATGTATCCATATTAAAAAGATACATCCTCAGAAAAATGCTTAAGCTTGGAGTTCCGGAAGAAGCAGCGGATTTGGACGGAGACGGTCAAATCACTTCCCTCGATCTTACCATACTTAAGAGATATATCCTTAGAAAAATAAATAAAATTCCCATTAATCAATAGTAACGGATATAATAAATAAAACGTGCAAAAAGCGGAAGAGACTTAAGTTTCTTCCGCTTTTCGCAAAATCTATTTCGCTAAATATATTATTGTTAAACATCTTTTTGGGCTCCGTTATATATATTAAAATAGTAGTCCAAATCACCCATAGATCCACCAAGAATCAATATCGATTCTCTGAATTGAGAATATTCCCACAAACTTAACTTATTAATATTTTTCTCCACATACCCTCTAATTGCAGGTATTGCCCTTCCATCTCCATAAACGGACAGTGCCGTCGCTTCGGCAAGTTTCGATTCGCTTTTCCTAAAGCAATCCTTCAACAAGTTGAATACCTGTTCACTCTTTTTGTTTGATGCAATTTTAGCCGTTGTAATAAGCAAATATCTGTACTTATTGTCGTTTACATCCGCATCTTCAATCATTTTAACAAGGGTGTCAAGGGCAGGTTCTCCAATATTTCTTATTATATCCATTAGCATTATAAAGGTGCTTTGATTACAAGCGTTAATATCCAAATGAGATATTATTCCCACCAGTATATCTATATATTGGGGAAGAAGCAATATTCCCGCTACATGGACAGCTGCCGCTTGCTCCGGACTCAAGCTCTTATTTTTCTTCTCGTTGATGCTGCTCAAAACAGCTAACAAATCATCCTGCAATGATTTGTCAAGCCCCATTATTCTTATACATAAACCGGTTGGAAGCAAGCCTCCGCATTTACTATCTATAAGTGAAACCATTTCTATTATTTCATCAATTGAATTCAAACTGTCAAAAAACTGCTTCGGTGTCATTCCGTCAAGTTGCGGAAAGCTTATGTTTTCCCATTCATTCAAAGCACTCATCGATAAAGAAGCCGAAGCCCTTAAAACATTCGCAATCCCGTTAGGGTCCAAATTAGATTCTATCATATCTTTGTTGGTTTCTCTAAATAGATTTACACTATCATTGATGAGTTCTTCCATGCTGGCTGAAATAAATTGTGATTTTTCTTTAAAACCCATTAAATAATTCCTCCGTCTCGTAAATAATACTATTATACATTAGTTAATTGACATTTTGCAAATCAATTTCAGCTAAAAAAAGAACCGGTTATTTTTAAGATCACTAAAGACTTCAAAGTTAAATAACCTGTAATAGCATCGTAACGCCTGTTATTTCATTCTCCAATTCATCGCATTCAGCCTGCTGGCTTTCTACGTAGCTATCAAACAGATATGCCTTATCCGGATGCTTTATTTTCAACTCATTTGCTCGCTTTATTATAAAGGACTGCTGTTCGTCGTTAACACTCTTTACTTCATCTTCTTGTACAATCCTTTCGTCAAGAAGCTTGACTCCCAAACCATCAAAAATCTTAAGCCATTTTTCCCTTGTAGGATATTTTTCGTCAAAATCGTCCGTTCCGTAAGCATCATCAATAAATATGTAACCGCCTTTTTTAACTGTTCCCGTTAACTTTTCCACTGTCTCCTTCGGATTTCCCAGCACATCCCCGACAGCACCAAGGATGACAATGTCATAATCCTTTTCTTCTTTAACCGCTTCATTTATGTCTCCAACCTCAAATCGGCACAAGTCAAAAACCCCATATTCTTTAGCTTTGAGATCCGCATATTCAATAAACTCAGGAATAAGGTCAATACCCTTTACCGAACAGCCTAATGCCTTGGCCAAATTAACACTTACAGCTCCTTTGCCGCAAGCCAAATCCAGCACCTTCGTTTTCTCGGTTACCTTTATATTTTTCGAAGTCATTTCAATAATATCCATTGGTGATGAACCCAATTCCCACAAATCCTGCAACAAATAAGGCAAATAGGGTATTAATTCCGTAGTTTCCGCAGTCAATGACTTTGCAAGTTTTTCTTCAACCTTTGACATAATGCATTCTCCTTTTCTTTAATCTAATAAGTCTTATTCTATTTTTCCGCGATAACAAGCATTTCAAAATCCTCAGTCGTGAGCTTGTCCTCTATCGAAAAAGCTCCCAGCTTGGCCCCGAATATTTCAGTCTTCTTAAAACCCAATGATTTAAGAAGCCATGTAATTTCGCAGGATACATAATATCTTTCAGTACATTCAATCTGATGCTCTCTACCGTCATCATCCGTAAAAGTTGTTATGTTATGATCTCTGAAGGTCATTAAATCAAAACCTTTGCTTTTGTATTGTGCACCCTCTTTATCATTATCCCCATTATCATCCGATTCATAAAAATCATTAAGGGAATGGAACAGCGGAAATAAAAGGTTATTTGCCTTTGCTTTCTCCCGGGCTCTTTTTAACTGTGATTCAGACAAATCAATTCCTGTTACCGAATATCCTCTTTTGGTAAGTTCAATGGTATGCCTTCCGGTTCCGCATCCCACATCAATTATTTTCAATGATTTATCAAAGTTCAATTCTTTCTCAATAAAATCGCATTCACCGATAGTCCCTTGAACAAACCCCTCCTTGTCGTAGGTTTTTGCATAGTTTTCGAATAATTTTTCATACCACTGTGCCATACTGTTATTTCCTCACTTTCTACTTAAATTCAGAATTCATAAAGAGGAAAATTTTAGCTTGTAAAATTATCTTAGCATTTTGTAGTTAAATATACAATGTAAATCCAATTTAAAGTGAACTTCAATCTTTTATTGGGAAATGTTTTTTTCCACTATTTACATTGGTACATGCTTCTGTTATAATATCCGTAGATCAATTCTTGTAATACCCAATTTACTCTCCTAATATTTTCCATGAAAGGAGTTAAAAAGAGATGGATGAAAGATCAATAATACTTATAGGTAAGAGTCTTCTTCTTCTTTTACTTGCTCTTGCTCTATTATAATTACAGTATCAAATTATTATTTTCAGTATTAATCTTTGATTTACCGGAAGTTACTCTTCCGCACCTGCTATGCAGGTTGTTTTTTTCGATTTTTACTGTTTTAATTCTCGTTTTTACCGAAAATTTCCCTCTTAATTTTGCAATTAAGTACATGTTCAATATGTTTCAAGCACTTTGAACAGTTTACAGACAGCAGAATGTTCTTACAATCGTCAATCCTTTTATAAGGCCTATGATCCGATAAGCAGGAGAAGTTTTATTCCAGAGCAGGTATGATTATATAATATTCACTATCGTCAATAACTGATGAAAAAGAGTACACCGGTTGATAGAAACCCTTTGCTCAAGAAACAGCCTCATCTTTTGAGTATGTCGGAGCCTTGTATATCGGAACCAAATCTTTGTTATCCTTAAGTGAAATATTTAATTCTATTCTTGTGTTTTTTAAGTCTAATTTATAGTTATAAGCATAAGAATTATTCCCGAATTCTTTATTGGAGTAACAAACAAATATACCTGTAAAGGCAGCTACAGTAACAATTAACGGTGATAAAAAGCCCACCGTTTTCAATACTTTGCCCTTAACCGGTTTAATAATTGATAATACAGCCATTACTGCGCCATATCCTATTAAAGCACCTAAAGCATTATTGAAAATATCATCGATGTCAAAAATACCTGTTCTCGTCAGCAATTGAAACAACCCTATAAATATGGTAAGAGTGTTTAGCGCTTTTTATTCATATATACCGTTATATACAGCTATTGCATCGGTAACATTATACTGTTCCGAATGCTGATTCCCTTTTGCACCGGCTGTAATCAGAATATACTCATGCTTACCGACTTTGGCGAGACTGGCAAGGCATAGGCCGGCGTTATCGGTATATCCGGTTTTACCTCCTAAAATTTCCCCGTTTATAATATTCTGATTTTTGAACTTGAGTTTTTCAAACAGGGTACTGTAATAGGTTATACCGTCAGGGTGTATATTCGTAGGTCGTGTTGAATGACGGGATGAAGTAAAGATCTCCCTGAATAATTCATTTTGTAAAGCATAGCTCAGAAGAACAGACAGATCCTTGACTGTTGTGTAATGGTTTTCGTCGTGAAGTCCAGTCGAATTTTCAAAATGGGTATTATTCATGCCAAGTTTTTTTGCCTTTTGATTCATCATCTCTGCAAAATTCCGTTCCGAACCCGCAATTCGCTCAGCAAGCCCGACACAGCATTCTGCACCGCTTGGAAGTATTGCCCCATACAAAAGGTCAATCGCCCTTACCCTCTCACCCGGTTGGAAGCCTGCCATTGATGCGTCTGCTTCATATAGCCCCTGAAACGTAGAATCGGTAAGTTTTATTTCTTCCTTTAGATCCGGTAAATTTTCTATCGCAACAATAGCTGTCATGATCTTGGTTAAAGAAGCAGGGTAAATTCTATCTTCGCTATTTTTTTGCATCAGGATGGCATAATCATCTAAACGGATAAGAATCGCACTAGAACTTCTGAGCTTATCGGAAGATATTGAAACAGAGGGTTTGGGTATTGTCTTAGATGATAAATTAGGCAAATTATTATTACCATACTCTTCCTTGAGTATATTACTATTTTCAGGAATAACAACATATTTGCAAACAAAAAAAGTTATTGCAACTATCAACAAGAAAGTTATAAATATACTTTTCTTTGACTTTTTCTTTTTTGATTTTTGCAGCATATCAAACATCTCCTTACTCTGTGATAACATTATTTAACCACAGAGTGGGGAGCTATATTGGAATTTTATCTTATGAATTTCTTAAGATTTTCTAACTTATGAATAAAAAAGTTATTTCTTTATAACGGAAGCTTTACTGTAAATGTAGTTTTTTCCGGGTTGCTTTCCACAGAAATTTCCCCGCCATGTGCCGTAACAATTTCACGGGCAATTGCCAATCCCAGCCCTGCTCCGCCGGTGTTTGATGAACGTGCCGAATCCAACCGGTAAAACTTTTCAAAAATGGTTTCAAGCTTTTGAGAAGGGATGGGATCCCCCTGATTTGTGAAAGTAATAATGACTTTATCCTCCTGCCTGTCCGCCGTAATATCAATAATGCTGTTTTCATAACTATAGGAAATTGCATTCTTCAATATATTATTGAAGACTCGGGCAAGCTTGTCTCCATCTCCTACGATAACCAGATCTTCCGGAGCATTGATGGTAATCTGTTTTCTAAAAGGTGCAAGCATGGGATAAAACTCGTCAGCCAGCTGCTGAAGCATAAATGCGAGCTTTATTTTGCTTTTATTCAATACAATGGATTGCAGGTTAAATCGTGTAATTTCGAAAAACTCATTAATCAGCTCTTCCAGCCTGTATGCTTTCTCTAATGCTATAACGGTATATTTCGATCTTTGCTCTTTCGGCATATCCGATGCTTCATCCAGAAGACTCAAATATCCGATTACTGAAGCAAGCGGTGTTTTCAGGTCATGTGCCAGATAAGTAATCAGATCGTTTTTTCGCTGCATTTCCATTTGCATAAGCTGCTGATGCTTTTGTGCAACCGATTTTATTTTTAGAAGCTGTTTTTCAACTTCGGAATATTCCTTAGGTAATGTTAAGTCATCAGTACTTGACATCATAAAAGAATCCATCACACCCGAAATAAAAGACATCTGCTTTTTACTTTTATAACGTGAATATAAATAAGTTGAGAGGCTCATACATAGTGCCAGAAATACAATAAATGCGACAAATGCATAAATGATAAATTGTTTTATTTCATACCAGCTTTTAAAAATTATAGCTATTTTTCCTTTACCTAGATGCTCCGGTTCAATAATAAACTTATTATATATCCATTCTTTTATTATTCCGTTGAAGCCATTATCCACCAACCGTACTGTACCCAGACAAAACAGAATAACTGCGGATATAATAAAAAAAACCTTTAGTAAGCTCTTAACATTATTTTTCAATTTTATATCCGACCCCCCATACCGTTTTAATATATTTGGGATGTTCTTTGCTGTCATTCATTTTCTCTCTTAAATGGCGAATATGAACCATCACAGTATTGTTGCTATTGGTATAATATTTGTCCCCCCAGACTTCATGAAATAATTCTTCAGAACTCACTACACGCCCCCGATTGGAACACAGTACCCATAAAATAGCAAACTCCGTAGGAGTAAGTGCAAGCTTTCTTTCATTTAATGTACATTCATGAGTATCCTTATTGATAACTAAACCGGCGAATTGAATTATATTATCCTCCTGAAACGATTCGGCAGAATTGTATTTAGTAAACCTTCGAAGCTGTGCCTTGACACGGGCGACAAGCTCCAAAGGCCTAAACGGTTTCGTCACATAATCATCTGCACCCAGGGTCAAACCGGTAATTTTATCGATTTCTTCTTCTTTTGCAGTCAGCATAATAACAGGAAAATTGTGCTTTTCCCTAATCTTTCGGCAGAGAGTAAAGCCATCAATATCCGGCAGCATAACATCAAGTATTGCAAGATCTAACTGCTTTGACTCAACATTTCGTAACGCATCTTGACCGTTATAACATTTGTATACTGTAAAACCTTCATTATTTAAATAAACTTCAATCAGATCCGCTATGGACTGCTCATCATCTACCACTAAAATATTGATACACATAAATTCTACCCTCTTTTCGATTGGAAATAAAAGCACCAATTATCATAGTATCATAAAACAAAAATATATATTAATATTTTTCTTATGAAAATCTTAAGATTTTATTAAAAATTTTTTTCAATTTTCAGTCAAGTTAATTTATCCTAATATCCATGAACAAATAAAGAACAAACAACAATATAATAACCGATAATAGCGTAAATAAAGCACCTTTCAGCAATGATTTGAACATTCCCTTTTTCCATTTCTTTGACAGATTCTTTATTGCATTTGCCTCTTTTAAGTTTTGTTCTGCATTGTTGATAGGCAAAAATTCGTCCATTGCCTGTAACTCCGCTTTACAACCCTCACAATGAGTCAGATGTTCTTCAACTAACCTTTTACTCTCATTGCTGCATACTCCATCATGATACAACGGTAGCAAGTCTTTTATAATTTCACAAGATATACTCATTTCATTTCCTCCTGTAATTGATTTTTTGCCCGATAAAAAATCAACCTTGCCCAACTATAGGTTTTCCCAAACAATTCTCCAATTTGTGAGAAGGGCAATTCTCCGAAAACCCGCAAAGTAAAAACCTCCTTGTATGGTTCATTTAGATTGTGTAATGAAATATGCAAACGTTTAGCTGTGTCTTTATCGAAATAATCGTTCTCCAAATTGATTACCGAATCAGCTTGTTCTGTATCCCTGCTCCATACAATGCGCTTCTGCTTTTTACACATTGAAAAGTATGTATTTTTAGCTATTTGGCAGAGCCATACGTAAAGTTTGCACGAGCCATTGAACTTGTCAATGTGTTGCATAGCCTTGAAGAAGGTTTCCTGTGTGACTTCTTCCGCCATGTTTTCATTCCTGCAAAGAGATAACACATATTTATGTACGTCGGAAAAATATTCCTTATATATTTCTTCGAAATCAGACACTTTTCCACCTCCTCATTGATAAGACTATCATAGCCAGAAAGCGTTTCAAATTAATTTCAATTTTTCACAAAGTTATTTTCGTGATTTTGGGTTAAATGCTGAGCTTATCGGAAGATATAGAAACAGAGGGTTTGGGCATTGTCTTCGATGAAAATCCGGCAATGTTTTTTGCCCATCTACCCCTCACTCCTATTGTACTGTCTTATTAGGAAATTCTCTTAGATTTTATTCTGTAATTTATCACAGCGTTTTGCTTTAGCAATATCATATAAATATTCTGTGGCAAATTGAATTTTTGTGGCATTAAAGCCCTCGCCCCTCGGAAACAAAAAATAAGTGTTGTCTAAGGTTGACAAAGTTACGCATTGTCCCTTGCCACGATAGTTGTATTCGGTATGTATTGAAGTCATTGATATTGGTGAAAAATGCAGGGTCTTCTCTTTATCCTCCCCATAGTCTTTAAAAGTTAAGTCAAACCCATTCTTATCATGTTTTAGAATTCCTTCTCCCAAATCTATAAAATTTATGGCATTAGGCAATGACTCAATATGTACTTTTACATTTAAAGAATAAATACCCTTCTCGATCTCATTAATAACCTGTTGCCTTTCCCATTCATACCAATTGGGTATATGTGAAAAATCCAGATCATTATCCTGTATATCATTATGCAAGCTACTGGATTGGCTATATTGAAACAAGGGTTCCATTCTTCCATACTCTGTCATATACCATCGTTGACCGCATTGCTTGCAAAACAATTCTGCACCCTCAGACGCCATCTTGAATTCACATTTACAAGCAGGGCATTGATATAATACCAATTCAAGTCCTTCAGCACGTTTTTCATAGGTAATAGCCTGTTTAGTTATATACTGCCATTGATATTCATCATATGTTAAAAACTCCTGAAGCTTTTCATTTACTTCGGATACCGTTGTTTTAGCTAACTCTTCCCTTGTAAATACTTGAGTAATGGTAGCATCCAATCTTGCTTCCTTTCTTTTTGTTAAATTCCATATAGGGGACTGAAGATAGTTTCCCCGCATATTAATCACTACAACCGGAACCTTTAACATTTTAGCCAGTTTACCAACGGATTCAGGTAGCTTAGAATTCGTTCCGACATTCGCATATCGTGCTTCCGGATATAATACCAAAATTCCTTTACGATCAATTACTCTTTGAATGTTTTTTATCAAAGCCAGATCATTTACAAATTTCCGGGTCCCGAGGCAACCGGCCTGTCGATATAACCATTCACCAAAAGCCTCAAACCCTTCCAATTCCGACACATAATTCGCCCTATGAGGGAATAAAGCTAGGGGTGTAACATAGAAATCCATAAAAGCATGATGAGTTCCAAGCACCAAATATGGCGGCTTTAATCCTTTCATTCGAACCTTATTTATCCTAAGCTTCCCTTTTCTTGTTACCCACCAACAAGCAAGCCAAATAAACGGCATAAAAAAGAGATTTTGCTTGGGAGGTATCCTATTACGATCAAAAGGTGTAGTTATAATCTTTTTTTTCATATCGATCCCATCCTGCCTTTTCTACAACTTTCTCTAAACCGTAAGCTCTTTTCTATCTCGAAGGAGATATCTTCGTATAAAGGGTATCCTACTTAGTCCATAATACAGAATTCCGGTTCCTAAAAAAGAAAAGCCGGTAGGTGTAAAATAAAATAGAAAAATATTATGTACTTCTGCTGTAATGGGGTTATAGATAAGAAGTGACATGAAAATACCTGCAGCTACACACAAAAAACCTATCCAGTTAATTCCCCGAGTGTAATCATATGCATTATACCCCGGCATACCGAATGCCGATCTAAGTGATATTTTCTGTTTTCGGACAAAAAAGAAATCCACAAATAAAAGTGCCGCAACAGGAGCATAGATACATGCACTAACAGTAAGAAACGAACCGAAGAATTCCACAATCTTCCCCCAAACACAAAGGATACTTACATACAAAGCCAGTATCATAATAAGAACCCGGTAATCCATTTTTTTAAAAGAAGATTTCAACATAACTCCATACAGATAAGAACCGACTGCCTGTGTTCCTATATTTGCAAATATTTGCAAAAGCAACAAGCAATAATGAAGCCAGTGCAAATGCCGGAACCGTAAGAGTTGCAAGCATAACCGTCGGATCATCTACCATCTTTCCGGTAACATATTGCATGGCAATTGCCATGACTGCACCCATAACAACAAATAACGACCCGGATAGTCCCTGTCCCAGTACTCCTGCCCAAAACCCTGAGTTCTCTTTTTTGGTTAACCGTGGCACTCCCGACATACCGCCTATCAATGTAATAACAAAGGCAAAATTGGCTTCTATTGAAATAATATAAGGAATAATATTATTTGAATATCCCGTATTCTCCGGCTTGTAATTCCATATCACATCAAAGGGAACTGAAGTAAATCCTACGATAACCACCATTACTCCCAAACTCAAAAGCAACGGAACCAAAACCCGCGTAGTCCATGTGATTGCACCAATACCTTTATATGCTATAAAAGTCCCGATCAATACACATAAAATGCCCAGGAAAGCATGTAGTGAATCGGGAAATACGATTCCAAACAAAGCTGCCAAATTTGTCATCGATGAGGAAAACAATTCAGCACAAACCGCATACCAAGGAAAATTAATGATAATAATAACAACTGTCATAACTTTAACTCCACGCTTTCCAAACACAGAACGCAGCCATATCCAGATATCAATACCGTACCTGACGGACAATATGACCGGAAGCTGGTAGATTGCCAGCATAAGAATGGCTCCTAGAAAAGCCCCTATCAATAATTGCTTAAAGCCCACCAGAGTTGCCAGATAAGACCCCTGAGTGTAACTCCAGGTGGCGATACAGTATCCTGACAATATTAAAAATGCGTCAAGAAAGCCATATAACTTTTCATTCTGCAATATCGGAATAATTCCGAATATTGCCTCTTTTTCTACTTCCCTATTCACATTATTCTTCACTTTATTCTCTCTCTTTCTTATTTATATCAGACTACAAATATGCACCGATAATTAAGAATATAAAGCAAAAAATCACTACTAAAAGCACAATTATATAGTCCATCTTGCTAAAACGTTTTGCAAATACATAATCCTTGCTTTCCATCTCTCTAAGCCGGGCTTCAATTTTTTTATTTAAATCGTCTTCATATTGCAAATTATCCTTTTGTTTCATTTATACTCTCCTTCGAAACAGTATTATGTCAAATACAGGATTCCTTTATTTTTATTTTATAAAAAAATAAATATAAGTACAACAATTAAATAGCTTTCACCACCTCGGTAACCTAATCGGTAAACTATTTTATAGTAATAAATTTTAGCAATTTGATTCAGGATTCTACCATTATTTTTTTGAAAAAAGCAATTGATTTTTTCCTTCAACTGAGTATAATTTTTATTTGTGAAAATTAACGGGAAAGAAAGAGGAATTTATGAAAAGCAATATATATGCAGATATAAACAAAACTTCCATTCCATACTTAACGGAGAATAGACATAGATGGTTTTTTCCAACTAAATATACTTCTCATATAATACAGTTTTTAAAAAAACAGATTGTACTTGTAATAGCTGTAATTGCCATGCTTGTTACTTGCATCTTTGTACCGTTTGACGCAGAATATCTAAACTATTTCAATTGGACCACTTTGGCAACCTTATTCTGTACTTTGGCAGTAGTTGCGGCTTTATCCCACATTCATGTATTTGAAATTATCAGCAAGGCTATTGTCCTAAAGCTTCATAATTTGCGAAACGCAACCTTGGGACTGGTCTTTATTACTTTTGTCGGTTCCATGCTGTTGGCAAACGATATGGCACTATTGACGTTTTTACCTCTAGGCTACTTTGTATTGAGCAGCACCGATAACAAGCAAGCCATGGCGTTTACTTTTATTATGCAAAATATTGCTGCAAACTTGGGAGGAATGGTTACTCCCTTCGGTAATCCGCAAAACTTGTTCTTATATGCTTATTACAACATTGATACATTGGAATTTATGAAAATCATGTTTCCCAGCTTTGCGACATCAATTATTTTAATAGTTGCCATATGTTTTTTAGTAAAGCCTGTACCGCTCACTTTGAAAAATGATAACAATTATACTCTGGATAAAAAGCGGACAGTAATATATTCAATACTGTTTATATTAAGTATTTTACTGGTTTTTCGCGTAATTCCTTATTTGCAGGGAACCATACTTATTACCCTTGCACTGCTTATTCTTGATAAAGAGTCTATTAAAGAAGTTAATTATCCGTTGCTTGCTACCTTCTGTGCCTTCTTTGTTTTTAGCGGCAATATGGCAAGAATACCTGCTGTAAGTGCATTTTTCTCGTATGTTCTTCAAATTAATGAATTGCTTTTCGGTATTCTATCTTGTCAGATTATCAGCAATGTGCCCAGCGCCGTATTATTATCGCACTTTACCGATAATTATCAGTCTCTTTTGCCGGCCGTTAATATCGGAGGCTGCGGGACTCTCATTGCATCCTTGGCCAGCTTGATTACGTTTAGTGAATACAAAAAGCATAATCCGGAGGGCGTTAAATTATATATAACTAAATTTTCAATTATTAACTTTTCACTGGTTGCTATTCTTTATGGAGTTCAAACATTAGTTCAATACCTGCATCATTAATAATTATATTCATTATCCGACGGTTTTCCTCATATTCAAGAGAATTCATTTTTTTGCTCAATTCCAAAAGATACTCCGATCTGTATTTTATATAATATTCCAAATTTCCGTCATCCTTTTCAAACCTATCAACAATTGTATTGACTTTTTCAGACTACTGTGATAGTATATAGACGATAGCAATAGTCTGGAGGGATTTGATTTGCAAAAGAAGCTATTTGACAGTGAGTTGAAATTGATGGAAATGGTTTGGGAAAATGAACCGGTAAGTGCTAAAGAATTGAGCATAATTGCTTCCGAACGCATCGGGTGGAATAAAAATACCACCTACACCGTCATAAAAAAACTGGTTGAAAAGAAAATGATACATAGAAGCGAACCGGGTTTTATTTGTACATCGCTTATATCAAAGGATGACGTTCGAAAAGCGGAAACAGAAGGGTTGATTAAAAGACTGTATAACGGGTCAAAAAAAGCATTGTTTTCTGCACTTATTGAAGATGAGACACTTTCCGAGGCTGAACTTGACGAACTGCGAAAAATGCTCGAAAAGAGATGAGCGCTTTGCCGGCTGATATTTTCTATTGGGTTTTGAATATGAGTATTACAGCCACTCTTGTCGGTGCAGTTGTTCTAATCCTGAGGCGAATAAAGCACATTCCACGAACAGCCATATATGCTCTTTGGATATTGCCGCTTATACGGTTGATAATTCCGTTCAGCTTTGGATCTAAATATAGTATTATGAATCTTCTTGACGGTATCGCTATAAAAACCGTGCCACTGCCAAAGGAAAGCCTGGCTCCCTATCTGTTATATTCTAACAGTATCAGAGCTGCCGACAGCTATTTTCCCATTACATATAAAACCAATGTGCTGGAAGGCGTATTCAAAATAGCATCTGTCGTTTGGATAATTATTGCAGTATCCGCAATTCTTACATCAATTACATTGTATGCCGTTACAAAATCAGAAATCAAAGACGCCCAACATTTGAAAGACAATGTTTATGTCTCAGGCAAACTACTCTCCCCTGCAGTATTCGGTATCTTTCGTCCTAAAATAATACTCCCCGATTATTTAAAGGATGAGAACATGGAGTACATATTAATGCACGAAAGTATCCATATCCGGCGGGCTGACAACCTCTGGAGAGTTGTTGCAGTTCTCACCTGTTGTATTCATTGGTTTAATCCGTTTTCTGGCTGTTTTTGAAGAAATTTTTCGAAGATATGGAGCTATCCTGCGATGAAAAGGTATTGAAAAAATGCTGTGGGGACCGGAAAACCGATTACGCAAGGGCACTTATTGAATGTGAATCAAAGAAAACCGTTTTTGCATCGGCCTTTGGAGGTGCCAGGACACGGGTGCGTATCGAAAATATTCTCTCATATAAGAAACTTTCGGTTTTTTCAACGATTTGCTTAACTGCTTTGATTGTGGCCATAGCAGTTACATTGTTAACAAACGCAAGTATTTAGGGGGTGTACCATGAAAAAAATTGTTCTGTTATCGTTAGTATTTTTTATCTTGTTTTCCTTTTGTGCTTGTTCTAAGACCCAGCAAACAAAAAAGTCTTTCTATGAAGCAAATACGCAAAACTCAGGCTTTATTCCTCAAAATGATCCTTCTCCAAGCTTTATCCCTCAAAATGCACCCTCAATGTTCGCAAAAATACCCGGCGAAGCAAATGTAGATTATTCAGGATTTTCCGACATCCCGGAAAATTACACACCACAGGAAGCGATAGAAGATGGTTGCCTGGTATTTGCATCCGAAAGTGAAGAGGACAAAGGATTACAAATTTATGGCGAAAATCAATGGTACTCGTTTATTGAAAACTCAAATAAGGGAAATCCCGTTTGTTTGGATTGTTTACGGAACTCTTATAGACGATAAAATCAGCAATTCTTCTATATCAAAGGATGAAATTAATTGAAAAAAATACGGATTCAGGTGAACAGCCTGCTATTTTAAAAAGTATTGGAGGAGGAAAAAATGAAAAGCAAAGTCTTCTATAGGCTCTCCCTTATTATTCTGATTTTACTGTCGGTATATCCGATATATATGGGCATAAAGGTTTTCATACAGTACCTGCAAAACGGATCTGTGTTGGCAGAAGAATATCCCAAATACATCATCCCATACACTCCCATGTGTATTTCCATTATAGTTTCTGCGGCATTACTTCCGTCATTATACAAACTGTCAAAACGCTTTTCCCTTATCATTGGTTCAGGTATCGGAATTGTCCTGTTCTTTTCCGGTGAGCTGTTTTTTGAACAGATAAAGGTAGTTGAGGGATATACGGAAATGCCGCTTTCTTCCTGGCAATTTGCTTTCTGCTATGCCACACCGGAAGTGCTGCGGGCTATAGGCGAACCGATTTATGCCGAAAACAATCCCGCTTTTAAGGTACACTTTTACCTGATTGCGATAGTAATCATCCTAAGTGTTATAGGAGTTTTATATGGATTTATGAGAATGTTCCAAGAAGGCTTGTATCAAAAAATGAAACCCCTTATTGTCCAGACCGTATGTGTCACTGTTTTCATTAGCTTGTGTATTCTTGCATGTTTTACGGCCTTCTATAGAAACGGAACATTGTACATCTCACCGCTTTCCGCTTTCTTAACCGGATTGTTTTTCGTTGTGTTCGGCGTGACCTTCGGTATGTATTTTGCCGGCCATTTTTACGGAAAAAGAAAGCTTCTTAGCATTTGGATACCGTCAATAATTGCAATTCTCACAACAATAGCCATGTACATAGGTGAGCTTGTGCTCATGGGCGGATATCTGTTCGTTTTCGGAAAGGGTGGATTTTTCATGCCTTTAGGTATAGTTCCCTTTTCCTTATGTGACCTTTCGATTATCTTGATTTCAGGAATTATAACCGCATCTTTGTCATTATTAATAAACCGCCGGGAAAAGGCTTAAAAAAGAAACAGTGATCTATTTAGGGTTTATAAAACATATAGCTATTCGAAAATATAGTCAAAAATAACCAACTACATTTCTTGCATAAAAGGTTGGTATAATTATAAAAAGTGGGACGAGGTACCTGTCTCTTCGTCCCCGTCCCACTTTAATTGGTGACCACCAAAACACACGCCTGCACTGTTTCCAAACCAAGGTTCCTGGCCAATTCCAGCACTTCACTGTCATGAGTACCCGGCTGAAACCAGATGTATTTAATACCGAGCTTTGCTGCCTCTTCAATGACAGGCTTCGCCCGTTTTGGAGAAACTACCATATTTATAACATCAGGTACTCGGGGCAGTGATGACAAATCCTTGTAGCAAGGGTCCCCTTCTATCGTGTCATATAAAGGATTTACTGCATATACCTCATATCCGTTGCTTTTTAGCTTTTTATAAATTATGTTTCCATACTTTTCAGGATTCTGATTGGCACCGACAACAGCCCACACCTTTTTCTCCAGCATTAATTCCTCGAGCATAGCAATACCTCCCGTACGTATATATAATAGTATTTACCGCTTTTATATAATTTACCACATAAAAATTCATGTAAAACCAAAATCTCTTAATACTCGTAGGAGCCGAATATTTTCATCAATTCACCGTTTTGTGCATTTACATGTGCCCTAAAATCAATTCCCAATCTATTAAAAACAATCTCGTAATAAGGTTCATAACTGTTTACAAGTACAACAGATTTGACACCATGCTGGCTGTAGATATCCAATGCTATTATCGCTTCTTGAGGTGATATAACCGGTGTAATCTTTTGATAAGTGCCGTCCAGCAAGGCAAAATTTCCAATATCAAGCTCTCTTACAGTTCCGTCTTTATAAATACTAAGATAGATTTCTGTACTCTCATCATAATAGCTTTCATCCTTTATGGAATATAAATAGCTTATAGCATCCACATCCTCCAACCCCATTATATTCTCCGATTTCCTCTCCAGCTTCAAGAGCTCACAGTCAAGTCTATTTATAATTTCTTCTGCTCTTTTATCTATTTCTGCTTCCGGTATTTCTTTTTTTGGCGAATAATCATAATTAGTATAACTTACTTGATTATAATGATCTCTCACATGAACTGTTATACAACCCTCAGTATTTTCGGCTGAATATTCAATAGAATCAAGATACTTACCGGATTTATCTTCCAAATACTGCATATCATATGTACCGGCATTATAGTTTATGGACGTATACCCCGATACTTCTAATTTAGCAGCTTTATTATCAAATATAACCGAATACATTTTATTTGCCAAAGATAATGCCTTGTCATCCGAAATTATTCTTTGCAGTTGATTTATCATTTCATCGGAAGCATCTTCCCTTTCACTGGAGCTGTCTTCCCTTGGTCGTGAATCTTTTTTCTCAATATAGGTCTTTACTCCATCGGAACTGGCATGAATTGTATTAACCAGGTGATATAACATCTCTCCTTCGTAATATAAACTGTATCTTATTTCTTCGCTGTTTTCACTGGTTTCTATCCTTTCTTCATGCTTCCGGTAGGTGTTTATTATATCCTGATTTACCTTGTATATTCCTGCCAAAAATTCTTTTTCTTCCTCCGAAATTGAATCTTGCTGTAGTATTCCGCATATGGTATTAATGCTGTTGGTAAAAAAAAGAGTAGTGTTCAATGCATTTATATTATATTTTTCATGATCATATCTGAAAGAAGTGTACTTTCTGATGTGGGAACTTTTTTCTATAATCATCCCCCTTACCAAATCCCTTTCAATTTCCCGTTCAAAAATCAAATCAATTATAGTATCATTAACAAACTGTAGGCCGTCGGTAAATTCCCAAATAATCCTCTTGTTACTAGACATTATTTGCATTTTATCATCGTATACCTTTTCTTTATAACGCTCATAAGCTTTATTCACATTAATGAAAATAATAAATAACACAATCAGCACCAGGATTGCTTTTACAATGTTTTTATTTCTAATTGCCCGAAGTTCTTTCCTTTCAATATGCTCTCTTATATATAATTCTCTATCTTTCATACTCAATATCCCCATCCTCAACGTTAATGTCAAATCTCCAGGATATTTTATCCGGTTCATAGCTATGCATTAACCGGTTCATACCAAGATAAACCGAATAAGCTTCAATCTGCATTATAACTGCATCTACATCCTCAGTATTTGCATTAAAATATAATGTCATCTCCCACTGTTCATCGTTTAAAACACCCGATATATTGGCCGGTCCTGAAAGTGTGACTGTGCCTTTCCCTGTTGCAGCGCTGTTTTCCCGATCTTCGGATGCTTTCAAAAAAGGCTCTTTGCTTTCTATGAAGTATTGATCCCACAAAGATACTTTTATACCCAACGGCGATTTTACTTTGTACTTAATGTCAAGGCTGTTTATTTCTTTTACCGAAGTTAATTGGGTATATTCAATACTAAACAGGTCGTCAATCTTTTCTGTTACAGGAAGCCTGTTTTTATCAATTCTAATCTCTTGTATTTGGGGAAATTTTCTATTGATTTGTGCCCCTTCAAACACAAGCTTTGCTTTTCCGAATTGGTTTTTATCGAATTTACCGATTTCAAATACGCAAGAAATTTCTCCTCTATTGGTGTCCTTAACCGTAGATTGAACTGCTGCAGAATAATCCTTATTTCTTATCTGAGGTTCAATACTTCCGGGAAACTGCAACGCAAAGTATAAAGAAATTTCGGAGTTCTTTATTAATTTTTCATGCAAATCCCTGTTTATTTCATAATCTAAAAAAACCGAAAGCTTCCCCGTCTTGGTATTATACTCATATCTTTTCGGGGTAAAAGTAATATTATCCGACGACAATACCGGCGCATTAACATCTTCTGCTATTACTTTTTCAATAATTTCCGGCTTGTATATCGCATAAGAAGTAAAAAATACAGGAAGCATTATTAAAATCAGAACCGCCGATATGTATTGTACTGCCTTTGACCGGTTAATTTTTTTAGTTAGCCTTACTATTCTGCTTTTAAGCTCGGATTTCTTATTCAAAAGACCTGATGCATTGACCGTATAATTGGTTTTACCGACATTCTCAGCAAGGTCAATCAATAAGTTACCGTATTCTCTTTTATTGTCCTCACCGATAATTTTAACAACCTCTTCATCGCAGGCAAGTTCAGCCTCATGCTTCATCATGTTGTGTGCCAACCAGACCAAAGGATTGAACCAGTATACTGCTTTAACAATCCAAAAAATCCATTGAAACAATAAATGCCTTTTTTTATAATGAATAAGCTCATGGAGCAGAATATAGTAAACAGTACCGTAATCAGCACCCTTTTGACTCATGGGCAAGACAACTATCGGATTTATAACTCCGATTAGTGCTGGAGCATCCAAATAATAGCTATATACAACCCTGAATCTCTTAATAATACCAAGGTCACCGGCAGCATCCGAAAGTGCCTTTTCTACTATATCATTTACCGCATTTTCATCTTTAAAGAGCTCTCTTTTCAATGTAAAATAGCTTATAATCGGAAAAAACACTACAACAAAAATACCAAAGAGCCATACATATGTAAAAAATCTATATAATTTTTCTTCATTATTCCTACTTGAAACAGGCGTATATATTTGCTTTCGAATAGCGAAATAATCGACCTGTATCTCTTTATCACTATAGGTCTCATCAAACTGAGTTACCTCTTCCCTGTGATAGAGGTTTTCTATGCTGACCTTGCTGTGTATGGAGAAAGGAAAAATCAGCCTTACTAGAAGTATCAAAAACAAAAAATAGAATATATTTGCAGATATCTTGTTCTTAAACACTTTTTTTACCAAGATTATCAGAAGAAGCATAACGGAAGATACAATGCATGTATTCAATAAGTTCTTGAAAATTAAAGTTAAGCTATCCATCACTCTCCCCCTTTTTTATCCAATAATTCTCTCAACTCCTTTATTTCATCCTTGGTCAGATTTTCATTCTTAATTAAAGAAGCCATAAATTCTTTCACTGACCCGTTGAATATTTTATTTATAAAATCCCTGTTTTCTTTTTTAATACATTCATCCTTTGAAATTACCGCAAAATATATATAGGATTTGCCTTCTGCACGATAGTCCGCCACACCCTTTTTAACCAGCCTGGAAAGCAGGGTTCTTATGGTTCTGTCACTCCAACCGGCATCTTTTAATTCCTCCACAACTCTAGCAGCCGGCATCTCTTTTCCTCGCCACAACACCTCCATGACTTTCCACTCGGTTGTTGATATCTTTTGCTTCAAAATAACCACCCCATAACCTATTACAGTTGTAGTACTTAAGATAATACTACAACTGTAATAGATAAAAGTCAAGAGGCTTTTTTTATCATTCTCTTTATCATATACACTATAAAAAGCAGAGTAGGCAGTAAAAATCCATGAATTGAGGCATAGGGCATCCAAACACTATTAACCCAATTTCTCTGATATATGTCGTCCGGAAAAACAATCTCCGAAAATGCCAATATAATAAGCCCCATCGGGATGGCAATTTTCTTATGGTCCTTCAATCCGAGAAGGTCCGACAGCCCCTTTATGGCTGCAAAGGAAACCAAGGTACCCATCATAAATTGTGTAACAATCCAAGTACCGGCAACAATAAATTCAAGCCTTGTAAATATGATACCGAGGCTAATTTCTTTGGCCAGCAGGTATGTAGGATACTTCGAAATTGCAGTAATTCGACTCCCCAAAACCAGTATCGACATGAGAATTATTATGAAAGTGATAAAACCCACTAATAAGAAACCTCCAAATATGGATTTTTTTGCTTCCGAAGTATTGTCTATGTGTGCCGGGTAAATCATCATCAACAGAATAATAGGAAATATAATAAAGTTTGATAAAGCATATGAGCCTTTTAATACCGGAACTATACCATTTTCCAAAACCGGCTGGAGATTATCCAAATTGGCATTCGGTGAAACAAGAATTACCGTCAAGACCGACAGAATCAGAACAAAAATAAAATATATTTCCGAAGCCCGTGCTATTGTTTCTATCCCATATAATATGGCTATTACAACCGCTATCATAAACAACATGTTTATAACATACTCCGGTGTTTCATACATAACCTGCGTTGTCACAAAATCACCCACGTACCAAGGCACGTGATAAGAAAGGGTCAAACATATGGATACATAGCTGGCCGCAACAATTGTGCCGACCCATTTTCCCAAAATCTTTCTAATTATCTCGACAAAGCTCAATCCGGGATACTTGCTTCCCAAATACCAGCATATCCATATCACAGGCATACCGAATATAGGAGTCAGCAATGCCGAAATCCATGCATCTTGCTTTGCTATAGCCGCTACTACGGCAGCAATAACGATAACCGAGCCTCCGAAGGCTGCATTGGACGTTATTGAGAAAAGCTGATGATTTGTAATTTTTATTCTTTCCATATTCCAAACCTCTCATTTTGTTAGACTTTTCATGATTCCTTCAAGGGGCGAAAAAATCCATGCAATAAAGTCCGAGGGATTGGGTATTTTCACATCAAGGCTTTTTAATATCGTCAATATCGTTCCTATCCCAAGCAATAAGCAAAAAACCCAAAGTTCCCTGTAAAGCTTTTGCTTCAGCATTTTAGGTATTTCTGCAAAGCACACCAAAGTACTGAACACCAACACTGCCAAAATAGACACTACAGCCACGTTATTCTTCCTCCTTCATAAAAAGCGGTTTGCCTATTCCTCCCAGTTGTTTGGTATCCACTTCTACTGTAATATTAACCGGAAGATTAGGAAATATATCGTCCCAGTTGTCTTTCATTTTTTTCCACATTTTCGGATACTTTCTGTGTATTGTTTCACCAAATCCGAAAATATCGGTTTTTAGCTCTTTTTGTGCTTTGTTCAAGGCTTTTTCGCACAATGATTTAATTTCGACCGCAAACATTTCATCCAATAGCCGTTTTTGCTCCTTTGAGGAAATTTCAAATTTACCTTCGATGCTTGCGATATTTTGCTCGATTTTAATTTTCACCTCAATAGAAGGCTCATTTTCCGATAAATGCACTTTAGTATCGGACTTAGCCTTCATAATCGTGGATGTAATTTTCGCTTCATCAATTTGTGCACCCTCCAATGTCCTCTTAACATTACCGGTGATATAATTGTATCCTTTGCTCTCGTTCTCATCCAACCAACCTATAAGTTTGTCCTTATTAAAAGCACCTGAATCGGATAATTTCAGCAAACTATATCCATCAGTGCGTTCCAATACTGCTGTAGTATTGGAATCAATTTTATTATTTTTTTCAATTTCTATCCCTGTAAGCACAGGATTTTTCCCGTCTGCCATAATAGAGTTAATCAGTTCTATGATTCTCATAGATTTTAAGGACGCCCATTCTTCTTCAGATATTTTAATCGAATTATACATATCGACTCCGGGTACCGTTTCTATAGGAGTCAATATGCCCAAAATTTCTTTAGCAGTTGAATTTTTGGCCACCGCAAAATAATAATCGGTACGAAATTCATGGTTGCGTGCAAGGTAATCCAGTATATTCTCAATACCCTCTTTTGCTACATCCTCACCAAATACCACAAGCCTCAGATGTGCGTTGTTTATCTTCCTTGACAATTGCAACATAATCTTACCTGTTACCTCAGCCATGTTGCTTACCTCAACCGAATAAATAACAATCGGGGACTCCCTAGCAGATTTATCGGAGGCTATAGTTGCAGGATTTAAAATCTGCATTGAAACCAAATATCCGTTTTCAGTTTTATCAATACCGATACATACGGTAATTCCAAGGGTATTTACCTCATGGCTGCTCCAACATCCTGAAAGCAATAGTATTTGACAAACTAATATAATAAGCAAAAGCCTATTCAGTTTCATATGCTACCTCAATTCCTGTTTTTCTTTTTGACCTGAACTAACTGTGTTGTTATCGCCGGTTCTTGGCTCGTCAGTTCCACTGATACCGATGGGTCTTAATTTCATTTTCCATAATGGGAACCTGAAAAGGGTATCCGTGATTGTACCCTTGACCTTAGGTGCCACCGGTGTCAGATACGGAACCGTTACGGATTTCAATTTACATAGATGAAGAACCAAGACAATAAGCCCCATCAATACTCCATACAGACCGAACATACCGCCTAACAGCATTAAAACAAACCTTATCAGCCTTATGGCGTTGGACATTTCATAATTGGGTATGGCAAAGCTCGATATGGCAGTAATTGAAACAACAATAACCATAAACGCCGATATAATGCCGGCATCCACCGCCGCCTGTCCCAGCACCAAAGCTCCTACTATAGAAACTGCAGATCCTATAGCCCTGGGCATTCTTATTCCGGCTTCTCTTAATATTTCAAAGGTTATTTCCATGATCAAAGCCTCCAATAAAACCGGAAAAGGAACTCCTTCCCGCTGTGCCGCTAAGCTGATGAGCAGCGGTGTGGGAATAATTTCTTGGTGGAACAAGGTTACTGCTATATAGGTTCCCGGCACCAAAAGCGTGAGAAAAAAAGACAGTAACCTTAATAAACGCATCATGGAAGATATAATAAAGTGATGGTAATAATCCTCACTGGATTGAAGAAATTCAATCATAAGGGCAGGGGCAGTCAATACATAAGGTGTGCCGTCCACCAGAATTGCCACCTTTCCCTCAAGTAAAGCCGCCGAAACCGAATCAGGTTTTTCAGAGCTTAAAAAAGTCGGAAAAATGGAATACCGGTCATCCTTAATCAGCTCTTCAATATATCCGCTTTCCAATACACCGTCAATCTCTATTTTATTGAGTCTTGTCCTTAATTCCTGAACAATTTCATCCTTGGCTATTCGTTGAATGTACATCAAACCGACTTTTGTTTTGGTTATACTGCCCACATTCAAATATTCCACTTTTAAATCTTTGGATTTTATTCTTTTTCTAATAAGCAAAATGTTACTGTTTATTTTCTCCGTGAACCCGTCTTTAGGGCCTCTGATTACAGTTTGAGCAGAAGACTCGTCCACCGACCTGCCTTCATTGGAACTTGCATCTACAGAAAGATACTTTTCGCAACCGTCAATTAAAAACACGGTATTCCCCGACAACAAATCTATACATAGAGTTTCATAATCCAAACCTTCTTTGGCCTCGCTTATTCCAGAAAAATATTCCATTAAAGCATCAATATTCATGTCATATTGCCCATTGATACATTCACACTTCAATTTTTTCAGCTCTGCTGACAAGCCGTTTATAGTATTTCTGTCCACCAAACTTTTAATATAAATATTGGCACAAGCCAAGCCTCCGACATTGACGAGATTAAAATAATGTATTACAAGGTCATTGTCATAAGCAAAATCATTCTTCAATCTGTCAATATTGTCATTTATATCTTTACTTATCTCTTTTCTTATATCAGAACAGGCTTGTCTTGTTTTTTTATCTTTTAAAGTCAATTTTTTATAAAACCTCATTTTTATCTCTCAATCTCCCCGCTGCTTCCCTATTTATTATTATTGTATTTTTACCAATACCGTAAAATATATTCTATAAGACTTTCGATAAAACTCACTTTGTGAAATTCCACTAAAAACTATCAGGCTCCATCTTTTTTACAGGAATATTAGTATAAGCATAACGAAAGATACAGAAGAAAAAAACCTTCCAGCTAAACACCGGAAGGTTTTTGACAAAAGCCCTATTTATTCATTTCAACAAATTGCTTTATTTTTGAATTGTGCAGATATTACTGAAGTATGATATTCTATATCCGTTACTGTCTACCATAGCAACACTATAATCATAGCTTCCACTGAGGGTTGTAACTGTCACGACATTATTAGTTCCCGCTTCAGCTATTTTAGTAGGTTGTTCAGTTGAACCAGTCGGTTTTCTGTAAATTGCATAGCTTCTGCCTGCTTCTTTATCCCATGTAAATTCAACCGACATACCATTAATATTGCTTACTCTGAAATTTGCAGGTCCATTCAAAAATCTTTCAACTGTACGGATATTACTGTAATGTGATACTCTGTTTCCGTTACTGTCCACCAATGCGACACAATAATCGTAGCTTCCAAAGAATGTTGTAACTGAAACTACATTTTGAGTTGTTTCAAGTACTTTAGTATACTCCTCAGTTGAACCGGTCAGTTTTCTGTAAATTGCATATTTTGCGCCCGGAACTCTATCGTCCATAAATCCGCTCCATGAAAATTCAATTGACAAACCACTAGCGTTGCTCATTCTGAAATCTGTAGTTGAATTCAGGAATCTTTCAACTGTACAAACTCTACTAAATCCTGATAATCTGTTTCCATATTGATCAACAATTGCAGCACAATAATCATAACTTCCAAACAATGTTGCAACTGAAACTACATTTTGAGTTGTTTCAAGTATTTTAGTATACTCCTCAGTTGAACCGGTCGGCCTCCTGTAAACAGCGTATCTTTTGTTAGGTACACTATTCCATGTAAATTCAATTGACAGGCCACTGCTATTAGTCATTCTGAAATTACCGGGTGCTACAGGGAAAGAATAAGGAACGACATTAAGATATTCAATAAGACCATAACTAATCCATCCAAAACCATTTATTCCCCAATCTGTTCCCCAAGAATTGATAAATTTAAAAGCCTGTTTTTCATCATCATAACCAACTAAACACAGTGCATGGTTTCCTCTGGAATATCCGTATATAGAGTCATATACATCATTACTCGGAGAAAGATTATCAAAATCCGGATATACAGGTATTCCAATAACTACAGGGTTGTATTGTGCTAAAGTAGCCCTTATTTGATCAACATTTCCTGCCGGTAAGTATTCCCAACTGAAAATCCTGTTTTTAGCTGCAGACTGAAGTTGAGCTGAATTAGGCATAGTATTATAATCATAAGGCAAACCGGAATACGGCATCTCTGCCAGTGAAACACATCCCTGCTCTCTCAGAAGGTTAAAGGCATCTTCAAAAAATGCACCTCCACCGTCTGAAGTATTTAATACGTGAATTTGATTGTAAATAAATGAAGGGCTGAAAACATTGTTATCATCTTCAAAATAATAGAGGCTCCCGTGTCTGTTCACTTCAAAAGCCTTTTTATATGTAAGAGCTGCATAACCTGTCGCAAAGGCTACACATGATCCTTGACTTCCCTGGTTGCCAACGTTGGGAAAATAATATGATAAATCAAAATACGAGGGTAAATTACTGGTATCCAAAGCCGGCGCAGCAGTAACACCAAAAGGTATCTCGTCTTCCATTAAAAGACCGGTTGGATGTAGAGTTGATGCAGAGATTTGAGTAGGATTGAATATTACAGAAAAACTCAATGTAATTACCAATAATGCTAATAAACTTGCTAATACTTTTCTCTCTGAACCATTAGTAATAAATCTGAACATACATATCCTCTCCTTTAACTGTTAAAAGAAGTGTACTTTTTTGATGTAACAATATATCAAAGAAATATAGAAGATGTTGACCTTTACAAGTCTTCAACAGCTTTACGTCAATATAATAACTTTCGTCGTTAAGCAAAAACTATCATTCGCTTAACTCCATTAAGTTACTTAATTTACAAAATCATTATATATAAAAATTAATACAGTTTCAATAAACAATTGTACAAAAACTATTTACTTTTTGAGTGATTTTTTTATAAAAAATGTACATAACTGAATCTTGAAATAGAAAAAAGTAAAAGTAGATATGTTTCATTGCCGTTTTCCGATAAATAAATATTACGATTAATAGCATCTACACATTAACCTTTGAATTTGGAAAAAATAAAAGCAAGGCACCTGTTGGACAAATTATAATGAGAAATTCGTGTCATTGCGATATATGTAAAATAAAGATAATAGAGTAGAATTAAAATTTATGTGACTATATTATCAATAATTACTTTAGTTCATGTTTCCTGGGCTTGATTGTATAAGTAATATTTGGTATAATATACGTGTTTTTAGGAATACAGGGGTAATACGCTAATTTTCAGTTATAACGGAACGTTTTAAACTGAGTTATTAGTTCGTACTTTTATTACCCCAATCACATAATAAATAAAATTTTAATAAAAGAGTGATTATTTATGAATATCAAGAGGGTTTTAGTTATTTCAATAGTGGCTGTTGTACTAATTGTTACAGCTACTATTGGTTACAGTCACATAAGCGGGAATACAAATAAAGATTCGTATGAAACGAATGCAGAGATTTCAATTAAGTCAAGCTTTAAGAATCAACTCGAGCCAATATCAGTTTCAGCATCGATGATAGGTGATGAAATTGATTGGCTGAATGACTCTGATTTGATTGTAAGGTTAAAATTAACGAACTTAGATTTTACTGACTATTTGGAAGATTCTTATTTTGGACAACTTGAATATAAAATTTATAGTGCCAAAGTACTGGAAACATTTAAGGGTAAATGCCCCAAAGATATTAAGATAAGAATAAGTCAATTAGCATTTATTACCCAAAATACTGTATCTGATATTATTCTCGGACGGGAGTATATCCTACATTTAAACAAAACTCCTGAAGAATATGGAGATAATACCTATTATATTAATACATCCAAGGAATATGTCTATGAATTGATTGAAGACAGTAATAATAAAAATGAAAAGGTATTTATGAGGGAAAGCACAGAAAATCCTCACTATTCAGACTTGGGATTAAAGGAAAAACTAACTTTAAAGGAATATAAAAAAGTAATAAAATCTATAATTGAAAAAGACCGAGGTACATCGGAGCAGCTTGAAAAGGAATTCGGTCAACGCAAAAAAGATAAAGATTAAAAAAGGAAAATTAAGTGGGACAGATGGAAAACACTACCTCTGTCCCACTTTGTTATTTTATTCTTCACTAATTATAAATTTAAATTTATCAATGGAATATCCGCCAATTTCCCCTTCCACCGTATAAGTTCCCGGTTTTAAATCAGCATGTTCAAGGTCTGCTTGAATAAGATTAAAAAACATTCTTTCCCGGGACATTAACACACCCTTTTCCGGCACGGGAATTTCAATGTCTTTCCATAATTTATAATCTTCTTCGCCGGTGATTTTTATCCATCCCTTTATGTTTTCGTTAAATGTAATGTCCTCATCTCCATTGTTAATTAAGACAGCATTGATAGTAAGGGTCTCGTCTTTTGAATATTTGTCTTTGACAGAATAACATGTGAAATCATTTTTATTTATATTGCCCGCAACTTTCCAACCCTTATCAATATTAATGTTAAACAGCTTTCTCATTATAGCAGCATATAAATTCTTGTTGTCACTGTAGAGAAAAGTAAATTGTTTTCCGCTTTTGGGATGCCATATGCATTCAGCACTTATATCACGGCTGAAAGTATTTATTTGCAGAGATATAAGAGCTGTACCCTTTTCAGACTTCATTCTAAAGTATACATGAACGCTGTTTATACTATGTCCACGAACAAAACCAATATCCTGAAATTTTTCTTGCCATAAACTTTTATCATTAATAAGGTTTAGTACATCACTTATAATTTTATTATTTTCGGTCTCGAGTAATGGAAGATCCTTCTCATTTCCAAATCCGATATCAACATTGCCATAAACATAAATCTCATCAATATATGAATCCTGTATACCGGTTACGTCTGCCAAATACCCATCAAGCTTTATTTTCTCAACTTCAATATCATCTGAAGCATAGTCAGGTTCCGGCATGCCGATATCGTTGCCTTGATCTTGGGTCAAATCCGTAGCCGTAGGCTCAATCGTCATTTGCGGTGAAACTAAATTATTATCCTGTTGTCCTAAATCAGTAATTTGACTTGATTCATCTGATTTATCAGCTTTTGGATTTGCCATAAGTCCTATCCCCACTATCGACACAATAATAATTGAAACAGCAATTACCCAAAAAACCGGCTTTTTATAGTTTAACACATTTTTAATTCTCCTTTTTACATTTCCCTCGCCAAAAGCAAGGGGACTTCCGTTTAAAATATGTTTCCCGGCAGCAAGGGATAATATCAAATTGGCATAGGGCTTTTTAATATCTTCATTCATTACCTTCAATACTTTTTCATCACAGGAAAGCTCCATGTCCGTGCTCATCAACATGAACGCAATCCACACCAAAGGATTAAACCAATGTACGGTCAATATCAAGAAAACCAGTCTTTTTATGATATGGTCTTTTCTACGAATATGGGTCTTCTCATGTATGAGAATGTAGTTTTGCTCCTCCTTTAGAAGTCCAACCGGCATATATATCTTTGGATTTATTAATCCCAGTACAAAGGGTGTTTTTAAGTTGTTTGCTTCATAGATGTTTTTATCAATCAGTTTTGCACCTTTAAGCTGCCTTTTTAACAGCAAAACGGAAAAGAAACTATATAAAAGCAATGCAATTATGCCAAAAAGCCAGATAAATGTTCCTATTTTCACATATATCTGAAGGGGATTTACACTTGCTTCTACAGCCGGTGCAGGAAGAGAATTGTTTACAAAGGAATCCACTGCTTCTATCCCGCTGTTTATTTTCGGACTTTGCTGATAAATTATATCATGGGGAATGGGAGCAGGATTCGTATTTCTGGGCATAAGGCTAAATATGCTTTCAAAGGAAAAAGGAATTATAAGCCTAAATGCTACCACACCCCATAGAGCATAGGAGATAAATTTGGGAGCTTTCTTGAGTAAAAACCTTATTGCTATCACAAAAAGAATTACATAGCTTGCGGTAAGGCTCATATTCAAAACAGTCAAAAATAGTTTACTCATTACTACTCCTCCCTATGCTCGTCAATCAATCTCTTCAACTCTTCGGCCTGACGTTTGCTTAGTTTTCTTCCGCCGATAAAAGCCGTTAAAAACTTCGGCAAAGACCCTCCAAAGTTATCCTCAACAAAGCGTATACTTTGCCTGGCATAATAATCGTCCTTGGTAATTAGAGATGATACAATGGCATCTTCATTTTTAAAAATTCCCTTATCGCATAATTTTTTGAGTACCGTGTATGTTGTGGACTTTTTCCATTTCATTTCTTTCTCACATAGCTTTACAAGATCACCGGAACCTATCGGCTCATTTTGCCATATTAATTCTGCAAATTTTTCTTCACTTTCCGTAAGCTTATATTCTTTCACAATAACACCTCCTTGGTCTATGTAATATAGACCTGCAATATAAGTCTACACATTATAGACCAAATTGTCAATGGGAATTTATTTTTTAAATAAAGACAAAGATTTAAAAGCTTTTAAGAATCCAAGAACATCTGCTTTTGACGGTATATAATTTCCAGCATTTCATCTGCAAACTTTCTTGCAATCTCCACGTCCGCCTGCATTGTCTGATTTGTCTTGTAGCAATCTAATGCCCGGGAAATAAAGGAATGATATTTTTCAGGTAAATTTCTAATTCCCCACTCACCACCCGACTGCTTTGAAAGGTATAAGCCATCTTCTAAAAATGCCAAAACTCTACATAGATTAAGGGTCATATAAATAGGCTCCTTGATTATTTCTTCTCTTGCCCCTTTAATATCACCCCAGATACTATCCATATAATCCTTCTTCGGTACCTCTCCGAATACATTTTCAATTAATTCTCCATAAAGCACTATTCCGTATTTATTTATGACGGTAAAATGGGCAGCAAGGTCTTTATCCGTACCTTTCATATTTTCCGCATAATTTTTCGGGTCATCTTTAATCCACTTTAAATATATCGGTGAAAAATGCAATTCAAAGGGTGTCGGATACACAAAGGGCTTGCAGAATTCTCTCTTTACAATACTAATTTCCAATCCTTTCGCAGGCCCTTTCTCATTTAATTTCACAACCCGCTTTAAAAACTCCGTTTTCTGCTCAATGCCAATGTCATTCTCAATCACTATAATTAAATCAATATCACTCTTTTCAGGATTAAAACAATTCATGGCCATAGAGCCGTGCAAATAAATCCCGGTCAATTTTTCGCCGATTATTTTTCTGCTCATAGCAGTAAATTCATCAATCAATGTTTGATAATGCAAATATACCTTGCCCCCTTTACAGGCTTTCAGTCTATTGATCAACAAGTCAATCAACTTGCCGTCTTTCGTAATATTTCTCTTCAATCATTATATCGCATAGACCTTTATTGGAATAGTTGCACTAATGTTTTCATTTTTGAAAAGTTGAATACTTTCCCCTTTTTTATTAGAATTAATTATGAAAAGTGCTTGTTAAGAGGAGGTTTTTATGCAAAAAGTAATATTTCTTGTTGATATGAATGCTTTTTATATAAGCTGCGAAATGACGAGAAATCCTTCTCTTGTCGGGAAGCCTTCCGCTGTTGCCGGGGATCCGAAAAACCGTTCCGGAATCATACTGGCAGCAAGTTATGAGGCCAGGTCCTTCGGTGTTAAAACAACAATGGTTATTCATGAAGCTTTAAAACTTTGTCCGGACCTACAAATAGTACCGCCGGATCATCGTTTTTATGAGTCAAAATCCAAACAAGTCATGGCTATACTGTCAAACTATTCCCCCACTGTCGAGCAAAACAGCATTGACGAAGCCTGGCTGGACATGACCGGCACTGAAGGTTTATTTGGAACTCCGATGGAAGCTGCAAAGAAAATTATGAACGAAATCAAGGACAACCTTGGGCTTTGGTGCTCTATTGGTATTTCCGAAAACAAGTTTCTTTCCAAGATGGCTTCAGAACTGAAGAAGCCTTTGGGAATTACTGAACTCTGGAAAAATGATATTCCGACAAAGCTTTGGCCCCTACCGATAAATGCAATGTACGGAATCGGCAAGAAAACTGCCGACAAACTTAATGCCTTGGGAATACAAACCATAGGGGATCTCGCAAAATATGATCGGCACCAACTGGTTAAAGTCTTTGGGAAATATGGAGATGAAATGTATTTACATGCAAACGGTCATGACACATCTTTAATACAGCCTCATTTGTCCGGTGAAATGAAATCCATAGGCCGATCCACAACTCTCCCGGAAGATGTTAGTAATATTGAAGAGGCCAAATTGATTTTATTAAAGCTCACTGACGATATTGGGATGACAGCAAGAAAATACGGGAAAAAAGCCCGTACTGTTCAAATAACCTTAAAATACACCGACTTTAAGGTTGTCACCAGGCAAATGACTGTATCTCCAACATGTGCAACCAACGATATTTATCAAGCAGGCTGCGCTTTGCTTGAGCAGAATTGGAACCCATTACGCCCTGTAAGATTGATCGGGATAAGCATCTCAGGCTTTGACGAAAATTTCGCTCTGGGTCAGTTATCACTCTTTGACCTTTATGAAAATAAGGATAATATAAATAATGATAAGTTCGAACGAATCGACAAAGCCATCGATAAAATCCGGAAAAAATACGGCATTAATAAAATAAACCGTGCATCATTGATAATTAAAGAAGATTCCAATAGCCACATCAAATACAGAAATAAATTACAGCCATGAATATGCGTTCATTGGTTTTCTAAATCTTTTTTGCCTTCATATTTTTCAAAAACAGCAATATTAAGTTCAGTGTCAAAATAACCTTCAAGTCCCTCTCCATAAGTGAACTTAACTATTTTTTTATCATTATCAAATTCATAAAATTTAATTATTCCTTTACCCGGATAAGAGTACTCTTTTTGATACGAGTCAAAATCTTTTTCATATACTTTATTTATAATAATTCCTTCATTAGGATTATCTCTTCTGCATCCGGATGCTAAGATGTTATACTTGGTTTTAGCAACAGAATAAAGCCTGTTTTCCAAATAAGCTTTGTCCCCAAAAGGAGTTGATAGTTTCATGCTATCCTCTTCATAAATATCGATCCTTAATTCAGAATCGTCAAAGCCTTTAAATTCTTTTACATATTCTCTCGGTTCAAAAGTAGGTACTATATCTTGTTTTTTATTTCTTCTATTCATTTCTTCTTGTACAATTTCTTCTTTTATGGCACGTATTTTTTCCTCAATATTTTCCGGAACTTCCTTACCCTCTTTGATATAATACTCTCTATCTTTCTCTAATTCTTCCAGATTGTTGTAAAATGACTGTAATAAAGGATCTGGAGTTTTCTTATTTATAGACGCATTTATCACTAAAGTACTACCTATTATTAACGTAGAAATTATAATTGTTATGGAAATAAATAACAATACTTTATTATTCCTCAATATGATAAATCTCGTCTCGACTTGCACAATATTCCAATATAGCAAAACAGATTTAATCATATTATATCATAACAAACTTTATTGTACAATAGTTTTTATTACTTTCTATTACTTGTTGCCGGATTAGACTTCAAAATTAAAATTTTAATTTTTACCAATATCAATTGGATGTCCTCCTCATCCCTTTTGTCTATAAATAATCTTTCTGTATTGTGCACGAATTCTCTTTTATGAAATTAATGTGTTATCTTAATTTGCATATAACTTAAAGTTACACTTTATATGTAAACCCTCATAAGTAATACTTCACCTATCCATTAGCTCTTGGCTTAATAATCTAATTTGGCCAATCTGCTTTTCATACATCAAATCCCATATGTCAAGGCATTCATTAGCAATACTTTTCTTTTCAGGTATTTGTGAACTGCAAGTCTCGTCGTACAACCCTATTATTAACTTAGCAATTTCATTTTCAACTCCTCGAATACCTTTATTTTTACTGTGTCCCTTTTCAATTAAATCATAACTCATTGACAATATAATATCTTTATAGTCAACTACTGACTTTGATTCTTCTTCGAGATAACGGGCAAATGCATGCGTTATTTTATAACCCAAATTGGAATTCATTATTTCAATTAAAAAGTCCTTGTCCCTCTCTAAATCAATAAGATTGCCATAGAACAATCTTGAAATAAGCAATGCCAGATTGAATGAACTTGTCTTAAATTTAAGTATTATGCCTTTAGCTAATGAGTTAAATTCATTCTTATTAAAATAAACAATAGCCATTTGAAGAACAGATTTTGCTTGTATTTCACTCATTTCATCTACATTGCTCATTACATCGACAAATTCGTTATTGCGAATAAACATTTCTGCCAAACAATAAGCTCCCATTTCTATCAATTTTTCATCTTCTGACTTGTAACATTTCTTAATAATTTCCAACACACGTTCACGATATTTAGGATACAGAAAAAAGAGCATATTTCTCGTATCGTAAAAACCTGCTAACCTATAATCTTGTTCATATAAATTCAAGATTATTTCTGACGCCCAATCTCTAGCAATGTTATACGAAGGCCATAAAGCATATAAACTCGCCAATTTTACTGCCGGGTTTTCATCCAATGCCAACTTTTCAATTGTATCTTTAAATTGCTCAAATAAAGAACTATCATCCCATAATAGCCTTGCTATTGCTCTGGCTGCATTACCCCTTACACAAGTTGTTGAATTACTCTGTAGCATATCAAAACTATGCATTTCTTTGTCTTTGGTACTAGTTACATTTGGCTTACCAATTTCCGGGTTTTTATGGTTAATCGCAATATCTTTAAGAATATCCAATATCTTTTGAGACCATTTCGTGTTCTTCCTGTTTTTAATAATCACACAGATGTAGTTTGCCCGATATGAATCGTAATCATAAGGAAAGCTCAAAATCATTGTCTCCAGCAACCCTATCGGTACACTGTCCAAATTCTTACTATATGCAACACCACTAAATAAGGAATCGACATATTCATCTAAAATTTTTTCTTTACTTGTAAGGATCAGTTTTATCATTCTTTCCGGCTCTTCAGAAACAGCATTTCTAAAACTCAGTGAAAACTGATCAATAGAACTTTCAATAAATCCTCCCGGAACTTCTTTCCACCGAGGACGATTTCTACGACTAAGTTTTATGCTAGTTAAAATTTGTAACCACTTTTTGTTATTTAGTTTTTTTCCGTCAACAGGTGAACTTACACCCCCACTATGCCCATCCAAATACTTATATAGAGTTGTCCCTTTAGGAAATTTACGTCTTAAAACACGCAGCAAATCTTTTGCTTTGTCACTCAACCGATTATAGGGGAGAACTTCAAGAATTTCTTTCTGCAAATCCCCCCAGAAGCTGCAATATACCGTATTACCGCTTTTTTCTCTGTTATGCTCAATTTTACGTTTATATATTTCTTTGGCTCGAGGCGATATATAGCTTATAACGGTTTTTTCTAATTTAACAAAAACATTATTACTACAGCATTTTGAATGTCTTTCTAATATCTGTTTGGCATAAAGTAATTCATCGTCATTGCCGCTTGTTCTATCAAATATATTGTTGTCAAAGTCACTGCATAAATATGTAATCACTTCATCACTATATGTTTCTGGTAACCTGCATAATCCATCCAGTATTATTTCATTATACAAATCATTACCTATGCCCATGAATTCTTTATAACATTCCAAAAATACTTCCGGGTTTTGAGCAATTATTGCTGCATTTGCTTTTTTAATAATTTGAATACAAGCCCTTTCAAGACCTCTTTTATAAAAATATCTCCCAGACCAATCACTAAAAAGTATGCTTTGGCCTTTCTCGGTCGGAATATATGGCAGTAATAAGTTAACTACCTGCATTCCATTTTCTATTAGAATTTTAGAACATTCATTTAAGAGCTCCTCTTCATATTTATAAATTTTTTTCTCATATGTTTTAATTTTATTTTTTAATAAAAATGCCAAAAAACGTATTGCTCTTATTTTACAATTTTTAAACATAGACCAGAAGTCTAAATATATATCAGCCATCTTTGGATATCAGTTATAAAATTCCATACGTAATTCAAAAAAATCATCGGTATCTTGATTTATGTCATGTATAAAGCATTTAGAAAATTTTTCATCATCTTCCTGTGATTTAAAGGCATACTTTTTGATAAATGCTATATCATCAGCATCATAACGCGGTCTCATGCTCATAAGCAAGTCGAAAACAATATCTTTTTTTTGCGGATTGTTAAACGACTTATCTAAAATACCTTTTTTCCTAAGTAATCTAATATATTGAGGCCGGGATAATATAACATTATTTATAATATGATTACCATAGGTTTCATTTTCGCAATTGTTAATAATAAAATATTCTATGTTTTCGTCTATGTTGTCTATCTGATTTAACACCTCAAAGAAAACATATTTGAAAAAATATCTGATTTGATCAGATTTAAACATTTTTTGACCTGCATCAATAAATTTATGAGTATCCAATTGAGATAAACTTTCCATAAACATTTGAACTTGATATCTTCTTTCTGGAGTCTGTATTTCTTTGCTCCCAATAATATCTACAATATCTTCACCGTCATAAAATCTCTTAAGCATTTTATCAGCCAAAAAGCAGTCTAATATAGATTGATGGGCAAAAGACACCTTATTATCTTGAATTAATAAGAAAGTATTTGAAGATAAAAATTTCAAACATGAATCATTGGCACTTAATATACCCTTTGGAACAAACATTATCCCTTGTTTTTCCATGTATGAGACTATCTCTTCTTTGGTTTTATTTAAATTGTTTTCACTTAATCCAAATTCAAAAGCTTTTTCTTTTAACTGTTTCCACCATTCCGACACAAGATGACTTGCAGTGGAACATTCGGAATATTCCTTATCCGGATCCAACTGCCGCCAAATATATAAATTACTTGGAATCCTTAATATATCTTTTAATTTATTGGTTAATTTACTATACCTCACTCCGACAATTTTCTTCACAGTATCCTCATCGAATTCATTAACCGGAATCATCTTCCATTGAATAGTCTTATTTTTCTTTTCAGAATTAATAAATAAAGACCTAATATTATTATCGTTTTCCAAATCATAGGTTCGGCATACAAAAACAATAGATATTTTATATTCTCTTTCAAAATTTAATGCTTCTACTTGTTTAATAATTTCTGCACACACCAATAAAGCATCTCTGGAATGTGCCTGAGTCCAACGTAGAGCATCTAATTGATCTAAAATAATTACCGCTCTTTCATTTTTAGAAATACTATGTATGCAATGAGCTATAGACGCAGGTAAACCTAAATCATTACCCCATTTCTCGGCATTTCCCTTCGGAAGAAACTGTTTATCTAATTTAATTGCTATATACGGTATGTTTTTTTCTTTGCAATAATTGATGATATCTATTGTACATCCACTTTTTCCTCTTCCGGCCTTTCCATGTATTATTATAGAATCCCCTGAATCAATTGCTTTTCTGCAATCAGAAAATTCTTCTCTATTAATCAATCCATTGTTTAGCGGAATAAATGTATCCTCATATATCTGATTCAATTCTTTCAGTCTTGGCATAATACGTCTATTATTCGAGAGATCTCTACAGTCTATGTTTGCTTTTTCAAGAAATTCATACAAATCTGGCAGGCTAATTCTTTTACCTAAAATATCTCCATCTACTATCCAAGTAACAAATTTACTGTAATTATCTTCTTCATTACCTAGTAATAAATGACCAATTCTGAATAAAATCAGTTCTTTCAATTGTGTATCTGGGATTTGACGATAAGCTATTCTATTTAAATAAGAAATACATTTTGCTAAATCCAATTCTTGATTCGGATTTATATCCATTACTCTGCAAAAATCCTTAAAAAAACCAACAAATTTGAGACTGGCATCTTGTATTTGGCTATTATAAAAATCTTTAGGATTCTCACTGGTATTCTTGGCTCTTTTTGTTAGGTCTTCCAGAAATGTAAAAGCTAATGGAGATACTAGAGCAACAGTATTCGACTTATCTCTGTCCAATTGATACTTCCATTTAGTAAAAATTCCCTTAGCATTAGCACTTCCAAAATCCCAATATTCTTTGCTTCCATTTCTCACTTTGCATTGTTGACCTTCTCTGGTACCATCTTTTTTACCAACCCAGACGTCAACACCTACTTCGTCGTCACCAAGAGCCTCCAAAATAACATAATCTAATTTTTCATTCAAAAGTTCCAGTATTTGATATACTGCCCATTTAATTTCGTATCTATTTCCATCTTTATCTGCTCTACCTGCTAATTCGGATGGCATACCAAATACCTCCTTTATATCGTCACAATGTTATAATATAAAAATCCATGCTCTTAAATAGGCATGTCTTCAACTCAAATAAATCATATGCTCTAAACCGAAAACACAATTATATCATCATTTCCTATCTTTTCTATAAAAAAACTTTCGGTCTTCCTTATATTACGTGCAATATCTATATTTGAAATAAACTTTTTTTAAAATTTCAAGCATTGATAGCATTCATACACTTCACAAAATTATTTTTTTACAATTTTCTTTAATGCCAGATTATCATATTCCATTTACACCCAATCCGTGGATATTCAGTACAACCATTTTTATTTTACTATACTTTACTAATATTAGCATTAAAAAATATAAATTTTTCGCCCATCATTATATTCAGAAAATATTCTAGACGGATTATTTTTAATGACATATAAAGGTATACAATCTGTGTAAAAGTAAATCTTTTTCAAACGATTTCTTTCTGTACAGTACCCTGCAAATCCAAAAATGACAAAGAATTAGCTATTAAAATTTCTACATTTCAATCATTTCTGCATTATTGACATTTGTCGTAAAATGGTGTACAATAAAATTAACAAATCCCACAGGCCTCTGTCTTAGACATGCACACTTAGTGGGCTTTCTGTATTTTAAGGAGATAATATGGATACGGTAAAACCATTCTTATCAATTGATGATCAGATAAAATTATTAAAAAAAAGAAAATTAATAATTAAAGATGACCAATATGAACAGGCAAAAGAATTTCTCTTGAATAACAATTATTATCGAATAAGTGGATACTCTTTAACACTGCGTCAAAATGATACTTTTTTTGACAGTGCTTCATTGGAAACATTGATGCAAATATATGAAGCTGATCGTTGTATGCGTCATATATTATTATTTATAATTGAATCAGTTGAAGTTCGATTAAAATCAATGATAGCATACTTCCATAGTGAGAAATATGGCCCTTTAGGTTACCTCGATATAAATAATTTCTGTTGTAATAATGGAAAAATTGATTCATCTATAATAGAGAATTACCTTAACATAATAAAAAAAGCAGATTCTCAAAAAAATGCAATGACTGAATCTGAATTGTTTCTAAAACATCACAAAGAACACAAAAATGATATTCTACCATTTTGGGTTTATGTTGAGGTTCTCACCATATCAGATGTCTCAAAACTATATACAATTTTAGACGAAGAATTACGGAAAACTATAGCTTTACACTTGGGCTTTAAATCTAATAATAGACATAAAATTGTTGAAAATTTATTACATTGTATTACCATTCTCAGGAATATTTGTGCTCATGGTGGGCGTCTATATAACCGCTTATTTACCAGAAAACCTTGGCTTTCAAAAAAGGAAAAAAGTCTTCTTCGAATTGAAAATGGAGATATTATTTACGATAAGTTATTCTCGTACATATTAGTACTTAAATCAGTAACTCTCCCTCTAGTTTTTAAGCAAGTTGTTGAGCATTTAACCCGTATACAAGACCAATACCCTATGGTTAATTTTAGGCATTACGGATTCCCTGAAAATTGGCAATCATTTCTGTAATAAGTTTATTCTATCTGAGTATACATATATATAACAGTTCCTACGAGCTTATATTAAGCGCAATACCGTAGGCCATACAAATACCCGCTAAGATAAATTGTTCTAATCTTAGTGGGTTACTAATTATAAAGTAAGAGATAACCCTCTAAACACTGTAATTTCTGATATCAGAAAGCTTTCTGTACTCATAACATGATACATTTATCCCTTTACAAATTTACCTACAATTGTTCCACATCAAACTCAATGATAATCAGATAGTAATTCGCTTTCCCTTAAATTTATATATACCCCCATCCCTTAATAGTCGGTTAGAATAGCAATCTTTTTAATTATCTTAGAATCCATGTCGGTCGATAACTCAATAATGACAAGCTTTTTTTGGAATCTTGTTCGAAGAAGTCCGTCACGGTTTATGTTCTCCCTCGTCCCTGTTTTTTTATACCCTCTTTCTTTGAGCTTTTCTGTCGCTTGCTCAATATTGTCCCCCAAACGTATCCCAAAAACGTGGTAGTCACCGCCGGTAATAAAAATTTGTGTTAAACGCCTGTCAATTGAGTCTTTCGGTATCTTAAAATAATAGCCTTCGACATAACCGTCACTTGTCCCTTTTGCCCCGGGCATATCATCATTAAAATGATCGGCACTTTCTTCTGTAAGTCCGGCAAATTCGAGGTATTCCACCCCCATAAAACTGTTTCTGTTTATTTCCTGCGCTTCTTGTATTGTTTCTTCAACAAGCTTTATTTTTGAACTTTCTCTACTCTTAATAAAAACCACTGTTAATGTAATTATTAATAAACATATCAAAACTATAATCATTATCGTCTTTTTCACCATCAATTCTCCTTTAATCTTCTGGATTGGACAGAGCTGCAAATCCCCTTGCATCGCTCTCCACTTCTTGAGAATAATAACCAGGGTAATCATCATCAGAAGAAATATAGGGTGCATTCCACTCTCTTAGTAAACTATCTGAAATCCCATATAATCCTGGATTTTTCTTCACGTAATTCTGATATTGATGTCGCATCTCGTGGGTCAAGGTGTCTATGACCTTATCTACTGAAAAATTCCCTGTAGAATCTTCAATAAATTGCGGGTTTATTGAAATATGTCTGCCAAAACCCAAAAAGCCTCCCGGATTGGAATGACCGTATCCTTCGCTGTCATAATCAACCCTTGTACTGGATTTTCCAAACAAAACAAAACTTACCTGGTTAACATAATCCTGTATGATGTCTTTTTTCTCTTCTTCGGACATATTGACCCATTGTTCACGTACCTCAGGTGTAAACACAGATTCAGCTATAGCCTGACATTGTTCGGATTTCTCAAACTCGCCTTCCCAAAATCTTGCTTCTGTAATAGCATCTCTTAAATCATGGGATGGATTGTCATCGTCTAACTCTCTAAATCTGGAATTAAAATCTTTCTTTAGTTGTTCGTCAGTAATGGTTGATTTCATTAAGTCGCTGAGGGAAGTCATCTTATCCCAACACAGAAAAGTACCTGTTTTTACTTTGAAGTCCGATGGGTCCAAGTCGTAGGAATGCTCCAGCAAATCTGCTATACCGGTGCTAAAAGGGTTGTCAACCAATTGACTGATTTCATAATGAATTGCATTGCAAAAAGATACCAACCTCCGTCTTTTCTCGTTTAGTTCCTCTATGTCATATTCGGACAGAGATATGCTCAAAGCTCCTATACCTCCCGCATTTGCCACAATGTCCACCGCTCTCCTCGCTGCTCGAAGTGCATTATAAAGAGGCTCAACATTAGTTGAATTAATACGATTATACAAATGTCTTGAACACTCAATCCATGACATACTAACAGATTTCATTCAACGCTACCTCCCCCTATCACCAGATCTTCTATTTGCTCTCTTCCCAGTACTCGCCATGTTATTATCCAATTCTATCATAGTCTCTTTGGTATATGTAACAAAACTATCCATTTGAATAAAACAATCCCTTAACAATTCCGTATGTTCCTTTATTTTGTTATATAAATCCTCAGCCATTTCACTTGCCTGTCCTTGATAGTTTCCCAAAAAGTTTGCCTTTAATCTTTCCAGATTATTTATTGCTTGATCTGCATATTCAGCACATTGCTTGTATTTCGAACAAATTTCATCCATATGCTCCGGATCATAGATTAGCTTGGCATTACTCATCACAAACTCATCCTTTCCTTGAGGATATTTACAATATTTTTCCGGCTCGTGGAATGAAGAACTTGTTCCAAGCAATCGTAAACATACAGTTTTCCATCTGCCTTTAAAAAAACTTCGTCCTTCTTAGTGTTGGCAAATTGGGATGTCAATCTAAAATTGGCTTTGTAGTCCAAAGTAAACTTTTTTGCAAATTCGTCATATTCAAGTGTTTCTGAATAATCCGATTCATCCTTTATATCATCCGTTAAAAAATTATAGTTCTCAGCTATTTGCTCTGCACCCATAGCAGTTTTAATTACACTTATTGAATATTCTTTAAAAATTGGATTCCAAAATATAACAACACTCTGAGTCTCACTTTCAAGTCCCATCAACATTCTGTTGAGCTTAATATGCTTTTTTGCTTCCTTGTATCGGCGAAGTCGATCTGTAACCTTAAGACCTTCTATAGAAAACTCTTGATAATTGGTAAGCAAACCTTTGTTTATCATACCGTCTTTTATTGCTTCAATCATTATTTCTGATATATTCATATCTTTAAAAGACGGCATAAAGGGAATATCCTTTCCATCCAACGCTCGATTCAGAACATAAATCTCTTTAATATTCATATGCTTCCCCCTAAATTAAATAGTGCTTATAATTCTAACACTATCAGAATTCGATGTAAACAATACCATATTTTTCAAAAGCAAAGCTGTTTCCCGGCTTAGTTGGTCAACTAAACCTGCTATCTCATCACCATATTTTTCTAGCATGCTTTGAATTTGCACACACTTCTCCTTAGCGTCGCCTTCCCATTTATTTTGTAAAAGCAGTTCATTTATAACGGTCATAGTTTCTTTGATATCATTAAAATTGTTCATAACAGACCCAAAACCATTAACCGTATCTTGAACCGAGTCTTTTACTTCTATCGTATCGATCATTTTAATATTCCTCCCAAATTCCTATACGGCCAGCCCACACATCCCTAAGCTCAATAGCATTATTTATACATGTTTCAAGGTCCGTTAGAAAAGAATCAAATACTGCAATTTGATGACTATGAATATTTATCCAATCATCAACTTTTTTCATATATATATCATAGTACTCGCCATATACATCTCCCGGGTCCAGCAAAGAAACATCCACATTTCTGGCTTTATTTACGTATCTTTCTATTTCCGAGTATTTATCTTTAAGTGAAGATACAATATTTCCGTAATACATGGTTTTTTCTCTAGCTTGCGGATATTTCAACCTTTTTGGCATGACTATTTCCTCCGATTTTCAATTATAAAAACACCAATATCTTTATTTCGTAATAGCCATTTGGATATTTTTACCCACATAAAATATATCATAATCCATTATAAAAATCTATTCTTTTGTTCATCCTCTGAAAAAAACTATGTCTTATCCGCGTTTTGTTTTCAATATTTCCTCAGCCATCTCATAAACAGTATTGCAGATCTTTTGAATATCTAAAGAATCAGCATCCTTCTGTCCATCGGAAAATACTCTTCATCATATCCAATCAACGATATAAAAATGGTTTGCACAGACTCTATCATAAAAGAATCCCCTTCGGATAACTCCTCAGGGGTTCTTTTATGTTATTTTATTCAGTTGTTATCTGCTGTATATCCTGTAGAGGAAAACTGCTGCTTCAGCTCTTGTGGCATTGGCACGAGGGTTCAGTTTATTATTGGAGCCGACAATCAAGTTTTCCTTGATAAGGGCAGCCAAACTGTCTAGCGCATACTCGGCTATGTCCCCCTTATCGCTGAATTTATCCAACAAGCCGCCGACATCCATAGACTCGAATTTCCCGATTTTCTCCAGCGCCCTTGCCGTCAAAACCATCATGTCCTGACGGGAAATAGCTTCCTCGGGATTGAACCGGTTATTACCTATGCCTACGGCAACGCCAAGCTTTTTGGCAATACCGAGTGCTTCATAATAGTATGCATCCGTTGATACATCATCAAAATTGTCGTCAAATTCCGTCTTAAGTCCCAAAGTGTTTACAAGCATAACCAGATAATCGGCCCTGGTGATGCTGTTCATGGGAGAGAAGGCATCCAACCCTGTTCCGCTGATGATGCCCTTGGAGGCCATAACCTCAATGGGTTTTCTTGCCCATTCCACACTGCCCAGGTCACCAAATGTTTTACGCACGTATGCCACGGCATAATAGCTGAAATGGGTGGTTGTAAAGGTAACTGTTCCGGTTACCGGATCGTAGTGCCCGTTGGGTACGGGGACCACCTTGCCGCTGCCGTCAATGTACCAGACGACAATATGCTCCGGATCATTCAACTCTTCCTCTGTCGGTGTGTAGGGTATCGATACCGTCACCGGTGCATTCGGGTTGTTCCAAGCTTTCTGCTCGCCATCAACCGTAAAGACCAGTTGAATAACCGGCTTATCTCCTACTGAATTTCGAACTTCCTCCGGAAGGGTTGATTTATCAACATTTTTAATTGTAACTCCTGCATTACCCCGGTTTTCGATATCCGTACCGGCAATCATGTTGTCCGGAAGTGTAATTTTAGCCGCACCGGTTGTTATCTCAATATTTATGCCATGCTGCAGATTGGAAAGGGCTATTGCCGGAAGTTCCACATTGTAGCTTTCCGTATCCGATTTAGGCAGTCCAACCCCCAATGTCTTTTTTCCGTCATCACCTGTCAGTGTGCCTTCCAATGCATTATTTAGAGTTTCGGTATCAAACTCTGCTTTTACAGTACCTGTAGCTGCATCCACAGTTGCAATGATCTTCAATCCGCCTAAAGTTGCTGACGGAATTTCCACAGTTGGAATTTCCACTGGAGGAAGTTCCACAGCCTGGGGTTGACGATCCGGGGTTTTATCATTATCCTTGCCGTCATTCCTATTGGTACTTGGCGGTGCTGCCCTGTTCACAGTAACTGTATATCTGTTCGTGGATGTACCGTTCTGAGCTATAACGTCAATCTCAATCGTATTGCTTCCAACTTTTAGCGGAATGGCTTCGGATAATTCGTGACTTCTTAGAACCTTTCCGTTTACCACCACTCTGGCGTTTACATCCCACGTTGCAGCTGCTACTCGGGTGCTTTCTACACCATAAGCTACATTTTCGGTATAATTATACTTGTTGCGTATAAAGCCTGACACGGGTTTTCCTCCGATGTACAGAGCCTGTAGTGTGGCATCGTCTCCGGGTTTATAACCTTCTACCGCAGTTACCATCAGCCTTTCGCTTAGACCTCCCCAGAAGGTAACTTTAAATTGCACAAAATCGCCATCTCTCTGCAAAAAGCGGGAGAGGTAATCTTTCTTAATGGTCAGGACTTTCATACGTTTGTTATCATCATAAGTAACGGTGTAGTCGATATTCTGTCTAAGACTTTCTCCTCCACAGACCACATCGATCACTCCACTAACTCTGTCGGCACTGATATAGGTTTTTATATCGGCAGGACTATCTAATATATATGCTGCTGCAACCGGATCCAGTAAAGCATAAAACGGCTCAAATACCGTTACATACAACTGGTATTTCAGATTTTTCGGATTTGCTTCTCTAAAGGGATCAATATTTAACTCCCCGGTAAATTTATATGTTACCGGACGATTCTTGTTGTATAACGGTGTACCGTCATCCCAGGTTACACCCACCTCTTTTCTTGTTCCATCATGATAAACTGCAGTCACCTTTTCCGGCAAGGGGATATTTCCCCTTTCAGTGCCATATTTCACCATAATGGCGGTAATGTTCGGCTCTATTTCTTTAATAACTTCGATTTGAATTATCGATAACTCTACGATTACATCAAAGGTTTTGACAGCCTGATTGCCGCACTCATCCGTGGCTGTTATCGTAACAGTGGTACGTCCGATGGGATATTCAGAACCTGAAGGCCGGGATGCCCATACAGTAACTGAACAGCCGGGGTGAGAGTCAGATGTCACGATATAATAGTCAAGTACCACGTTATCTGATAAATTTGTAGCGAAAACAATACTGTCACCTATTTCTAAGTCATTCCTTTTGTCATAAACACGGATTGTGGGCGGTGTAGTATGCTTGACGGTAACGTAGAAAGTGCCCTCTGCCCTGTTCCCGGATGAATCCTCAGCCTCAACCTTGACTTCCGTTGTCTTTATAGGAAAGAAAGCATTGTTAATGTCACTAATAGGTACCCCATCGGCAGTAGCGGTTACCGGAACATAACCGTCCTCTTCGTCGTAGGCATAAATCGGCAAAGAGATAACGGCACCGTCCGGTAAATTAGGTTCTACCGTCATGTCTTCCGGCAGGAACAGTACCGGAGGATTTGATTTTTCACACTAACCGTATATTCGGTGGTGTCGGGTTGGTATAAGCCTTCCAGCAGGTTCGCCGCAGGATCGCAGTCGGAAGCGTAAAGTCTGAGCCCGTCTCCGTCTCTTAGCATTGCTTCTTTGGACATTTCATGTTTAATGTAAAACTCTATTCTCCTTTGTGGGCCATTCTCAGTCTCAAGGTACAAGACCCATACTCTATTTACATCCAGCACAGCATATGCGGTTGAGTGATCCAAGTAGGTAAGATCCGCAACTTTTAAACTGTTCTTATCCTTAATTCTCATCTGCATATCAGTCGCTGAAAGAGGCTTGGTAACCTCAAAAATTATACTATAGGTAACATGTCCGTTAATTTTATAAGGCACATTCACTTCATAACTATCGCAGTCATTGCTGAAGGCAGGTTCAAAATCGATATCCTGCCCCTCATAGTAAAACCTGATACTATCAAGCCTCTGGACCAGTTCATCGGGTATTTTCCGTCCTATCCTGAGAACATAATCTTTGGTACTGAGATTGGGAGCAACAACAGTGGCTTTTATATGATTTGTGCCGTAATCCAGCGGAACGGGATAATAATCATATTGCTGTCCGTTTACCAGTACCCCTGCCATTGGGCTGCTTGCATCTGCTGCCAGGCAAATCGTTTTTGTTTCCGCGGGAACCTCAATACTGTATTCCGTGACGTCAGGATCAAAGTTTGGAGAAAGGGCAAACTCCTGTTTTCTGTCCGATGTAAAAACCTTTAAACTCTCTAAATCGTTATTGCAGTCGGTACCGTTTATCATAACAAGATACGCACCTACATTGTTTGATTCTTCGGGTTTTACCGTAAAGAATATTGTGTGTCCTTCTTCCGGATTCAACATCTTCGTCTTGCTGGTCCAACCCTCACTTTCCGTCAAGTCATCGGTCTGTGTCTGGGACGGATTCCATCCTAAAACTACTCTTGAAGACGGATTTTCGGGTTCAGCGGTAAATTTCACGGGTTTTAAGTCCTGTCCCTGTCCAAGATTAACAGAATATACCCTCACATTGGGGTCAAAAGCCGGTGACAGCTCCACCTCCTCGTTGTCAACCCATATCTTCAGGTTTTTAAGCCTGTCAAACTCGGATTCCGCACGGTTAACTATCAAAGTGTAAACAACAGCCTCATTGTACTTATTCATCACCGTAACGGGTATCTCATTGCATCCACACATTAATGCCTCAGTTTTTGTTCTTCTTCCTCTGTATCCTGCACCTATTGTGTCTGTCCCCACATAAACTTCATCATCGGGGTTCACGGCGATTGCAGTAATCTCCACAGAAGTAACTTCCGGAGGAACATCCATGGTATATATTTCGAAGTTTATGTCAAAGGCCGGAAAAAACTGGCCGTTAGTTACTCTTAGGCTTGCCAGTCTCGGAGGTCCCTGGCTGCGGTCCTCATTAACGGTATATTCATTATTCCTTTCGTCATCTCTCTCATCTTCACCCCATACCCAAGTGGTCTTATCCACATCGGATTTGACCATATCCGGTACTGAATCAACCAATGGAGCTCTCCCTCCGTATACATCGTCGGAAGTGCTGTCAATGATTTCATCTGTATCCCCTAACAGGCTCGCATCATTTCCCCTTTCGTTCAACCCATAATTGACAATATTCAGCGAGTTGATACCAACAGCCTGCACCTTTGGTGGGAGAACAACCATTGACCACGCCATAATCATAACCATAGATAGTAGAACTATCTTTTTCAGCAATTCAATTTTTCGTTTCCGAGAATTATTTTTTTCAATCCTGACACCCCCCTCCGTACAGCCTTCCGGTATAACAAAACGTTCAGCATGAAAATACTTCTCAGACATATAACTCCTCACAGAACACCCTCCCTCTATAATCTCTAATTTTCTTTCATTATCTCGCATTATCTTAGATTTTCAATTTCTTCAAAACAAGCTCCTTTTAATTGTTTCATACACAACCCATCAGCATTTGTGTATTAAGTATTTTATTAACCGGTATTTAACCGGAAAACTTATCTCAAAATAACCACAGCATATTAATTTTTATTTTCTTAGAAACATAAAGAACGTGCCTGTTTTTTGTCCTACCTGCTTGATGAACATGTAGATTTTCCCGGTGAAAAACTAGCTGTAAAAAGCCGTAAGAATAGTCTTTGCTCTTCGGCACAAAGATTAAGGTTTGCTAAAATTTTTTAAGCTATCTTGACATATTACCGAAATACTATATGTTAACTTTCATAAAGATATTATATTAAATTAAGTGTATCAATTATTTTCGGTAAAAAAATAATTTTTGCATGAATCATAATTTTTTCGACATGAAATAATACAGGATAGCCAATCTCTGTATTAAAACCACTATAAAGGAAGGAATAATTTTGCTGCAGATTGTTCTTTGTGACGACAATATAGACGAGCTATCCTATATGGTACAGCTATTAAATCAATACAGTTCATCAAAGCATTTGGATTTCAAACACACGCTTTTCCACAACGGTTTTGAGCTAATTTCAGCCTTAGACAAAGGAAAGCGGTTTGATATATATTGCCTGGACATTATGATGCCGGGCTTTACGGGAATCGATGTGGCCAATGAAATCCGGAGTTATGACAAAACCGCTCCGATATTGTTTTTTACCTCATCATCGGAATTTGCCCTGGAAAGCTATTCCGTGAAAGCCGTCAACTATGTGCTCAAGCCAATCACAAAGGAGAAATTGTTCTTCACCTTTGACGACCTTTTAGAGCAGATAAAAGTAAAAAAAGCTGAGGATGCGATTGTCGTAAAGAGCAATGACGGCATTCAAAGAGTATTAATCTCAAACATAGTTTTTGCAGAGGTCATTGGAAGAAATGTATTGTATCACTTAATTTCCGGAAGGACAATAGAATGCACCGAGTCCTTTTCCACCGTTTGCAATAATCTTTTGAAATACGGATGTTTTCTTAAAACCCACCGTTTGCAATAATCTTTTGAAATACGGATGTTTTCTTAAAACCCACCGTTCCTATCTGGTGAATATGCAGTATATAGATACCGTAGACAATCAAAGAGTAACCTTGCAAACCCTTGATACCGTTCCTATTGCCCAAGGAAAAGCAAAGGAAATTAAGCAGCAGTATCTTAATTATCAAATGGAGGAAGAGTAATCGGATGATAGAAACTACCATTGCATTCTCCCGTTATTTTACCGTATTGCTGTTCGGTACAGCAATAGCCCTTAATTTTGCCGGAATGTCACGTACACGCAAAAACTATTTGACAGCCGGATGCTTGACCTTGGTACTGTTTGTTCTGCAGGTCATTTCTTTGCAAACATGGGGTATGGATGTAACAATTAAATTATATCCGTTGCTTTCGCATTTACCCATTGCTGTTTTTATCATAGTATATTTGAAGCGTCCATGGCTGATTTCCCTAACTGCTGTGTTTGCATCCTTTCTATGCTGCCAGCCTCCCCGCTGGATCGGTACCGCTTTAGGTGAAGTCTTTGACAGTGCTTCCATGGACCATTTGGGTTATATTGTGTCTGCTCTTTTGACATACTGTTTCCTACGAAAATATACGGTGGAGTCAGTTCGCCACCTTATGGAACGCTCTGTGAGTTCCTGCGTGCTTTTTGGCGCAATGCCGGCTTTTTATTATATCTTCGAATATACTGCCAATGTGTACACCGATTTTATGTATAGTGGGGCACGGGTGGCTGTGCAGTTTATGCCCTTCATCACATCGACCTTCTATTTTGTGTTCATCCTCCTGTATTATGCCGAAACACAAAAACAGGCAGCCGTCCAAAGAGAAAGGGACATGCTGGATACGCAGTTTCGCCAGGCACAAACGGAGTTTGAAACACTACGTCAGATGCAGCAGAATGCTGCAACTTACCGGCACGATATGCGCCATCATTTCTCTTTATTGCAGAGAATGGCATCCAAGGGAAATTTAGAAGGTATCAAAGAATATTTAGAAAATGTACAGGCTGACATTGACACCATAACGCCTGTACGCTATTGCGAAAACGAAACCGTCAACCTGATTCTGTCCTCTTTTGCCGCCAAAGCAAAGCAATCCAAAATCCGGTTGACCATAGATGCAAGTTTGCCTGATTCATATCCCTTCAGTGACACGGAGCTTTGCTCCCTCCTATCCAACGCGTTGGAAAATGCCATACAAGCCTCTGAGCAAATTACCGACAGCAGTATGCGCATTATACGGCTGAGGGTGTTTTCCAAGAATAACAAGCTATGCATTGACATTCGCAACCGATATCAGACAGAACCGGTTTTCCATCAAGGACTTCCCGTATCAAATAAACAAGAACAAGGACACGGCTTTGGAACAAAAAGCATGGCTCATATCGTCGAAAAGAATGGCGGTGTATTCCGGTTTTCGGTCAAGGATGGGTGGTTTATATTTCAAGCCACTACATGACTTATTAATGAAAGAAAACAGGATCTGTACTTATCTATATTTTCCGGAATACTTTTCTTTCCGAAAATATTATATATTTTTACCGTTACTGTGGATAAATAAATGAGTATAATGATATAAAAGAAACCCATAAAGGGAATAAATCGTACGATTTAATAATTAACCATGACTTTTTGAAAAGCATCTTCTGTTTTAAAAAATAAGGTATTCGGAATGGGATTTGTGAGACAGGATTTATGAACGTAGCAATTAGCTTTTTGAGGAGAATAGCATATGATTGGTGTGTTGACTATGAACAAAGAACGAGACAATATGCTGGTTGAAAGTACTTTAAAAGGTAATATCAATTCCTTTGAGGAGTTGATGACCTTGTATCAGGACAAACTATTTAATTTTCTTGCAAAAATGACTTACTCTCGAGAGGACGCGGAGGAGATAACCCAGGAGGTGTTTATAAAGGTATATAAAAACCTTTATAAATACAACAACAAATGGAGTTTCTCCACCTGGCTTTACCGGATAGCTATTAATACGCTTAGAACTGAGTACAGAAAAGTGAAGAACTTAAAAAAAATCGACTATTACACGAATGTACCGGACCTGCCTGCAAGCTTAAGCGATTATCCCGAGATAGCCTATGAAATTAAGGAGCAGCGCGGGCAAATAATGAAGCTTATTGACGAGCTCAAAGAAGACCAGAAAACAGCATTGCTTCTGCGATGTATGCAGGATTTTTCCTTTAAGGAAATCGGCGATATACTGGGAATCTCGCCCGAAGCTGCTAAGATGAAAATACAAAGGGCTAAGCAAACTATTTGCAGGAAGTATGAAAAACTGGAAAAGGGGGGGCGATAAAATGAACTGCAATTTTGATTTTGAAGACATAATTAAATATTGTGAAAATCAGATGTCGGATGAAGAGAAGAAGAGAGTTAAAGATCATTTGGATGCGTGTGAAAAATGCAGAAGATATTATGGCGTTCTTAAATATACCGAATCCTATGCAAAAGACAGTTCTTTGAAAAGTGAAAGCATAAGTAAAAATGTAATGGAGGCAATTGATATGAATAGATATAGTAAGAATAAAAAGGTTTGGGCCGGCAAGGCATTTTACAAGGCAATGCCTGTTATAAAGCCGATTTTGGCAACTGCGGCGGTACTTGCTGTAGTTATAGCATGTGTTGCAAATTTTGACAATTTTAAAAGGTTAATTGAAAGTCCCGGTAGCATAGGAGCTAATCCAACCGCTTCGAACTCCAGCCCGCAAAACACTAGTGCAGCCGTTATACCGGGAAGTACAAAACCGGAAGATCTAGACCCTGTGGAAAAGAGAACAATTACCCTTTATTTTGCAAATTCCAACGCAGATAAAGTTATTGCCGAGAAACGGGAAGTAGAAATAAGCCAGGACACACAAATAGAAAGACTGGTATTTGAAGAATTGCAAAAGGGGCCAAAAAGTGAAGATTTATACTCAGCCATACCCGAGGGAACAAGACTTTTATCGGCGTCAACGGCAAACGGTATCTGCACCCTTAATCTTTCCAAAGAGTTTGTAGATAATCATCCCGGAGGCTCGGCAGGAGAGTTAATGACACTATACTCAATAATCAATACCATGACAGAACTGTCCGGTATCGATAAAGTGCAGTTTCTTATTGAAGGACAAAAGCTTGAAGCATATATTCACGCTGTGTTTAATGAACCCTTTGGAAGAAATCAGGATATCATCGGTAAGAGTGCAAGCGAGATAAAAGCTGAAGTTGAAGCCAGGTCCCAAGCAGCAATACTGGCTATTAAGGAAAAGGATATGGAAAAGCTGGCCTCATTGGTGCATCCTGAAAAAGGTGTGCTGTTCTCCCCCTATTCCCACATTGAGCCGGGAAAACACAAAGTGTTTAGCAAGGATCAATTAAAAGGCCTGTTGAAGTCGGAAGAAGTGTATAATTGGGGAGAATATGACGGATCCGGTGATCCGATTGAATTAACCTTTGCACAGTATTACGATAAATTCGTATACAATCATGATTTTGCAAATGTAGAAAAAGTAGCATACAATCAAATACAGCCGTACGGAAACACTATTGTCAATATTTCGGATGTTTATCCTGACGGCAATTTTATAGAGTACTACTTCCCCGGCACCGAACCTCATGATGGTATGGATTGGGCAAGCCTGAGGCTGGTTTTTGAAGAGTATAACGGCCAGTGGTATCTTGTATGTATCGCCCACGGTCAATGGACTATTTAGCAAATTCCCTTACATTCATGCCGTTATTGGTATAATACCAATAACGGTATTTTTTTGTTCTTGAATTCATAGCAAAATAAGCAACAGGTTTGCCTCGCTTTGTAAAAGCAAAAAAGTGCTATTCCTCAATAATGCCCAAATCAATAAATGCTATTGAGAGTAAACTAACCAAATTATATGCTTTTTGCTTATTATACTCTGTCTCTTGTCTTTTAAATACTTCCTCATTCATTTGACCAATATTGTCTATGCAAAAATCAATTTCTTCCGACTTAAAATATTTCATCATCTCATTTGCTGCCTTTTCAATGGTTTCAGCAGTAATTTTGTTTAATTGTATTATCTTATTCTGAGTTGTAATATATTCTTTCACTTTATCACCAATTTCAAATTTCATAAGATAGGTATCGTCAATAAAATTAGATACAATATACGCTTCTATGCTAGGATAACTTAGTAAGAGAACTCCCCCTCTTTCTCCGTTATCATTCTCATACGCATTTTTAAGCTGACCGATTAGCTTCTCTATCAGTTGTTTATTTAAATTAGATTTTGCATCACGATCGAAAATATAATAAATTGCTGCGTTATCAACAGGAAAATTATACTCCGAAATTAGTATTTCGAATATTCTATCGAGGTAATCGTTATTATCACAAATACTTGAAATATTAGATCCTTCAGTATTAATAACAGCTACCTTTGATGTACTCTTATTTTTATTTTTGAAAAACTTAGCGTTATTCCTTCTCTTTTCGATATACTCATAGCCTAATACATCACAAAAAATTCGTCTGAAAAGAGAAAATTCCGTTCTTGCACCCTCAACAATAAAAAGAACTCTACCAATGCTTTTATCTTTATTTATCTTCATAGTTCGGCAGGCCTCCAAATACCCCACTAAGGTACATCTTTTCTAAGTTTTGGGCTAGTCTGGGCTGCTCATCTGATACTCTCTTTACTTGACTTCCCTGTTCTCCATTGAATTCGACAGTGTAAATCTGGTCAGGTCTTAATATTGAAGTTGACAATAAGTTCGTAGAATGGGATACAAAAAATATTTGAGAATTTGTTGCGTTTTTAAAGAAATAATTTACAAGCAAACGCTCCAGCTCGTTGTGAAACCCACTGGAAAATTCATCTATCAAAAGCATACCTCCATTGCGAACAATGTAAAGAAATGATGGAAGCAAATTAAGTAAATTTTTATTTCCCAATGATTCGAAGAAATACGGAATCGGTACATATATACCCTTACGTTTAAAAAGAATTGATCCAACATCGTCCGAATCTATTATTTTAGCAGTTTCTTTTACTTTTATATCACTAATATAATCCAAAGTATATTCAAAATTAAAATCCCTAAAAAATTGGTTAATTTCTTCTACTCCATTATCTTTGAGATATTTATTTATACGCATATCTTGTTTGCTGTATGATATAACGCCTTGTATAAAAGGATTTATATATATTAAATTTTGCATGTATTCAAACCACTTACGCAAAACACTGTTATTTGAAAATCCTGTGTTGAAATAAACGGTTCTTAAAAAAAGTATTTCATTGTCTAAATCCGTATAAGATTTTTTCTCTGTAATATACGACTTTGCTGTCGAACCCATTCTCTCAAGCAATAATTCTTCATCAACATACAACTTTTCACTAGTAATTCCCTTACTTATATCATGTTCAAACAAATAACGTATCTCCTTATTTTCGATAACAAAAAAGTACTGTAATGAAAACTCCGGTTCGTCAGAAAAAAGGCATTTCATTAACGCTGCAGGATTTTCTGTTTCTCTAAAAAGCTTATCCAGCAAAAAACGAATAGCATATAAAACATTTGACTTTCCGGAAGCATTTGCACCGTAAAAAGCAATTCCCTTCAAAATTCCTTCATCTGAAACATTATTCTCCAAAAACTTATAATTTGTTTTGGTAAAGTCAATAACTGTTTCATTTTTAAAAGACATAAAATTTTTTATAATTATTTTTGCCAACATATTATCACCCTCTGAAATAATTATATCACCTCCTAGCATTATATGCAATGAATTTACGTTTCATACTCATACAATCGTAATTTTTTTACGATTGTAACTCAGGCACTGTATTTAATTTACGAATTAACACATAGCAAATATAAAATAGACAAATATTATTTGATATAATCAGCCGTCCGTCCAAAAGATATCGCAATAGATATTTACACTCAGGGTTTTATAATGTAATATTTTAAATTCTTTTTGAATAAAACAAGCCTTTTTGTTATAATTGAGTTTAATATAAATTTTGAGCAAGGGTGAAATGCTGATGAAGAATAAAAAAAACATACTGATTATTTCTTTAGTTATACTTGCAGCCATTATCGGTATAACTCTTTATTTTGACAGCGACAAGTCTATATATATGCCGTATTCCGATTTTTACAACCATGTAGAAAACGGTAATGTGGTTTCCGCCACAATAGGAGATGACAAGGTACGGTTTTATTTAGACGGTGAGCAAACAGAGTACCATACCGATAATCCGGAATTGGATTCCTTTAAGGAATTTTTACTTCTCAACGGAGTTAATGTCAGCTCGGAAAAAGGTATGGATGAGATTTTAGTTACAGTTACGGATATGATTTTTAATATCATCTTTTTCGGAGCCATAATATTCGGTCTATACAAATTTTTGAATTTTAGAAAAAACACCTTCAAAGTTATACGTACCAACAATACGAAATTTTCAGATGTTGCAGGCATGGAGGATTTAAAAAGAGAAATGCTTCAGGCCGTGGACATTTTAAAACACCCAAAGGAATATGCTGCAAAAGGAATTCGCCCGATAAACGGTATTTTGCTCGAAGGAAATCCCGGAAACGGAAAAACACTGTTTGCAAGGGCTTTAGCAGGGGAAGCCAATGTCAATTTCATTGCAACCAAGGCAACGGATTTTCAAAGTGCAATTATGTCCATAGGACCTGCCAAAATTAAAGCTTTGTTTAGAAAAGCCCGCGCTCACAAGCCTTGCATCATATTCATAGATGAATTTGACGGAATAGGCGAAAAACGTAATTATTCCGGTACAGGAATCGATAAAGAAAACAATAGAATTATAACCGCAATGTTAAATGAGATGGACGGCTTTACCCGTGAGAGCGGTGTTATGGTCATTGCCGCAACCAATAACTATAAGGCACTTGATGAAGCATTGGTTCGGGCAGGAAGGTTTGATAAAAAATACACTGTTCCCTATCCCGACCAAAAAACCAGAATTGAGTTGATAAACTTATATACTAAGAACAAGAAGCTGGCGCAAAGTATTTCGATTGATCAAATAGCCGCAAAATTCGACGGCTTAAGCTGTTCCCAGATTGAAACAATACTTAATGAAGCTGCAATGGTTGCCACCGGTGAAGGGCATGAAGATATTACGGAAAAGGATCTCATCGAAGCAATTAAAAGGATATGCAATGTTGCACCGGCACACCGTTCCGGTGTTCTCCGCAAATAGCTACAGCACTTTCGACAAAAATTCCTTGGTTCTGGGATTTTGAGGATTTGAAAAGATCTCCTCTGGAGTATTATCCTCCAAAATCCTTCCCTCATCCATAAACAATACTCTGGTAGCTATTTCTCTTGCAAAACCCATTTCATGAGTTACGATAACCAAGGTCATTCCCTCTTTTGCAAGCTGCTTAATAAGGTCAAGAACCTCCCCGACCATCTCGGGGTCTAAAGCTGAAGTAGGCTCGTCAAACAGTATGACTTTGGGATTCATTGCAAGGGCACGAATTATTGCTATTCTTTGCTTCTGTCCCCCGGAAAGAGTCGATGGGTAAACATTAGCCTTGTCTTCAAGTCCAATCCTCTTAAGCAAGCGCATAGCGTTTTCCCTTGCCTCCGCCTTTATCTTTTCACGAGTAGTATTGATTTCATACAAAGGCTTTTTTTCTTTGGAAAAAGTATTTCTAAGCTTTATAAAGAAATTTTTAAACTTCTTTTCCCTAAGATCATGTATTCCTATATACACCGGAGCCAGCATAATATTTTCAATTACCGTTTTATTATTGAACAGGTTGAATTGCTGAAAAACCATCCCCATATGACGCCGGTGAATATTAATATCAACTCTCATATCAGCAATATCTACACCTTCAAATATAATGGAACCACTGGTAGGATCCTCCATACAATTGAGGCAACGAAGAAAGGTGCTTTTACCGCTTCCCGACGGACCTATGATGGCAACCTTTTCTCCTTCTTTAATGCTTATTGTAATACCTTTTAAAACTTCAAGGTTACCGTATCTTTTTTTAAGGTTAATTACGTCTATCACTCTTTCTCAGCCTCCTTTCCATCGCTTTTATGAGGATTGCTATTATCAAAACCAATATAATATAAATAATTGCCATAACAAGGTATGGAACCATAAATTCGTAACTGTTTGTGCCAATATAATTAAATGCGACATACAAGTCGGCAGCACCAACAAAACTTACAACGGAAGTCTCCTTAATCAGGGCTATAAACTCATTTCCCAGTGTAGGAAGTATATTTTTTACAGCCTGGGGAACAACTATTTTCAGCATTGTAACGCGAAAACTGAGCCCAAGAGCCCGGCCAGCCTCCATCTGACCGGGATCTACAGACATTATTCCGCTTCTCATTATTTCAGAAACATAGGCACCGCTATTGAGACCGAATACCAAGACACAGACAGAAAGTGCAGACATATTGATGCCCAGCAGGGGAAGAATTACGTAGTATGCCACCAATAGCTGTACAACTACCGGTGTACCTCTGAATAATCCAACATAAATATCACATAAGACCCCTAATATCTTGGGTAATGTTTTATATTTGGGAACTACTTTAATAATAGCAATTATAGTACCTATAATAATTCCCAATAATAATCCGAAAACCGCAATATAAACGGTATTCCTAAGCCCCAAAAGGACCTTTTTATACCCGTTATAATAGTAAAAGATTTCCCAAAACCTTATTAATTTCTTATCAAAATTCCCCATAAGTAATCCCTTATATAATACAATACCCGAAGAATATTCTTCAGAGTATTGTATATTTAATAATTAAATTATTTTAATTCCTTGATTAATTTAATTCGTTGATTGCTTTTACTATACTTTGTGCAGGAGCTTCATCGATAATAACAAAGTTAATGTTGCCGTTTAGCATATCCTGAACAGCAAGAGAGCCTGATTTGTAACCTACACATTTAACATTGTAACCTTCAAAGCCCCAATCTTCATCGCCTTCAACATAAAACTGAGCAGTTGTGCCTGTCTGCACGCCTATTTTTGTATCACTACTAAGTTCCGACAGAATGGCTTCCACATCAGCTGCAGTCTTACAATTGTCAAAGGTATTGTCGTTTGCTTTAACGATGAGTTTTTGGGAAGCATCATAATACTTGTCAGTGAAAGTAACATACTCTTTTCTGTCTTCTTTTATTGTAAGACCGGACATTGCAATATCGGCTTTACCCTGACCCACCGACAAGCAAACAGCATCAAAATCCATGTTTTTGATTACAAGCTCTTTACCGAGATAATCTGCAAGAAGTGCAGCAATTTCCATATCAATACCGTAATACATATCGCCTTTGGTATATTCAAAAGGCTCAAATGCCGCATTCGTAGCTACAACAAGTTGGTCTTTGCTGCTGTCCTCCACAGCCGAACTAACAGCTTGAGGTTCTCCGTTACTAAAATACTTATTGCTTATTTGTTCAAGAGTTCCATCGGATTTAATTTTAGCAATAAATTCATTTACCTTCGCAAGCAATTCCGGTTGGTTTTTATCTACTCCAAAAGCATATTCTTCTTCAGTCAATGGGATATCAATAACTTTAGCTCCTGTAGCTTTTTGTCCCGAACTATTTTGACCTGAATTATTATTGCCTGTACTTATCTTTTCTGAATTACAACCTGAGAATACAAAACTGCAAAGCATCAGCATTGAAATAGTTAGAATAAGAACTTTTCTCATAAAAAACAATCTCCTTAAATCTTAATAAACTTATATTTTACGCATTAACTGCTATAATTGTAAATTATCGTATCTCAGGGTATTTGTCAATAAAAAGCATATATTGGGTGTATTGAATAAAATACATCACAAGGACTCTGCTCTATAAATCCAAATTTGCTATCTTCGTTGCAAATTCTGACCATAAAGGCTTTGGTAGCTCATGCCCCATTCCTTCAAATGTTAAAAGCTCGGCACCCGGAATAGCAGCCGCAACAGCACGTCCTCCGCTTATATCAATCATTTTATCATTTTCACCGTGTATAACCAAAGTTGGTATCTTAATAGAACGAAGTCGCTCTGTTCTATCACCGGACTTAATAACTGCAACAGCTTGTCGCATCATCCCCAGTGGATCATGATCCCTATCCCAGGCAAGACCTGCGATTTGGGCAGTAGCTTTTTCATCTAAAGGATATTTGGGAGAACCGAGAGCTTTTCGTGATTTAATCTGCCAATCGATATAGGCTTGACGGTCATCATAATTAGGTGAACCTAAGCTTGCCAACACTGAATAGTCAGGTTGTCCTACCAAACTGTTTCCGGTAGTTGACATCATAGAGGTCAGAGACCGAACCCTATTAGGATACTCTATAGCTATTGTTTGAGCTATCATTCCACCCATTGATGCGCCAATCAAGTGCACACTATCATACCCAAGGGCATCCATGAGGCCTACCGTGTCTGCTGCCATATCGGAAAGGGAATATGTTACTGTAGAGAAATCACCGGATTGTATTGCAGGAAAATCCGGAACAGGAGCATTTGAAAAATGAGTTGAAAGTCCGGCATCCCTATTATCGAACCGAATTGGATGCAGATCGTGACTAGCCAGTTCCAAGCAAAACCCTTCAGGCCAGTTAATCATTTGTGCACCCGCACCCATAATCAGAAAAACAGGCGGAAATTTAGGATTGCCAAAGCGCTGATAAACCATCTTTATTTTCGATGGCCCAACATTTTGAACACTTTCTTCACCATGAATTTGAACTTTATTTGTATCCAAAAACATATCCTCCTTATACTGGAATTATTTAATCAGTAGTCCGTAGGTATATTATATGTGTATGGCAAAAAAATAAATAGTCTATAATATGTTTTTTTACTATGTTATAATTAAAGTGGCAGAGATTATTTTATCTAAATAACCAACAAATGAGATGAGTTTGACCATTGTCATTTTCTAAATACAATATATCTTCCTATCTTTTAGCTTAATCACCAAATATAATGTATTATTAGTATCGTGAATATAGGTACGGCAAACCTATTTGGATTAAGGCCCTTAACGGGTACATTAAATAGATCTTTCTACAGGATGTCTCAGTACGGTTTTCATGCTTTCAGGTTTGGACTTTCTAGGGTCAGAAAGATATATCTCATGATGCTTTCCCCCACTTGTCAACCTATCCTTCAAACCATGCTCCAAAAGAAAAGCCTCAACCTTCTTCATAGTTTCAGGCTCGGTGCTGTAAGGTCCAATATGCATAATTTGTACACATAAGCCTTCTTCCAAGGATTCAAAACGAGCCTTTTCAATTGCCAGCTCCGGCTTCTTCCTAGCCAATTCGTTAGCTGCCCATCGGACAACTTCTTCATTCGCAAATTCCGGTTGGCGTATCATCAAAGTCCACTTCCAATTATCCCTTTCTTCAAAGGAAAAGGCACCCTCATCAATCCACCATAAACCTTCCAAAGGAGGAACCACATAATCAAAATAACCTTCAGGCTGCTTCCCTTTCTTCTTGCTCATTTTGATGGCATATGACAGTCCATATAAAAGTTCGGTAGCATGCTGAAACTCAGGATTGTTATTGGGATCGCCGCTTCCGTCCACCATAAGGAAATTCATTGGCGGTACTTCAATTAAAACCGGCTTGTCCTTAGGCATATATAAATCCTTGTATTCTTTTTTGTAATCAAACGCTTTTTCACTCATTTAAAATCCTCCAATATTTTAATATAAAATCGTCAACGGGTTTGAAAGATTAATCCGTTGCTTGATGACAAAATACAATTATCAATACTGTAGAATATATCATTGATTATATATTTATACAATAGTGTGTTTACATAAGTTGTCATTAGTGTTTATTTAATAGATTGACTTTATTTAAACCGTAAACTATAATATTGTCTATCAATTTTTCCGAAGTTCTAAGTAAAGGTAAATAACCTCAAAAATCGGTTATGGGCTGGCTTTAGAACTTTATGTTGAATGGAATTTATTAACTATGGCAAAAGGGGGCAAAATAACATGATGATTTATTTGGCAGCAGGAGCATTTTTTATTTCATTGGCATCTTTGCTATATGTAATTTTCTCGGATATTAAATTCAAAAGCGGGCCTTCCGGTGAAAATGGCGGAATTATTGACAAAGAAACAAGGGACCGTTATGTAAGAAACATTACCAACGTTATGAAAACATTTAACATGAAAACGGTAGAAAGCACTGTTACCGAATTTATGTATTGTTTTATCGACCAGACATTGGCTGTTTTAAAGAAAGTCGGTATTCGCAAAGAAGTAGATATTATTGAATCCGATACTTCTCAAGCCAATACTGCTTCATTAAACCTTGTTGTAAGTGACGGAAAAAACAACATGGCTACTGCATTGGTACGAGGTAAAATCATGGAAAAATACATAGACAACGTGACAGATAAAGTATTATATGAAAAAGTTACGGAAGACGGACATTATGTTTTGGAAATGCTCCGAAGTGATTATCTTGAAGAACGCCAAAATGCAAATTTTTGTTCCAACTGTGGGGCCCCCATGAGTATTGAAGGGGATTTTTATGTATGTCCCAATTGCGGCACCAAGTACACAACCGAATCGGCAAAATGGGTTGTGGCCAATAGCTACATTTATGACAGTAAAGCCGGAAATATTCAGGGATTTATGTTTTTACTGCCCGCAATTATAATGTTTGTCGTAGCATTTATAGCAAATTTTTCTTCATGGAAAATCAAGGTTTTGTCTATTCTAATTGACCTGATAGTACTGGGAGCGGCACTTTGCTACAGTTCATGGATTTCAAAACAATTAAGCGGTATTAAGAAAATTTCCCAATATGACAAAGAGTTTTCCAGAAAGAGTTTTGAAAGAAGAGTGGGGTACTTGGTTCGTGCATATGAAAGAGCTAAAGATTTAGATATTTCAAAGGTAAGACCTTTTATGGAACCGTCACTTTATGCAAGATTAAAAGATCAAAACAAATATGATGAGTTTTATATGTTGGACTTTCAAATACTTAAACTGGTGGTCAAAGATTTTGTAATTAAAGATGACAAACAGCTTGCATATGTTACCTTGGATGTTAATAAAGTTACAATTAACGAGAAGAAAAAAATAAAGAAGAAAAAAGGTAAATATGATGTTACATTGTACAGGCACAAAGACACAATGACAGACGTGAAACTGAATCCTGAGGTAATCACCTGCGAATGCTGCGGACGCAATATGAACTTAACGGTTGACGGAAAATGTAAATCTTGCGGCAACACCTATGATTTGTCCAAATATGATTGGATTATCTACGATGTCAGCGATATTAAATAGTATTGACAAGATTGTTTTAAAGTACATGGGAGCAAGTAAATTCAATATTCGGTTTATAGGAGGTAAAAGATATGGGATTAATAAAACAGGCAATTGCCGGAACAAAGGAACAATTTAACGAACTTTTAAAAGCAGGAACCGGAAGCTTAAAAAGCGTACTTAGCGATAAGTTTAAGGCAGTTATTGAATGTCCGGACATGGGTAATAATATTTTGATGATGAAAAAGACATCTCAAACCGGGCGTATTCCAAGAGAGAGTGCTATCGTGGTACAACCGACTCAAATGGCAGTTATTGTGGATTCCGGACGAGTTGTAGATGCTACGGCGGAACAGGGTGTATATATATTTGATCAATCCTCAACTCCATGCTTTCTTGCAGGAGATTTCGGGGGCTCCATTAAAGAATTGTGGGAGCGCTTTACCTTTGCAGGAGCAACACCAAATAGCCAGCAAGTATATTATTTCAATATAAAAGAGATAATGGATAACGGCTTTGGAACAGCAACTCCTATTCCCTACAGAGACTGGGAACACCCCCTTGCAAACCCGAGAGTTCCCGGCGGTTTGATGCCAATGAATGTAAATATAAAGTGTTACGGTAAATATACTTTCAAGATTATAGACCCGGCAGTTTTTATGCAGGAAGTTTGCGGTACGGCCAATATTTATGAAAAAGATGATTTGGTTGAACAGATGAGAAGTGAAATCAATGCTGCGTTCAGGTCAGTTGTAAACCGTCTCGGTTCCGATGATTATAAAGTCTATGCGACCCAGTTGTCTTCCCAGGATCAGCAAATCCGCGAAATCATGGAACAAGAGGTTTTAGATGCACCGATACGTAGACGCGGTATTAAAATCGTATCCTTTGCTATTGAGAGTATGCAGTTTGATGAAGCTTCCAAAGCTAAGATAGATCAATATGAAATCGGTTCTGATGCACTCACGCAGCAAGGCATCATGACCAGTTCCTATGCAAAAGCAATGGAAAATGCAGCCGGAAATGCAAACGGTGCTGCAACAGGTTTTGTCGGACTTGGAATGATGAACATGGCATCAGGCGGAGTTTTCGGAAACGTTCCTCAGAATGTTCATAATCAGGTGGCGCAACAGCAGCAAAACTTTGGTAATTCAAATACTCCGACAGCTTCAGGTACAACTTGTGGCAAATGCGGTATGACAGTTAACGGGAAATTCTGTTCCAACTGCGGAACACCGATTCCTCAGAAGAAGATTTGTCCGGCATGTAAACAAGAAGCTTCAGGAAAGTTTTGCTCCAACTGCGGTGCCAATTTAGAGGCTCCGGCTAAAAAGTTCTGTCCCGATTGCGGTACGGAAGTTCCTCAAAAGTTCTGTCCTAACTGCGGCAAATCAGTTGAATAGTACATAAAATATTATTGATGGTGGTTCTTATTCGGAACCACCATTTTTATATGCTCCACCGGTATTTTCAGCATTGAGAGTTCCCTCCAGCTCTATCAATAGGCATTTGACCAAACTCTTGCAAACAGGGCGGTGCTTAGTTCCTTTTGGGACAATCAACAAGTCTCCCTCAGATAAATGCACAAGTCCTTCTTCGAATTCAATGTCAAACTCGCCCTCAATGCAATAAAACACTTCATCGGAATTATCGTGGACATGAAAGTCCAAGGTTCTATTCTCTGCTTGCAAAACATTCATCATATGGTTGTTAAATGAACCGATTTTCTTATATTCAAACAGACGATTTAAGCTATTAGCCTGCTCTTTAAGATTTACCTTTTTCAGCATTATTTTATCACCTTATCAACACCTATAATTATTTATCTAAGCAATACATAAAACATAATTGATATCACTATAGCTATATACGAAACTCCAAAAGCAAGCAATATTTTCTGATAAGGACGCTTCCCTTCTTCTCTGGCTTTAGCAATCTCATCCAGCTTTTTGCCTTCAGTAAAGGCAAGAATTTCCCGATATGTTTGGATGTCAAACCTTTTTTTCTGTTTCTCTACCAAAAAAGCCACATACAAAGTCACAGCCATAAGAATAATCCATATGGCGGTACCTATATATCCCAGAAAATGAGCAAGGGGTATGGGTGTAATGATACTTAAAAAAAGCAATAATCCATATATATTGCTCATTCTCTTAAATTGCATTCTGTCCTCATTGCTAATTTGCTCTTTCATGACTTCAACATCTCCTTTTATTAAATTATCAATGGAAATATTAAAAACTTCGCTTCGTAAAACAAGACTGTTTACATCCGGATAACTCTTGTCATTTTCCCAGTTTGATATTGTCTGCCTGGTCACATATATTTTTTCAGCTAAATCATCCTGGGATAATGATAATTCATTACGATATTTTTTAATCTGTTTTCCAAGCTCCGTTTTGTGCACCACCTTTCATGTTCACACTAATCGATTGAGATGTTTTCGTCTATCAAAAGGCTTTTACATTTTTATATCACTTTCTTCTTTCTATTGTCAAAACATTTTTACATCCTCAAAAAACCATAAAAAAACACGTTTCCATGCAAAACAAAAAAGCGATAACAAGATGCTCATCACTTGAAAGGCTAACCTTTACCCGCCACTGATAAAAAGTAATGAACCTTTATCGCCTCGTTATATTACAATTCATAATATTTCTAAAAAGAATTATATAAATTAAACAAGCTTTTATAGTCGGGATTTGTAGAAGAGTCAAGCAGGTATGCCGATACATTCGAGCCCGGCTTTCGGTGATTGTTTAACGCATAGATTATTCTATCGCCGGTTGTTATACCAACCCCATGTCCATAGTAATACCCGTTTCCCAAATCAATAGCATTTTCGCCTTGCCACTCAGGGGTCAACGGATCTACGTCGGGATTTTTAAAATATCTGCAATCTGCAGGAAAAGTATCGGGTGGCTTTCTGTCAGTAGTAACTTTAAGCTTTCCGTTTAGATTTTGCCAATCCATTAAATAGATATCCGTAAATAAGCGGTTGAAAAGCTCTTCACCGAAAGTATCCAGCACAGCTTTATAATATACTATAACAATTGCAGTTGCACACTCAGTACCATATAACTGTCCGTTGGCATAAATATCGTTAACAGCCCTCGACGGCATAACATCCCTTTTTAACAAAAAACCGCCCTCGAAAGTTCTTCTCCAATAATGCTCATTACATACCGAATCTTTAAAGGTTCTGAAACGCATTCGGCTTCTATATAGCATTTTAGAGGCATTTATGATATTTTTTCTCATATCGAGAATAAATAAAAGTTCTTTAGTGGTGGAAAACCTGTAAATATAACTACTTTTTTGCATTATATTTATAATTTTCAATTTTATTTCGTCATTATTGACGCCAGGTATGGCAGTATTAGTATCAACAGTATTGCCGGATATTATCAGCATAGTGTCCCCCCCAACATGTCAACTGAAATTCTGAGCTGCTCATTAATGGGATAATTAATCCAGTTACTCCACCAATAAATATTCTTATTGTGTAATATAAAGGAATAACTGGAAAGCAGAATTTGACTGTTGACATCCAAAGTGTTAAATATATTTAACTGCTGTTTTTCAGCTTCGGATAAAGGATTTTCAAACTTTCCGTCATTGGTAACTTTCTTATGAAGATACTTGGCACCTAAGGACACCTCGAAAGGAGACGGATCGGGCATCTGTTGGAAACTCTCCCCGGTATAATAAATAAACGGATAGTTGTCTTTAAGCCAATAACATATATTTCTATACAGTAAATCATTGGGTATGTCATTATATTTCACTACAGGGATAAATTTAAGAAGTTTTTTTGTCAGCTCGATATCTCTTTCATCATTAGAATTTAAACTTTCCGCCAACATCAATATACAGTTGGGATCCCGGCATTCAAAAAACGCCCAAACCATGTCATGGATAAACAGGCCCTGCTTATAACGGTTATAAATAATCTCTTTAATAACAGGAAGCATTGAATAATCCCTGTATTCCCGAACCAGTATTATTGCACAGGAATCCAAAATATCAATGTATTCTCCTCTTGAAAGACTGTCATTCTTGCCGGTTTGAAGAATCCATTTCAGTATTTCGGGGGCTTCAATATTTACAGCAACTTGTCTAAACCGGGAAAAGTTCTTTGAACGAATAGCTTTTGTTACCGTTATGGCATCTCTATTTCGTGAGCTTAAGTATCTTGAGAAAGGCGGTTTGCCAATCTGAGGTAAGAGTATATATAGTGACGGAAAGCTAAGGTTGTCTTCATTTATCAGTTCTATGGCTTTTGAAGGATTTCTGACAAGCATTTTACGGAAGTATTCGGGTAATTCATCGCTTCCCTTTTCGCTTCGTATCATGTCTAAAGTACTTAACTTAAATAAATCGGACATAAATAACCCCAAAACTTGTGCATTTTACTATTAATATTAATATGCATCCGAGTGCTCAAAAGGAACTTTTATTCTTATATCTACGGATATTTCTGCAGCTACATGAAAAGAATAAATATTGCTTGAGTTTGATAATTTTCAAGATTACCGGAGGGAATTATTATGAGCAAAGAAAAGCAAAAGATATTTTCGAAAACGCCCCAGTCATATTGGATGGCTTCCACACCCAAAACCGATTATCCTCCCATAAAAGAGGATATAAAAGTTGATGTAGCAATTATCGGAGGTGGTATCACCGGTATATCCACTGCCTATTTACTCGGTAAATCCGGGGTAAAAGTAGCCGTTATTGAAGCCGACCGCATTTTGCAGGGCACAACCGGACATACCACGGCAAAAATCACCTCCCAGCATGAACTGATATACAGTAAAATAAGCAGTCAAATGGGAAGGGAATTGGCACAGCAATATGCAGATGCTAACGAATCCGCCATTCGTATGATTGAAAAAATAGCAGTTGAAATCAATATCGAGTGCGATCTAGTTCCCCAATCTGCATACGTATATACACTGGAAGATAAATATATTGATAAGATAAAAGATGAGGTGCAAATTGCCGGTTCTCTTGGTATAAAAGCCTCTTATCTCGAGGAAATACCTCTACCCTTCCCAATTAAAGCCGCTGTGCGTTTTGACAATCAGGCTCAATTCCATCCCCTGAAATTTCTGTTGCCTCTTGCAAAAGAAATTACCGCAAGCGGAAACCAAATATTTGAACAAAGCAGGATTGTGGACATTGAAGACGGCAGTAACTATGTTTTAATAACCAATCAAGGTAAGAAGGTAACTGCAGAAAAGATTATAGTCGCTTCCCATTATCCTTTTTACAACAAGGCAGGACTATACTTTACAAGGTTATATACGGAACGGTCATATGTTGTTGCAGTTAAGGCAAAAGAAAGTTATCCCGGGGGAATGTATATAAACATAGAAGAACCCAAGCGCTCAATTCGCAGCCAGCGTTCAGACGACGGCGAGCTGATACTGGTCGGCGGTGAAAGCCATAAAACCGGTCAAGGCGAGGATACAATCAAGCATTATGAGGCACTGATAGACTATGCCAACCAAACCTTTGCAGTTGAGGATATTCCTTACCGGTGGTCCACTCAGGATTGTATGACTATGGACGGACTGCCTTTAACGGGGCATTTCACATCCAACACTCCCAATATGTACATTGCAACCGGTTATGGCAAATGGGGAATGACCAATAGCATGGCTTCAGCGATGATACTTAGAGACTTGATAGTTGACGGAAAAAGCCCCTGGCAGGATGTTTACAACCCTTCGCGCAAAACCATCGCGGCTTCCGCAAAGAACTTTGTTGTTGAGAATATTAATGTTGCAGAAAAACTTATTGAGGGAAAAATCGCACCCTTACCGGACGACATCGACGTTAAGACCGGAGAGGGAAAGAATATTAAGATTGATGGGCAAAGAGTCGGAGTATATAGAGATGAACAAGGCACATTACACGTAGTAGACACAACATGTACACATATGGGCTGTGAATTAAAATGGAATTCCGCCGAAAAATCCTGGGACTGTCCCTGCCATGGCTCAAGATTCAGCTATAAAGGCGATATAATTGAAGGTCCGGCAGTCAGACCTCTAAATACTAACAGCGATGTAAACACAATAGAAAAACTTGTTAAAGATAAATTTTAATTGACCAACATAAAACAGGGGACGGTTCTCTAAAACAGGGGACGGTTCTCTGTTCTAGAACAGAGAACCGTCCCCTGTTTTATTAATCGGGAAATTGAACATTGCCCGGAACTATATAAGCTTCTTCAGCAATCTCTCCCGGACCGGGAAGGCTATCGATTACATCGGTCAAAACATATCCTCTTATATCCGTAATTCTTATTTTAGGTGTGGTTGTGTCTACATTTTCATATATAAAATGATTCCAGAACATTTTTTTCATGTTATGCCATTCCCCCTTTTGATATATTTCCATTTTCAAAACCGGATATTTGTGGTCTCTGACTTGAATGGCTATCCAAGAGGGAGAAGTACCCTCTTTAATTCTGTATGAAACATTTTTATCAATAGGTGCGGCAACAATCCGCCATTTAATATCAATTCTTCCGTCTTCCATATTCCCGATTTTGGCAAAGGATGTCGGGCAAAGATCTAATGCACCTTCCCCTCCTTCCGGATATAAATCGGTTACATATACAACAGTGCTTCCCTTTTCCCCGGTTACTTCAAGGTATGCCCCGGCCAATGCCGCATCAACACCATAGCTATTATAGTCATAAGGATTTAGAGCCGTAATTTCCATATCTAACGAAATAGGATCAAGCAGGCAAGCTCCTCCTGTGTATCCTGAACCGGTGTATGTTGCGTAACTTGAGTGTACTTTATCCCAGTCCGGATAAGCTCCTATATCGGTAGGTTCCGGATTAGGCGTTTCAGGAACTGTATTTTTGGGGAATTCGTCTATTTTTCTGAGAACATATCGTTTTAAAATTGTTAAGTCAATACTGTCTATCATTCCGTCTCCATTTGTATCTGCACTCCAAAGAGGGTCTTCAACAGGTAAGCTGTCAATAACCCTTAATAAGAATCTTTTCATTAATGTTATATCAATGCTGTCAACAAAACCGTCTCCATTTAGATCTCCAACCGGGCTTTGTCCATTACATACGGAAGTAAAACTGAATATTTGAATAAGAATGACACTCAACATTAGACATATAAACTTTTTCATAATAACTCCCCCTTGCTTATATATTATTTCGAAATTGACAATAAGTTTGCTGCCCCATATAAAATAAAACAGGGGGTAGTTCTCTGTTTCGGAAAGGAAAACCATCCCCTGCTTAAGTCTGTTGAAAGGTAGATTGATTTTTATTATAATGGTTATATCAATTTTATATCTGGAGGGTTTAAAATGGGTTGCAACAATAATATCAATTGCACTTGCACATACTCTTCATGTTCACGCCACGGCAAATGTTGTGAATGTGTTGCATATCACCGCAGAAGTGGAGAAGTGCCGGGATGCTTCTTTTCAAAATCCGGTGAGAAGACTTACGATAGATCAATAGAAAATCTGTACAAAGATTATAATAATAACAGATAATCCTCAAAGCTTTATTTATTTGCGGATTAAAGTTCTTATCGAGATGTATTTGAAACAGGTTAACCGTCCATCAATGGGATAAAACCTGTTTTTTTGTTAGCAAAACCTAGTATTTTCTATCCTCAAAAATAAGAAAGTAGAATTTTCTGTAGTTTTGTTTTGAAATTACTTATAATAGTATTGTATAATTATTATTGTTGCTTTTCAGGACTACATTCTTTTTGGGGTGGGGGGAAATCAAGATGAAAAACGGAGAATTATATAAAGTTAGACCCATTAAGGATTTAAAGGATATGCTGAATTCCAGCGTAGAAATATATGGCGATAAAGCGGCGTTTTTATCGAAACCCAAGGGTGGCGGTGCCTATGTTCCTATATCATATAAGCAGTTTAAATCTGATGTAGACGCTATGGGAACAGCTTTAATCGACCTTGGCCTTAAAAACGGTAAAATTGCTATAATAGGCGAAAACCGCTATGAATGGTCGATATCCTATCTTTCGGTTGTAAACGGAACAGGCGTCGTTGTACCTCTTGATAAAGAACTTCCTGCAAACGAAATAGCGTTGCTTCTGAATCGATCACAGGCAGATGCCATCATTTATTCGGAAAGTGTTAAGGACAAAATCGAGCCTCTTTATGAAAAGTCTACTTCTTTACGATATTTTATCAGTATGGACAATGAAGAAGATGAGGGAAATATCTTATCCTTCCATTCTCTTTTACAAAAGGGACATGAACTGCTGAAAGAAGGAAGGCGCGAGTTTGTTGATGCAAAAATAGATACCACAGCAATGAGTATACTTCTCTTTACTTCCGGAACAACCGAAACTGCCAAGGCTGTTATGCTGTCTCACAAAAATATAGCAGAAAATTTAATGGGTATGTGTTCAATGTTATATATTGATGAAAAGGATACATTCTTATCAGTCCTTCCCATTCATCATACCTATGAATGTACCTGCGGTTTTTTGTGCCAAATATACCGAGGCTGTACCGTCGCATATTGTGAAGGGCTGCGCCATATAGTTAAGAATCTTAAAGAGTCTAAGGCTACAATGATGCTGGGAGTACCCTTGATTTTCGAATCCATGTACCGTCAAATAATGAATCAGGCCATAAAATCAAAGGGAGAGAAAAAAATCAAGTTTGCAATTAAGCTTTGTAACATTTTGAGCAAAATCGGAATTGATATTCGAAAAAAAATATTCAAGCAAATTCACGAGGCTCTGGGAGGACATATAAGGTTATTTATCAGCGGTGCTGCAGGTATTGACCCCCAAATAGCGAAGGGATTTAGGGAGCTGGGTATATCCTTAGTGCAAGGCTATGGTCTTACTGAATGTGCTCCGATAGTTGCCTTAAACCGTGATATTTACTATAAGGATGAGGCTGCCGGGTTACCATTGCCGGATCTTCAGGTTGAAATCGATAATCCTGATGAAGACGGTATAGGGGAAATTAAATGCAAGGGCAGCAGTGTTATGCTTGGATATTACGAAAATCCGGAAGCTACTGCAGAGGCTATTAGGGATGGATGGTTTTACACCGGTGACAGTGGATTTTTCGATGAGGATGGATTCCTCCATATTACCGGACGCAAAAAGAATGTAATTATCACCGGGAACGGCAAAAATGTTTTCCCTGAAGAAATTGAAACCTTATTAAACAGGAGCCCCTATATCAAGGAGTCATTGGTTTACGGAAAAGGCCAATCTGACGGTGATACAGTAATATGTGCAAAAATAGTTCCCGATATTGATAAGATCAAAGATGATAAAGAAAATAATTTGATTCCGGACGAATCAGTGGAGAAAATTATTGAAAAAGAAGTCAAGGATGTAAATAAAACCTTGATAAGCTATAAGCATATTAAAGAGTTTACTGTTCAGGAAGAGGAGTTCATTAAGACAACAACTAAAAAGATTAAGCGCCATGAGGTATTAAAACAATAGCATATTTTAAAGAATTCATCTAAAAACTCTTAAATCAAATGCTATAGCCACTCGATCCGGCTTAGAACCACATAAAAGACAAAAAGACCACCATAGCGATCTTTTTGGAATACCTGGATGTATAGCATGTGGAATTTATTTCTAAGTATTTCTTTTATGACCGGGAACGCAGCTTTTTTAACTGCCGCTTTATCTTCTTAATTGCCCAGTCATAATGGCTGCACGTTGCGCTTACACAGTAACTGCCGATACTGGTTGAACCGCTCCATTTAAAATGCTGCTTCTCAAACAGCTCTTCATTGGAAAAACTTTCAATGAGCTCAAGCACTTCCTTGTGGCTTTGCATAAGCATTTTCTTTGCATCTTCATAGGATGTGGATTGATGCTTCTCCCAAAACTTCATGTTCAAATCGCCGTATGTTTTCCAATTGTACGGTTCGGGAAGAAAAGGCGCATTATTACCCTGGAGGTTGGAGTTTACCCAATTTAACAAGAGTTGATGCCACTCGTATAGGTGAACAAGAATATCTCGAAGGTTCTTATCCCTCTTCCAGTGAGCCTCTTTATCCTTCGGATCGTCGCCGAAATCAAAAGGTATGCCGAGTTCCTCTTCCGTCATGCTGTCGATGAGAGCCCACATTTTATCGAATTGTTCATTGGCAGCAGCAATTAAATCCGTTTTTGTTGCCGGTCTTGGCATATTATTTCACACTCCTCTATTTAAGTTGCTGTTCTATCGTCCTTTGTGCCGGGCTTTTTTCTTTTCCTGCCGAAGAGCAAATTTGCGTTCCTTTTCAGCCTCCTTTTGCTCACGGCTTTTAGTCTTTCTCTCTATTTTAATTTGCTCATGCTGAAGCTTTAAGGCTTGCTGTGCTTTTGTACCAACTCCTCTATTCTCCAATTGCCTGTTGATTTTTCTTTGTCAAATACAATCTTCCACCATCTTGAAAATACAAGCTTTCATTTTTTTCAAGCTCATATCTTTTTTCTTCCGGCCATATAAATTCTACTGCATCGTTTTGAATATCGTGTTTAACTAATGCAAACGGCGAGACTATCAGCCGAATATTTACCAAGTCTCCTGCTTTTGAAAAAGGTATCTCCGTAATGGTCTTCACACCGGGCCACTCAGGTTTATAGGCAAGGACTTGTATTACTTCTTTATTAAAATCATAGCGGATAATTCCAAATAAATTGTCTTTATTATCATAAACAGGTCTTTCTAAAAACACATTCATTTCCTGCTTTATCGGTTCATAAACTTTTCCTGACGGAAATTCGATAAGATAGAGTTTCGTTCCGGGATACTTGTTTTTATAACAGGGAACCTCATATGCTTCTGAACAAGGCGTCCATTGACCGTAATACCATGAATCGGTTCCTTCTATCTTTTCCGGATAAATCTCTTCAAATCCCTTAAATATTTTAATATCCATTTATTTTACTCCCTTATGTTTTTTTGAGTTGAAAATGGTGCTCCTCTCTCAATTTATTCATGCCCATATCAATTATTAACTTGATGAAAAAGCTTTACCTGCCTAATAATTCATCACCATGACCATCAATCATAGATGCATATTCACTTCTATTTTTTATTTATCAATTTGTACAATTCATCCATCACAAGCTCGCTTTTGCATTCAATATCCGGATATACAAGATCATCGGTACATTCCCTATCTGCCCGATAAAACCGTTTTGTGGATATTTGCATGAATAATTGAGAGTTTGGCAATTTAAAATATGCAATTTCACCATATCCGTTGGGATCGTTTCCCGGAGCTTCCCCTATAATGGTACCCAGGTTATTGTCCTTCACAAGCTGTGCAAACATCATAGCCGAACTAAACGTACCCGCCGATGTTAGAAGGTACAGGTTACCGTTAAACAGCAAATCTTCATATTTATCATTTTTAGCAATTCCGTTTCCTAATCTTATATATATAAAGCCAAATCTCCAACCCAACGTTCCAATTTTGTAGCTATCGATATCTAAATACCTGAAAAATTCATTTGCTACCTGACTGTTTCCTCCGCCGTTATACCTCAAGTCAACTGCAACATTGCCAATTCCCTTATCCTTTACTTCTTGAAACATTGCCCGCACACAATTGATATACTCGCTATTGTATGTACACTGGTCAAGACGCAGTATTGCAATGTTTTTTTCTTCATCAATCTCATAACTTACAAAGCTCTTTTCCGTTGTTTTTGTATTATCAATGCCATTGAATTCGGCATATTCCTTCCATGAAAGAAAGTCATCGGCATTACAAGTCTCAACACGTGTCCTTCTGTCTGAGGAGGTCAGTGTATACTCTATTCCATCCTCCATGTCAAAGCCCAGATAATCCAATCCTGCTTCAGTAACAATATCATCGGATAACCATTCCAATTCCCATGATGTTGCCTCAAAGCTGTAGTAATTGCTCATTCTGTCAAGAAGCTCTTCTATTGAAATGCCGTTTACGGCTGTTATTTCATACCCATCACTAATCCATCTGCGGTAATATTTCATTATTTTTCTGTCAGCATAATTGCCGCGAACATATGTATGACCGTCTCTGAGGATTGAAAATACGGATTCTATCTCTCTTGCCAAATCATTAACTCTGATTTCACCGGATTGTTGAATCCTTGTCTTTACTTTCTCATACTGCTGACGGATATCTTCCGGAATTTCTCTATATAGCGCCGGATGAAGTTTTTTTAGATATTTCATGGCATAATCCAAATCTTCCACTGCCTTGCCGGAACTTATCCGATAATCATAGGGCTTTGAATAATAATCGGCATTTAAGCGAAATTGAATGCTGTTCCAATACGGATTGCAATAGCTTCCCAAAATAGATATAACCACCGTAATGAAAGCCAGAATTCCGACAAATGCTTTTGATATTTTCCCCTTGGGGATTTTTATAAAAAATATAGCCGCAGATGCAATTACCGTCAATGAGGCAAGTATACTCAAAAACTCAGGCATATTGAAATTTATCAATAATGCATTTACAGGAATCAGGCTAATAGCCAAAATATCAATTAAAATACATAATAAAAGGTATTTCCTTCTCATTTCAAACTACCCCTTTAGTTTATCATATTCAAGGTCAGATGGCGGATTTTTCAGCCATTCTAAGAAAATAATTACATGACTTAAAATATTAATTTCCATTATATGCGAAGGAATTTATAATATCAATAGATTTAAAAACCTTTTATAGACGATTATGCTTGTTTTCGTAAGCTTATTGTATAGTTGAAATACCAAGATATCATTCAATTCTATAGTTATCCACCGATTGTACAAAACTCAAATTTAAAGCAATTCGGTTTATGGCACTAATTATCTCTAAATCATTTTCGTTTGCTTAAGCGTTTCCAATCCATCATACTTTTTTCAGCACAAGGCATAATGTATCTGCCTTACCGGTATACTTACTGCCGCAAACATCATCATAAATGCTGTGCATTTTAAGCCCGTAAGGTGTAACCTCATTAAGCAATGTATCTTTTGTGAATACGCTATCCCAGATAAGGTATTCGCGAACATCATTCCCCGTAACCACCACAGTCTTATTGACTTTAACAGTATTGTTTTCGTAATAATACTCAGCTTCCAGACATAAATGCGGTTTATCGCTCCAAAAGCCACCGTTTTCATTATAGGACCAATATGTGCGGTCACACCTGTCCTTAAGTGTTTGCTCGGTGAAGACGTCAAATATGAACAAGCCGTTGGGTTTGAGGGCACGGTATACTTTTGACAGCAGTGTTTTTCTTTCATCGGGAATCAGGGCTGCGTAATCGCAGTAAATCAATGTTATTGCATCAAATTCCTCATTGTAATTCATCTCCAAATAATTTTGGTATATATATTTGGATTTTGTGTCGTGCTCTTTTGCATAAGCTATCGAGCGTCCGGAATAATCTATACCGGTAACGTCATAACCTGCATTTGAAAGTCTCATGGCGTAAAGTCCCGGACCACAACCCAGGTCAAGTATTTTGCTACCTTTGGGAATTATACTTTCAAGCCACTTAACCGAGCGGTCGATATAGCTGTGGTTTCGGCTTGCCGCATCCCAATCCGGGTTTAAGTGTGCTTCCAGCATCCCCTTTGAAATATGCTCATCGTCCCAAAACAGTTCACCGCTGCGCTGCCAAAGAGCAGGTTTTTGTAAAAGTGAAAACAGCTTGTCTATCATTTTTGTCTTTCTCCTCTCCACTTATTATACATTTTCAATCCATTTCAAACGTCTGCATCTGACCGCACTTCAATCCTCCTTTAAATGCAAAGGTGCAATACATTTATTTATTTATTTTATAGTTCTCCTATTCCTTTTCCACAATAATCAACGGAATAATCATCTCGTCTTTTGTAAGTCCTCCATGAACACTAATAAACCTCTCTGCCTTTTCTGCTATGTTGAAGATAGACAAGTCACCTATTGCAACGGCAAGATAATCTCCCAGCATGTCACGAAAGTCTTTATGTTCCTTTCCGAATCCGAACAATTTCATTTCAATCACTTCTTCTTTTGGCAATAGAAGAAACTTATCACCAAATTCTTTAGTGAATTCTTTTTTGAACTCATCTATTCTTTCTTCTTTCACAAACAAATTCAAAGCTCTAGGTTCAATTGTGGGATTTCTTTTTAGGCAATTCATAATCTTTGGATAATCCTTAATGCAAACACATTTTGAATCTATAAGACCGTGGTCGGCAGTTATTATTACAAGAGTATCCTTAAGTTCAGCTGTGAGACTTTCAATCCTTTTTTCAAGCAATGAAATCATTTGCTTTGATTCGTCACTATAGCATCCTGTCATGTGCATAATATAGTCAGGTTCATAGCTATAACAGTAGATATGCTTTTGCCCGGGTTCGTCGCAATATCTTTTTATTAGTTCGCATTCTTCCTCAAATGTTTTCGGATTAGGCGGCATAAACGGTGTAACATAATATGCTTTTCCTCCCGCAGAATTAATCCTGTTTATCACACTTGAATATCCGCAGTACTTCCATGCAACACTCTCCTCACCCACCTTCTCCCCGGTCTCAGTATCCATATTAAGAAATACTGCCACATTCCTGTCTATCTGCGGAAAGTAGCAGTCCCATCCAAGCCAACCATGTTCGCAGGGAGTAAGACCATTATCAATTGATGTTGTGGCTGCCGCTGTTGTCGGTGGAAAGGTCGAGCTGTATGCTCCTGCAATGTGGGTGTTGAAAAAGCCGGTTTTTTCAAGATTACGCTCAATAATACACTTGCCCATTCCGTCAAGAAGTATAACCACCACACTCTTATAATCTTTCGCAAGATACCGGTCGAGAAGCTCAAGAGTTCCACCATTGCTTGGAAGTCCCCATTTCTTCAAAATTGAATTTGCAAGATTCGCTATTGAATTGTTGTAATCCGGATAAATAATATTCATATTCAAGCGATCCCCCATTTACTCTCTTCTTTCCATGAACTTTCTCCAGTTTCCATTGGGCACATAAATTCCATTTTCCTTTGCATATCTCTCATCCGCGAAAATATATATCCAGCAATTCACCTCTTGCCCATCCTCAGTGGTTATTGTCCTCATCTCTCTAACGTATAAATTATTGCTGCTCGATTCATCATAATCCTCTAACATGTCCAGAGCTTTCAAAAGGTCCTCATCAACAGGCTCCATGACTTCACCTTCAATTATTTCATTTCCCGGCAATAAAGCCGGATATCCCTCGGGAAGATGGTAAAGCAGTCCATAAGTTCTGCCCGGTGTGATGTGTTTTATCCTGCCTTCAAGATATATCTTATAATACTGAAAATCTTTCATCAGCGTTCCATATACAAATACCTTGTCTATACGAGCTTCGCAATTCATTAATTCATTATTATTTGATGCCACTTATACCACCCCCATGCAGAGAATTGGCGCCGGTAAAGATAAAGCCTTTTAAGGTCAGTTATTTGATACCAAGCGCAGCTTTCCAATCAGCTTCCTTAAAGCCCACCAAAACAAAGCCGTCACCGATAAGAATCGGACGCTTCACAATCATTCCGTCTGAAGCCAGCAGGTTATACTTTTCATCCTCGCTCATGTCGGGAAGCTTGTCCTTGAGCTTCAGTTCCTTATACAAAAGCCCGCTGGTGTTGAAAAACTTATTCAACGGCAGACCGCTCATTTTATGCCATTCTTTTATTTCCTCCATTGTAGGATTATTTTCTTTGATGTTCCTTTCTTCAAAGGCTATGCCGTTTTCTGTCAGCCATTTCTTAGTCTTCTGGCAGGTTGTGCATTTAGGATAGCATACAAATATCATAATTTTCCTCCATTCTCTATTATTTTATATTATAATACCACAACATAAAAAATCATAAATCAACTGTGAATTTAATTCGATACTTTATGAAACTCCTTAAAACATTGTCTATTCCGATTTAGTCATAGATGTCCAATTATAAATACTAAGCCCTCCAAAAATCAAAAAGGGAATTATAAAAGCAAATCCCCACCCATGGCTTTTGCCAATTGTTATCAGCATAAACAGCTGAAAAAATAAAACGGTTAGACAGCAGAACAAAGCAAAAGCTTTAGCTTTTTTTCTCGACATACTATTATTCAAAAAAACCGTATATTTCGGTATAAACAATAATACGGACAGTACGAAAAACACAGCAGCAGGAAGGACTAATACATCACCCCATATAGAATCAAATTGAAGCTGCAATATTTTAGAGCAGATTGAAAGAACTATTGCTGCCAGTAGATAGACATTTCTCAATTTCATTAATAGTGCTCCTCCCGAAAACTGTCTTCTATACCTCTATCATTTTCTATCTCTATTTTCTCATGTTGTGGTGACTGACTGTCACACAAGCTATCATATTAGAATTTGAACTCTAAATACCAGGCTCATTGGGCGCTGTCCAACTTAAGCAAGGCCTCTTCCAGGCTGGTTACAAAATAAATACTGTTTCCTTTGTTGCTTTCATATATAAAGTCCTTAAGAGGTTTGCTTGTGTATCTCGAATAATCTCCCACAATGGCAATTTTCTTGCGATAGTTGATAAACTTCTGAAGTATTTCACCTGCAATTCCGGTGCTTAAAATGAAGAAATCCTCGGTCACGCAGGACTTGTATATTATGATTTTATCACAATCGGTTTCATATTGAACAGTTGCAATCAGATCCAGTGCAGATTGGGCATCTTTAATAATAATCTCATCAGTAATAATCAGAGCAATATCATTTTCCTTTCCTAATATTTTGAATTCCATGTTATTCTCCCTTTTTATAAATAATTCCTAGCATAATATTATTAGATAAATTCAAATTTGACAAACTGCTTAATCTCACCGTAAAAAGTTGAGTTCGTCTTTACACTATAAGATAACGACATACCCCTCTGTTCCATTTACGCGAATTCGTTGCCCATCTTTTATCAGTTTTGTAGCATTTTCTATTCCGACAACTGCCGGCAAGCCATATTCGCGTGCGATAACCGCTCCATGGGTCATCAATCCGCCAACTTCAGTAACCAAACCTTTTATAGATACAAACAACGGTGTCCAGCTAGGGTCGGCAAAAGATGTCACCAATATATCTCCATCCTCCAAATCAGCATCTTCCCCCGGCTTTTCGCATAGGGGCATTAGTTGTTAACAGAAAAAAGACAATCCTAATGGTTTCATAGGGTCGGTCATCATTTGTTGATGTTCCACAGACACATAAAACATGATTTTCTTCATCGTTTGCTTCAGGTATAGGATATAGAGTTGTAATCGGCCGACTCTGAACAACATATTTTGTCAATGTCCTGAAAGCCAAGCACATAGGAACCCATATTTTCCTCCTTAAAAATCCCTTCTTTGATTTTTTTGATGAAAATTTTTGATTTTCAAAAGTGTCTTCTATCGAACCAAATTCGTCATAGTCATAATGGATCGTAATCCCTTAAAAATTCGACACATTATTCTCCCCGTTTGATATTAAACCAATGAACTATTCTCAGAATAAAATAGGCCATCCAGGCCAAAGGCTAATAAAGTCAAAACTTTTATTGCTATAGATTGATTATCCATATTCCAACGATAAACTGACATCGCAATCCAAATAAGAGCGATAACCAGAGCAATTATAACTTTTATTGTTTCACTCTTCAATTCTTTTTTCATATATGCCTCCCCTTTTAAAATATTGTTCTGTTAAACAAATCTTTGTGAATAAATTGATACTATTTGGGTATACTCGCTCTCAGAATCATATCCATTGCGTTTTGGAAGCTACCATAGGCAGGAACATATCAATCAATTTTAGGCTGTTTCTTCTCAAAGAGCAGGTGTAAAGGAACATATTATTAGCTTAATAACCCAGTATTAGTCAAAGTAAAATAAATCTTCAAATTTCTTGTCTAATGCAATACATAATATTAAAGCTAATTTAGCTGATGGATTAAATTGCCCTGTCTCGATGGAGCTAATTGTTTGCCTTGAAACGCCAACTAAATTTGCCAATTCATCCTGGGTCATATTCTTTTCGGCACGTGCAATTTTTAAACGATTTTTAAGCACAAGTTGTTCTGTTTTATCTTTCATTTAGTACACCCCATACTGGCTAAGTAAAGCTGCTAAAGAAAGAAAAACAGCAATTGTACTTATGATTCCGGCAACTAAATAGATTTTCTTATCTCTCATATTAAAATATTGATAAAAAGAGACTGCGGCTATCTGTGTCATTAGTATCATAAGAATATCACTAGAAGATTCGCTGTATATACTACGAAAAATAGTAAGAAATAAAATAACTGCAGAAACACTCAGCCAACCAATATGAAATGCCTTAATTCTGATATGTGCCTCACGTTCATCGATTTTTTCTTGCCGAGCTCTTTTTAAAATGTCTTTGTTATTCATTATATCCCTCCTAGGATTCATGCTTTAATTATATAATATGAATAGTATCATGTCAAGTTTACTTGTCATAATGTAAAGTTAAGTTGTCATTACTCTGTTATACTTTTACAATAGGTTTTTCAAATTTTGCCCAAAAATATACCCTCGATATGTTCCCACATAAACATATCAAAGGATATTTTTATGGCTCAGATCAGGATAGGATTTCATATTTATACTCGGGTAGAAAGTAGTATTTCAGTACTTCTTTTGATTCATCTCGATTAAGATATCTAGCAGATGGGGTAGCAATTAAGTCCCAACGGGAAGCAGCAAGCTTTTCTAATATCATTCTTAATTCATCATTCATCTGAGAAATTCACGGATAACACTGTTCACCAGTTCAGGCTTGTCAGTATTGGAATTGTGTCCGGCCCCGGGAATCCATCGAATTGGCAGTCCTGATTGATTTGCCCATGCTGCGTTGTAGCGTTTTGTAAATCCGGCTTTATCTTTCTCACCGCATATCAACAATGCAGGGCAGGAGATTTCATATGCCAGATCAGCTTCAATTGCTTCTGCAAGAATTCTAAATCCATGAGATGCCAGCTCACAATACTCTCTTTTTGTATAGGTATCCAGCATGGCATACATAAGCTGACGTCCGTATTCGGTTTCGGCACATCCTTTTGCACCATATTTCTTTAAAAGGGACCATGGATATATGCCATATATGAATTTTGTGTTTTTGAGCATATATATCTCCCACTTTTTCATGTATTTTCTTTTTAGCGGCGCAGAATCGATAGAAACGAAGCCCTTAAGGCAATCCGGATATCTCTCCATCAATGCCTGAGCAACATAACCTCCCATAGACTGTCCTATAATTACGGGCTTTAATATTCCCTCTTGAATCATGATACTGTAGAGCCATTCTGCTTTATCTGCAAGGGAAAAATTAAGTTCGAAAGGTCTTGAAGAACCATGCCCCGGTGCATCCCATACAAACAAATTGTAATCATCTTTGAATTCTTCAATCTGTTTTTCAAACAATCGATGATCTGCTGTCAGTCCGGGAAGAAATACAAGCCACGTCCTTTCACCGGAAACAATACCGGTCCGATAGTGAATTGCCCCCTTTTGGGTATTAAACACTTTCTCTATCATCCTCTATCCTCCCTGTAAAGATAAACAACGCCGTTTCTGCATTGCAACAAAAGACTTGATGCGTTAACGATTATTATTCATTGCTTTCTTTTATCCGTATAGCTAATTGAGCAAATTTTTCAGGCTCTTCAAAATGAGGGAAATGCGCCGATTCTTCAAACCATATGATTTCTTTTTTGGGGGCAATTATATGATTATAATAGTTTTCAACTAAAACAGAAGGAGTATTATAATCATATCTACCTACGCAAAAGTAAATGGGCACTTTCACTTCGGGCAAATCCCTTATGAAATCCAAATCATTATTATGTCCCCACATGGTATCTGCGGTAAATTTACTGCCCAGAGCAAATTTTATTCCGTCAATTCCCGTATATTCCGGAGAAAAAATGCTTGAGAGAATAATATCTTTTAATGTATTGACTTTTCTTTCCACGCCCCCATATCTATCAAGCCATTTTCTTTGAATCACCGTATCACTAACCACGTTTTTGTATGGAGGGCGTCCGATTTTCTCCAAATCCTTTAATGCTTTTTTATTATTCTCTTTTTTAGCCATTTCTAAAACATAGTCATATGAAACCGTTTCATTATCCACCCCATTAACAACTTGCCCAATGCTTATAAATGCTGCGATTTTTTCCGGATATAGGTCTATGATATATAAGCCTAATTCACTACCCCATGAATGACCGGCTAAATAAATTTTTTCCTTGCTATATTTTTTACATAGATAGTCAATCAGATCTTTACCGTCTTCTATAAACCGTTCTCTGTTCATCGTTTCCTTAGGGATATTTAATGAAAAGGACTTTCCGGATCCTCTTTGATCCCAATTGACAACAATAAAGCCATCCTCAAGTTCTTCCTGATATTTTCTTGCATATGAGATTTGCGAATATCCCGGACCTCCGTGTAAAAAAAGAAGTATGGGATTATTTATATTTCTTCCCCTTATCATTATATACTGGTCTATTCCGCCTATCTCCACCTTTTCAATCAATGCAACGCTATTATTTCCTTCAATTTTCGGTGTTCTGGAGGGTATAAATAATACAAGCAATAAAAATATAATTAAAACAATTAAAGTTATTTTAAAAATTATATTTATCCTTTTCATATATAATCTCCCGGTATAATAGCATTTGTTAAAGCCTGTTCTCCCGGTCTTAAGTTTTCTTTTAACCCCTGAACTGTTTAATTACCGTTTTCAATAGTCTATTTATTATCCAAAATATTTTACTCCAGTTCAAATGCACCGGTATACAGTTGATAATACTGACCCTTTTTAGCTATCAGTTCCTCATGATTGCCGCGTTCAATGATACGTCCATGATCCAATACTATTATAACATCAGAGTTTTTAACTGTGGACAGGCGGTGAGCTATCACGAACACTGTCCTGCCTTTCATGAGGGCATCCATTCCCCGCTGAACAATGGCTTCGGTTCTTGTATCGATGGAAGAGGTCGCTTCATCCAGAATCATAACCGGAGGATCCGCAACCGCTGCTCTGGCAATGGAAATTAACTGGCGCTGTCCCTGAGATAGATTCGCACCGTTTTCAGTAATCAGCGTATGATAACCATTGGGCAAACGGCGAATGAAATCATCGGCACCCACAAGCTTTGCGGCCGCAATACACTCCTCATCGGTAGCATCCAGTTTTCCGTAACGTATATTGTCCATTACAGTGCCGGTAAAAAGATTGGTATCCTGCAAAACCATACCAATGGCACGGCGAAGGTCCGGTTTTTTAATTTTGTTGATATTAATGCCGTCGTAACGGATTTTCCCGTCGGCAATATCATAAAATCGGTTCAGCAAATTTGTTATAGTTGTCTTTCCGGCACCGGTGGCACCAACGAAGGCCACTTTCTGTCCCGGCTTTGCATAAAGGGTTATATCGTGTAAAACGGTTTTCCCCGTTTCATATTCAAAATCAACATCGAACAATCTCACGTCACCGGCCAATTTCGTATATGTCACAGAACCGTCACTGCTGTGAGGATGCTTCCAAGCCCAAATTTCCGTTCTCTCTTCACATTCTATTAACTGGCCGTTTTCCTCGCGGACATTTACCAAGGTAACATATCCGTTGTCCTGCTCCGGTTCTTCATCAATCAAATCATAGATTCTCTGTGCTCCGGCAATTCCCATAACAACGGCATTTATCTGCTGAGATACCTGATTAATATTTCCAACAAACTGCTTTGTCATGTTCAGGAACGGAACAACAATACTGATTCCCATAGAAAGCCCGGAAATACTTAAGTTTGGAGCATTGGTAATCAATAAGGTACCTCCGGTAATCGCAACAATAACATACAAAATATTGCCGATATTATTTAAAATCGGTGCCAGGATATTGGCATATCGATTGGCCGCCCTTGCATCGTTAAACAGTGCTTCATTGATCTTATCAAAATCCGCTTTGCTTTCATCTTCATGACAGAATACTTTGATTACTTTTTGTCCATGCATCATTTCTTCAATAAAGCCTTCCAGACGGCCCAGAGCTTTTTGCTGCTTAATAAAGTATTTGGCAGAACCGCCGCCGACTTTTTTTGTTACAAAAAACATGATAGCCACACCAACTACTACAACGAGGGTCAGCCATATGCAAAAGTACATCATGATCCCAAAAACCGTCATTACCGCTATACCTGATACCAGAAGCTGCGGAAAACTCTGAGATATCATTTGCCGCAGGGTATCTATGTCATTGGTATAATAGCTCATGATATCGCCATGATTATTTGTGTCTACATATTTAATTGGCAGTGTTTGCATCCTGTTAAACATTTTTACACGGAATTTTTTCAAGGTACCTTGGGTAATAACCGCCATCATCTGGTTATATATAATACCGCTTGTAAGAGATAATACATATAATACCACCAATATAGAAACAAAATACAATATTTTATCTTCTACCGCATTCCAGTTACCGTCTCGCCAGCTCTTTTCCACAATAGCAATAATGTTCTGCATAAATATAGCGGGAATTGAGCTTATAGTCGCATTAAAGATGATACATATAATGACAACCGGAAGCATTACCGGATAAAACTCAAATATGGTCTTGAATAAGCGAAGCATTATCGATTTTTTATTCTTCGTATTTTTAATATGGTTAGCCTTCACTTTGATCACCTGCCTTGTTTTGGGAATAGTATATTTCCTGGTAAATGGCATTTTCCGCTAATAATTGCTTATGGGTTCCGATGCCGTTAATGTATCCTCCGTCCATGACTATTATTCTGTCCGCATCCTCAACAGAAGCCGTTCTCTGGGCAATAATTATCTTGGTTGTCTGAGGAATATACTCCCGAAAAGCCTTACGAATTTTGGCATCTGTCTTGGTGTCCACAGCACTGGTGGAATCGTCCAAAATTAATATTTTGGGCTTTTTAAGCAATGCTCTGGCAATACAAAGCCTTTGCTTCTGACCGCCCGACAAATTGGCTCCCCCTTGCTCAACATAAGTGTCGTAGCCCTTGGGAAACTGATTGATAAATTCATCGGCACAAGCAAGCTTGCAAGCCTCGATCAATTCTTCATCGGTTGCATCTTTATTTCCCCAACGGAGATTTTCCTTGATGGTTCCGGAGAATAGAATATTTTTCTGTAACACAACAGCAACCTGATTTCTCAGGGCAGTTAAATCATAATTTCTTACATCAATACCGCCAACTTTAACAACTCCTTCAGTGGCATCATAAAGACGCGGAATTAACTGAATCAGGGATGATTTTGAAGCACCCGTTCCTCCTATAATTCCAATGGTTTCCCCGGATCTTATATTTAAATTTATATTGGACAAAACCATTCTCTCCGCTTTCTCGGAATACTTGAAGCTGACGTTCTCAAAGGAAATGGAACCGTCCGCAACTTCATATACGGGATTTTCAGGATTCGTCAGTGTACTTTTCTCATTCAACACTTCAACAATACGTTTGGCAGATTCGGCAGCCAAAGTAATCATAACAAACACCATGGAAAGCATCATCAGGCTCATAAGAATCATAAAATTATATGTCAATATTGCGGAGAACTGCCCAATATCAAAATCCAATCCCCTACTGGTGATAATGGTATAGGAACCGAAGGACAAAACAAAAACCATTACTACATACATGCAAAATTGCATTAACGGTCCATTAAAGGCTAGAATCCGTTCTGCCCTTGTAAAGTCCGCACACACATCCTCAGCCGCTTCCTCAAATTTTTTCTGCTCATAATCTTCCCGTACAAAAGATTTTACCACGCGCATTCCTTTTATATTTTCCTGAATTGACTTATTCAAGGCATCGTATTTCTTGAATACTTTTTTAAACAACGGAAATGCTTTGAATATAATTATGCCCAGACCGGTTGCAAGAATAGGCACAACCACAAGGAAAATCCATGCCATACGTCCACCCATTACAAAAGCCATCACAAAAGCAAAGATTAACATCAAAGGCGATCGAACGGCAACCCTTATCAGCATCATATAGGCATTTTGAACATTGGTAACATCGGTTGTCATACGGGTAATCAACGACGAGGTCATAAACCTATCGATGTTTTCAAAGGAATAATCCTGAATGCTATAAAACATATCCTTCCGCAGATTTTTTGCAAAACCACAGGCCGCAGTGGCACTGGTAGTCCCTGCAATTCCGCCGAAAGCCAAGGACAAAAATGCCATGATAACGAGAATAATTCCATATTTAATTATTGTGTTTAAATCGCATCCGCCTTTAATTTGATTAACCAAGGTTGCAGTAATAAAGGGAATGATACATTCAATAACTACCTCCAAGCTAATAAGTATTGGAGTAATGATTGAAAGCTTCTTATATTCGCGTATACTTTTTGCCAATTCTCTAATAATATGAACCAGTCCTTTCATAAAAAAACGAGTACTAAAAACGAGTACTGTTCATCAGCCGTATTTATACGATAAACATTACTCGTTTTGTGCTTTTTTATAAATATTTAAATTTAAATATATTAATATCAAGTTAACAGAATAATTATATATGATATCAAATTTCGTCAAAATCGTCAAATAAAACTTTTGCTTACCAATATATTTCCCTTCTCCACCAAATTTACCATTCCATTATTGAAACAAAATTAATCATATTATATACTGTTATATAGTGGATATATTATTGCAGTTTATTGTTTAAGCAATTAAACTTCCATTAAATCACAACAATATTTAATAATTAAAATATTATAGGAGGATTTTGAGATGAAAAAGCTTGCTTTGATTGTAGTATTGGTTTGTACTTTTGTAACATTATTTTCTATAGCACCTTCTGCCGTGGAATTGCCGCTTCGTGTAGTGATAAACGGCACAAAGTTGGAATTCCCCGATGCCCAGCCTTTTATAGATTCTAATGGTAGAACTCAGACACCTGCAAGATTTATAGGTGAAGCATTGGGTGCAAACGTAACATGGGATGGAGTACAGAAAAAAGCTGTATTTACATCAGCAGGAAATACATTGGTGCTGTATATCGGAAAGAAAGAATACGATGTTAACGGCACGAAGAAGCAGATGGATACTGAAGCTTTGCTAATTGACGGCAGGACTTTTGTTCCGGCTAGATATGTTGCGGAAGCATTAGGAGCAACGGTATTGTGGGATGCATCTGTCAGAACGGTATATATCAGCACAAAAGTTAAACCTACACCTTCACCGACACCGGCTCAAGGCGGAACTGTAAAGTATTATGATGGTGTTGCTTTTAATGATGTGACAGATGTGGATGCTTACGGAAGGATAACAGTGGAGAAATCCAAGGAGTTTTTGCTTAACTTTACAAAGCATCTTAAGTTTGTGAAAGAGAATGGGAAGTACTATATAGTGTGCGACTATCCGGAAAAACCCGAAGGTTATAAGTGGAATTTAGGAATAACTATTTATTATAAAGATGGTAAGCATGATACATACAACGACATAACCCGTATAACCCAAAATAGAATACCCAGTGAAGGTTCATTCAAAAAAGAAGCGACCGGCATAAGTAATATAAATAACGTTGAAGGTTTTAGTATAAGTATTTCACTTAATCATCCAAAGTCAGGTAATACAGGGTTGCTAGATATAGTTTTACTTA
>Ga0209537_1000084_pt1 | contig 102196 bp, 94 predicted proteins | sample BioPla4DNA1_FD_187698 | JGI IMG/M metagenome (GOLD analysis project Ga0209537, IMG submission 187698) | Biogas fermentation microbial communities from Germany - Plant 4 DNA1 (SPAdes) (version 2) | ecosystem: Engineered > Bioreactor > Anaerobic > Digestate | place: Bielefeld, North... | reverse complement strand
GCTAATGTTTTTCTTTGGTTATTAAACATTTTACAATGGATTACCATGAGTTTTCTATATATTACGGCATTTTATTTTACAACTTCCCTAAGAACTTACAGCTACCTGATGGGTAGCATAGGGCTTTTACTTCTTTCCAAGAGTTACAGGTGATTCGGGTGATTTTGGTTTGCGAGTTTCGGCTTGCCCGAGCTGAACTGCACAGCTCTTGCAAATGTAGCGTCCTGTTTCGGGTATTGCGCAATATCTCCGGGTTAAACAGAGGGGAGGGAGACAAAAGAACCATCACCGCGCTTCCCCTGGGCTATTAATCTGACAAGTTTATTAATCTGAACTGTGTTGCCATTCCACATTTCCCTGCCTTTGGCAAGCAAATATTCGATATTTTCAGTGTTCCCGTCATCAATACCGGCCTTTTCACTGCCAAGATCAATATCGAAGCGGAAAAGTGTGACCTGGGGCAGTTTCTTCAGCATGTGATTTGTACTTATCTTTTGGCCTTCACCGACTGCGGTAATCAGCGGTACCCCAAGCCATGGCGCAATCCAGTTAAAAAATCCCCAATTTCGCATTTTATCTGTTTTATACTCCTCTTTTTGGTTTCCTGTGCCCAGTGACAGAATTATATACTCGCTGCTGTCAGGGAAAATTTTTCTGGCTTCTATAAATGCGCTCATTGCAGGATTTATGCAAAAAATACCGCCATCTATAAGACAGTAACTGTCATCAAATTTATCAATACGGCTGGTATATACAGGCGGAAAGTAGGTAGGAACTGCCGCTGTTGACAATGCCGCATCTACCATATAAAAATCAGGATCTGTGTCCCCGCCTGCATTAAGCGGCCTTTTTTTAATAAAAACCGGCTGCATGGTTTTCATATCAAAAGTTGTAATTAATACATTTGTCAAGGCTTCTTTAACAGTATGATTTTTAAATATTTCTCTTAAAACCGTCCGAAACGGATCAGGGCTGTATTTACTTGTAAATATCTGTCTTATTATTTTTCGCACTCTGTTTCTGTTTCCAGGGAATACTCTGTTACCAAACATTTTGTACAGCTCCGGTAATTGCTCTGCATACACACCCCCGTTGATATCATATAAATCTCCATCACTTTTTTTGTAAAGAGGAACCGTTAAAGCAAGAGTTATCAAACCACCTGTGGATGTTCCTGCTATAATGTCAAAAATTTGATGGTAAGGTCTTTTTACACCATTTCTCTCAAGCACTTTTTTCAGCTCTGACAGGAAAAATGCCGGTATTATACCACGAATTCCTCCACCGTCTACAGAAAGAACAAATCGTTTCACAATAACCCCCACATATATTTTTCTATTGGATCCTATGTTTCATTCTGTTATAAATGCTTAATTACTAATAGAATTTTTTGCCGGTCCTCAAAGCTGTAAATCATTCAAAGACCTAATCAAAAGTGGTATAATAGTACTCGCAGGCATCATTATCTGGAAGGTGATTTTATGGAATTCACGAAACTGGACAAAGTACTTAATCTTAACCTGGACAAACACAGGCCTTTGGCCTTTTTTGGAATTAAAGCCCATGAAAGTCATGGAAGCATCATAGATTGGGTGAAATGGTGCAAGAGGCAGGGCTTTCGTGGATTCAATATAATAATTGCATCAGATTGTATGGGGCGGGCTAACGAGTCGTGGATTAACATGGTACTTGATTCCTATGAAACAGCGTTAAAAACCGCAAAGGAAGAAGGGCTTGAGGTATGGATATTCGATGATTGGGGATACCCCAGTGGCACAGCAGGTGGGCTGGTCTGCACAGAAGATTCATACAGGGCTAAAAAACTTGTAATTTCCCATAACTGTATATTAAAAAAAGGGGAGCGTATTTCGCTTACAATGCCTGATAATTTAGTTTCTGCAGGCATACTGAAAAACAATACCTTTGAAAGACTTAACACAAGATCAAAAGAGCCTTTTGAATATGTCTGCGAGGACGACTATGCTCTTATTGTTGTAGTTTCATGGGATTACGATGAACATGCTTCAAAATCCTCATGTAAATCATATCCCGGAGATCCTGCAATGTCCTGTATGGATATGCTGAATCCAAAGGCAACCAAAAAGTTTCTAAGTGTTATGCATGACAGGCATTATCAAAGATTTTCAGAGTATTTCGGCGATGTTATTAAGGGTTTTTTCTATGATGAACCATATCTTAGGTTTGATTTTCCGTACAGTCAAAAGCTTTTTGAAGTATTCCAGAAAAAGAAGGGGTACGACCTGCTGGAAATACTGCCCTACCTTCTTGTTAATATTAATGATAACCAGCCGGCAGCCATAAAAGAATACATTGATGATTTTTTTGATGTATATACTGATATGGTGGCAGATAATTTTTACCGCGTTCTCAGCCAGTGGTGCAGCGAGCACGGGGTTGAACTGTCGGGGCATATGGACCTGGATCATCACCTTAATACATTAAATACAATAAGCGGGCATTTTTTTAAGAACATGCAATACAACAGCAGACCTGCCATAGATGTAATCTGGGCACAGATTGAACCGGGGGTTTTTACCGATTTCCCCAGATACGCAGGTTCGGTTAAAAGGATTTTAGGCCGAAAGCATGCTGTATCCGAAACTTTCGCAGGAATGGGTCAGGGACTGCACGGCGATTTAATGAGGTATATTACCGATCATCAGGTTATTCGCGGGATTGATGACTTTCACCTTATGTACTCTAATAACAGCCCCGACGATCCTTCTGAAAGCCCGCAAATGCCTAATCATATGCTCCAGGAACCTTTCGGGAAGCTTATATATGAACGTATGGCAGCTGCTTCGGCTATTTCCTGCTATGGTATGTCAGCCGGAAACACTGCAGTTTACGTGCCCTGTTATGATTTATACAGGGCTCAGCTTAGTATAGGTCAGCTCACTGTTAACAATGCCGAGAAATTTATTTGGGAATGGGTTAATGACATTGCCCGGGAATTAACATACATGCCCTGTGATTTTGATTATATTTGGGATGAAGCAATTCTTATGCTTGAATTAACAGAAGGTGGGCTTTTAACCGGGTCGGGTCATATAATAGACACAATTATTTTACCACCGAATTGTACAATTAAGAATGATATAGCCAAAAAACTGAAATTATTCTCAAAAGCAGGAGGAAGAATTATATCTGTATTCCGGTATAATCCGCTTTTGGAACAGGAAGCAATACTGTGCAGTGAACTCACTTCGCTGAGAAAATATATCGATACTCCTGTTGCCATAGCCCCTAAAAGCAAGATATCCCTCTGCACCAGAATTGGTGAGGACAAAACTGTGTACATGCTGCTGAATGAATCTTTGGAAGATTCAGACGTTGAGATATGCATTAATAATAATGGTGCTTTATATGAGGCCAGTCTTAGGGATGGCAGCTTAACACTTGTTTCACAGGAAGGGCCTTTCAAATTCTCAACTCAGTTTGACGGCTGTGGTATGAAAGTATTTATTACAGATACGAAAGGTACCATTTCCTCGGCTAATAATATTTTTTACACTGATTCTGTACACCGAAGGGAAAACTGTATAGAGCCATTTGACTGGCGGGTTGTACTGCCTGATAAAAAAGAAGTAAAGCTTGACGGTAAAAACTGGCCCGACTGGACAAGTCTTGGGTGGCCTGAATATTCAGGATTTATGAAATACACTTCATACTTTGACTATGATTGTGATCAGACAGAGGCAATTCTTTATATGCCCGAGCTTCACTACCATGCTGCAGTGTACGTCGATGGAAAGGAAGCCGGAAAAGTTGCATATAAACCCTATGAACTGGTTTTATCAGGATTAAGCAAGGGAAGGCATAAACTTGAGATTGAGGTTTATAACACCGGTGCAAACCAGGTTGTGGGGACCATAGAAGCAGAAAAGAAAAAATATTCAAAACGTTTTGCCCATATGGCAGCCCACGACAGAAAATGGCTTAAATCAGGGTTGCTTGGGCGGGTTACAATCCATCCGGCAGATTAGAAGCATGGGGACATTTCTTATGCTTTCCGGAAACTAAATCACTAGCCGTGAGTCAAGATATTGTGCAATACAAGGAAACTTTTAGCGAAATGCAGCTTAGAGATGTGCAGTCAGAGCGAGTTTCGGCTTGCCCGAGCTGAACTGCACAGCTCTTGCAAATGTAGCGTCTGTTTCCGGTATTGCACAATATCTCCACAATATTAGTGCGCGGGCCCTGCTTCGGGTGTTTTGCCCAGTTTTATACTTCTGCAAGTAATTCAGTTTCCGGAAAGCATAGCTACGTTCTAATCTCTTGAAACAATGGCATAGAGACGGCCTTTTTTAATTGTTACCTCGGCTCTGTCCGAGGTAAATTCATTACTGATTCCAAGGCCGGTGCCCATTACCATTACCGCATCTTTCAGAGGATATGCCAGTCCTTTAGTTGTAATACCCTCAACCTTCGGAGTTGCGGGTATAAGCGACAGGTAAAAACCTTCCTTTTTTTGAAGTTCGATCTGATCTGTGATCAGATAAATATAATTATTGCTGTTTACAATGACTCCTTCTGCACCTGCATCGGCAAGCTTATGGAGAAGCTGGATATTGGAAAGGGTATGATCCAGCCTTGTGCCTGTAGCGCCTGCAATAATAATTCTGGTTCCGCCCTTTTCCACTGCAATATCTAAAGCCAGCTCCATATCGGTATAATCTTTCTGCTTAGGAAATTTAATTATTTCAACGTTATTATTCTGGTAGAACTTCTTCATTTCAGGATCAATTGAATCAAAATCCCCAACCAGAATATGAGGTTTTATTCCGGCCTGATTTAAATACCGCGACCCGCCGTCGGCACATATAATAAGGTCGGACGTTTTGGAGTATTCTTCAATAATTTCAGTGGATTCAACCGTTCCACTGCCTACAACCAATACATTCATATTTAGATCTTTCCAATAAAAGCTGATTTTTCTCTCAGTTCTGAAACAAAACGAGATTTATCGGGTGCATTAAAAAATGCAGACCCTGCAACAATTACATTTGCTCCTGCAGCTGTTACTTCAGTTATATTATTAGTACTGATACCACCATCTATCTGCAAAAGAACATTGGGACAGCTTCTATTTAGTCTTTCACGCAGTGCTTTTATTTTTTCTGTCATTTGCGGTATGTATTTCTGCCCACCAAAGCCCGGATTTACTGTCATTATCAGTACCATATCCACAAGTTCCAATACATAATCCAAAACATTCAACGGGGTCGCCGGATTCAGCGCAACACCTGCCTTAATCCCTGCTTCCCGTATAACCTGAAGAGTCCGGTTTAAATGCGTGCAGGCCTCAGCATGCACAGTTATCATGTCCGCTCCTGCTTCAATAAAATCATTTAATAAAAGCTCGGGTTTTTCAATCATTAAATGAACATCAATAAACATGTCGGTTTGTTTGCGCATGGATTTTATTACAGGAGGACCTATTGTAAGGTTTGGTACAAAATGGCCGTCCATTACATCGGTATGAACCCAGTCCCCACCGGCATCTTTAATAGTATCCAAAGCCTCTTTCAAACGCGTGAAATCGGCAGACAGAATTGACGGTGCAACAATTATTTCATTCTTATCTGTACCTGTTTTCATATTGTAATTTCAACTCCTCATACAATCTCTGGTAGCATTCGTACCTTATTAATGAAATCTCACCCGACTGGACAGAATCCTTTACTGCACAACCGGGTTCCTTGATATGACTGCAGCCATTAAATTTACATTGGCCCTCTAATTCATTAAACTCGGGGTACATTGAAGACAATTCACTATATTCAATGCCTTCCAATGACATTGAACTAAACCCGGGGGTGTCCACAACGTAACCATCGTTGTCTAGGGGCAATAGCTGAACATGCCTCGTTGTATGCCGGCCTCTTTGAATTTTGCTCATATCCCCGGTTTCCATAACCCATGAATCTATAATATTGTTCAGAATAGTGGACTTACCAACACCAGACTGGCCTGCGAACACAGTCCGGAACCCTTTAAGTTTTTCGTGTAGTTCATCATATCCATGTTTTCCGACTTTACTTATAGGAACAACCAGATACCCCGTACCTTTATAGATACTTTCTACCTCTGAAAGCTCGTTTTCATCTATTAAATCAATTTTGTTTATTATTATAAGCGGTGTTATGCCGTTTTTTTCTGCAGTAATAAGTAATTTATCCACAAGCAGGAAATCGGGTTCAGGGGATATCTTTGCCATAACAATAGCTATTTGATTTACATTCGCAACAGGGGGACGTATAAAGAAATTCTGTCTTGTTTCAATTTCCTCAATCCAGCCCTCCCGTGCTGCTTCATCGGTTATAGTGAAATTCACAAAGTCACCTACAAGTGGCGTTATCCCTTTCTTTCTGAAAACCCCCCTTGTTCTGCATTCATATATCCCGGTACTGCACTCTACTGTATAAAAGCCCCCCACACCCTTCAGGATTAAACCTCTTGGCAAAAATACTCCTCCATTTCACTATTGCTGAATAAAAACTTCCTCTTCATATTGAAACTCACCATCCATATAAACTATTAATGTTGTTTTTTCACCGGGGGTAACGGGTACAAGCACTTCGTACGGGAATCTGGATTTTTCCACAGCACCTTGTCTTAATAAAATCTCTTCCCCGGTATCTCCGGTAGTATAGTACACAACCAGTTCTACTATATTTCCGAAGTTTCGGTTTGGAGGAAGATGTATATACCTGGTTACCCTGGTACTGCCTGCCGGATCAATACTGGCTCCGATTCCATCCCCGCCCGCAGGGGATTGTTCATCTCCAAAATAGAGATTAATCGCAGTTAATTCTTTAACAGGGGTTCCGGCTTTCGGTTCCTGATCTATAATCCAGCCCTTGTATCCTTCCCTGCCTTCAGGAAAAATCTTTCCTACAGTTAAGTTTTGTGAAAGCAGTTTATGCTTTGCCTCATCCATTGTACTGCCTGTTAAATCGGGTACAATAACATCTTTTAATTCCGGACCAAGGCTTCTGTATATTATAACCTCACTTCCAACAGCCACTGTTGAACCCATTTCAGGTTCTGTTCTTATTACTCTTCCTTCGGCTACTTCATCACTGTATTCGGCAATTTCTCTTGGTTTAAGCTTTAATTCATCTCTAAGGTGGATTTCCACCTCAACATAGTCGGCAAATTTTATATCGGTTGGAATTACAACCTGTTCCACACCATTACTGACAGTAAGCTCCACCTTCGTAATGGCATCCTTTCCGGGCATAATTGAAATACCCGCTGTGGGTTTCTGGTCTATAACAATCCCTTTCGGAACGGTATCATGGTATTCATATACCGGTTCTACATATGGAAGATTCTTTTCCTCCAAATCTGCTATAGCTTCTTCTATACTCATACCAACATAGTTGATTACTTCCACCGGCTGTTTTTTAGGTGCAAGGATTGCTCCTACGACATCCCTGACAATTTTATCATATGCAAGCCAAATGCCGCCTACGATTAGGCCGATTAGCAGGATGTATATGGATGCAATTAAAAAACCTTTTTTCGATGATTTCTTCTCCTTTTTTTCTTTTCTGTTTGCTTTCTTTTTCCGAACATTTTTCCCAGCCAAAACTTCCTCCTCCAAACTTCCCATAACTCTTGTTGCGTATGGATCCGGTTCATAGCCATTTCGTTCAATAATTTCACCTTTTTTAAGGTGATCAAGCTCTGCTATCATCTGCAGTGCACTGTCATAACGCTCGGTCTTTGATTTTTTCATTGCACGAAGAACAATCCCGTCCATTGCTTCGGGTATCTCAGGTGCAAACCTGGATGGCGCTAAAGGCTCTTCCTCAATATGTTTTAATGCTACCGAAACAGGGTTATCAGCATCAAAAGGCACCCTTCCTGTAAGCATTTCAAATAAAGTTACTCCAACAGAATAGATGTCGGATTTTTCATCGGTATAACCACCTCGTGCCTGTTCAGGTGATGAATAATGAACCGAACCCACAGTATCAATTTTCCGCGTTATTGTAGATGTTGAAGCAGCTCTGGCTATACCGAAATCTGTAACTTTTGGCACATTATCCGATGTCATTAATATATTCTGAGGTTTTATGTCCCGGTGAATAATACTGTGCCTGTGAGCTTTATGCAGGGCGCTTAAAACAGAAATTGCTATTTCTGCAGCTTCCTGCCATGGAAGTGCCCCATTTTGCCTGATGTAATCCTTTAAAGTTATCCCGTCAATATACTCCATTACAATGTAATGTATATTACCTTCTCTTCCAACATCGTAAATTGATACAATATTTGGATGATTCAGGCTGCCTGCTGCATAGGCCTCCCTTTCAAAACGTTCCAAAAACTCTTCATCATTAACAAATTCATCTTTTAATATTTTAACTGCTACCCATCTTTTTAATACCCGGCATTTTGCCTTATATACATCAGCCATGCCGCCACTGCCTATTCTTTCAATCAATTCGTACCGATTATTCAGAACTCTTCCAGTCATTCCCGCACCTCAAATTCATTTTTACTCAACCACTCATATTTTCACAGCAATAGCAGTAATATTGTCATCTCCACCACGTTCATTAGCCAATGCCACCATATTTCTCAGAATAATATTTAAATCCTTTTCTTCCCTAAGCATGGACAGTAATTCATCCGACGAAAGTTTCATGGTCAGGCCATCAGTACAGAAAAGATATATGTCATCGGGCATTACATCCAGACTGTAGAAATCTATCTGAACCTCTTTTTCGTAACCCAAAGCCCTGGTGATCTGATTTCTTAACGGATGTACCTTTGCTTCTTCCTGATCCAGTATTCCTTTTTCAACCAGTTCACCAACAAAAGAATGATCCCTTGTGAGCTTTTCAATGGTTTCATTCCGAATTAAGTAGAAGCGGCTGTCTCCGATATGGGCTATCGTTAGCTTTCCGTTACAAAGTAATCCTGCTGTAAGGGTTGTACCAATACTGGAGCCATTCAGGTTATCCAAAGCATATTGGAATATCACTTCATTCGCTTTATTAATGGCTTCTGTTAAAACCTGCTCGATTGTATTTCCAGCATTCTTCTTTTCTAAATAGCAACTTATGCTTTTCGAAATTGACTCCACAGCCATTTTACTGGCTATATCACCGGCCTGGTGCCCCCCCATGCCATCAGCAACAATAAATGCCTGCGGATTACCATTCATATCAAGTATAATGTTCCAGAAATCCTCATTTTGTTCCCGGATGATCCCCTTGTCGCTAATAGCCGCATATTTCACCGCTAATCCACCATCCTGTCACTTTCAACCAGCCTTTTTCTTAACTGACCACAGGACGCAGCAATATCGCTGCCCAACTCCCTGCGCACAGTAACTGGTAACCCATATTCCTCAATTACTTTCTTAAAATTCTCTACTCTTTCTCTTTCGCTTTTTGAATAACCTGTTCCTTCTACAGTGTTTACAGGAATGAGGTTAACATGGCATAACAGACCGGCTAACCTCTCCCCAAGCTCTTGTGCATGTTCATTTTTGTCATTGATATCCTTGATTAAAGTATATTCAAAGGTTATCCTTCTCCCTGTCTTCTGAGTATAAATATGACATGCTTCCAGTATTTTGTCAATTGGGTATTTTTTAGCAATAGGCATAATACTTTTTCTTACCTCATCATTCGGAGCATGCAGCGAAATTGAAAGATTAACAGGAAATTCTTCTTCAGCAAATTTTAACATTTCAGGTACAAGCCCACAGGTGGATACGGTCATCCTTCTGTAACTTATATTCAGTGTATCGGGTGAGTTCATTCTTCGTAAAAACCGAATGACGTTATCATAATTATCAAAGGGCTCACCTATCCCCATTAATACTATGTGGCTTATTTTTTCTGCTAGATCCTTCTGTATTGCTATGATCTGTGCAACCATTTCACCTGCTGACAGGTTTCTGTCAATTCCAAGCTTCGATGATGCACAAAAGCTGCACCCCATACGGCACCCAATCTGAGTTGACAAGCAAACGCTGTTGCCGTAATGATATTTCATTAAAACACTCTCTATAATCTTACCGTCTTTTAACGCCAGAAGATATTTTCTTGTTCCATCCTTCCTGGACACAAGTTTATTTACTATACTGACTCCTCCAATATAAAAAAGACCCTTAAGTTTATCGCGAAAGGATTTTGGCAGATTAGTCATATCATCAAAACTGTCGGTCCCCTGATAAATCCATTGCCAGACCTGCTTTGCCCGATATACAGGCTCACCAAGCCTGGTAATCTCATCTTTCAACTCATTAAATTCCAAATCAAAAACATTAATTACTGAAGAAGCCATAATACCTTCCCTGCAAGTATGAATAGTAGTTTTAACCCCTAATTCTTTCTTTTCATCCTTGCTATAAAAAACCCATCGGTCCTGTCAATATGAGGGTATAACCTTAGTATACCCTCGTTAATTCCTTTTTTTCCCCTCAAAGCCTGTGGCAAATATTCTTCCAGCGGTTCGGCAACAAAATTTTTGTTTTCAGATAAAAAACCCGCAATAATCTGTTCATTTTCTCTCTCATCGAGTGAACAGGTACTATATACCAGTACACCGCCGGGTTTCAAATATCTACTCGAATTATACAATATTTTTTTCTGGATCTCAACTAAACTGCTAAAATCTTCCTTTTTTCTTTTCCACTTAATATCAGGCTTTCTTCTGATGATTCCTGTACCCGAGCACGGGGCATCAACCAAAACCCTGTCATACATATCCTTGGCTTCCTCTACAAACTGTAAGGCATCTCTTTGAGATGACTCTATTATTTCAATTCCAAGCCTTTTTGCATTTTCACCAATTAAACTGATTTTGTGCTCATGAATATCCCAGGCATCAATATGCCCTATATTTTTCATAACCTGACCTATATGTGTAGTCTTACCCCCTGGCGCTGCACAAACATCCAGTATTTTTTCACCAGGTCTGGGATCCAACACTTTTGTTACAAGCATTGAACTTTCATCCTGAACAATAATTTTTCCTTCCAAAAAAACATCCAGGCTTGAGATATCCGATATTTTTTCAAGGTACAGGGCTTCATCTAAAAAACGGCCGTTCACTGCTTCAATACCATTTTTATTTAACTCTTCTAAAAGATTATCCTTCGATGTTTTCATCGTATTAATGCGAACCGAAAAATCAGGGCGCTCCAGTAAAGACAGTAAAAGAGCTTCGGTAAAATCTTCACCAAAAGCTGTAATCCATTCCTTCGCCAAATATTCGGGGAAGGAGTATTTTATCGAAAGTCTCATTGCAGTACTTCCAGCATCAATATCTTCAAGATTTATTTTGTCTTTATTCCTGGTAATGTTTCTGAGCACTGCATTTACAAAACCAGCAGATTGTTTTGCATACTTTTTTGCAAGATCCACCGACGTGTTGCAGGCCGCAGAGGGTGGAACCTTGTCCAGGAATAGAATCTGGTAAGTACCCATCCTTAGAATTTGCAGTACCAAACGAGATAGTTTTTTCAGTTGAATTTTTGAAAACCGGGAAATTACCCAGTCCAAAGTAAGCTTTCTTGTAACAGTGCCATAAACCAATTCTGTTATGAAAGCTCTGTCCCTCGAATCAAACTGCTTATTGGCCAAAAGCCTTTTAAGGGCGAGGTTTGAATATGCACCTTTTATATCAGTTTCGTATAAAGCTTTCAAAGCTGTTCCCCTTGCTTTATCCATTCTTCCCTCTCATCCTATTATTTAGATACTAATAAGTTTATAATGGTTCCCTGATTGGAACAATTTTTTAAATTATTCCCTTTATTCAGTCAATACATCACGAAAAACCCTGAGAAAATTACCACCGGCAATTTTTTGAATTGCTCTGTCAGAATAGTTTAGTTTAGCTAATTCATTAAACAACAGATATAAATCCTCAACACCCTTAATATGTTCGGGCAGTGCATCCATTCCATCAAAATCTGCGCCAATACCAACGGTATCCTCACCAGCCAACCCACATATGTGTTCAATGTGGCGTATCAGTGCAGAAATATCGGCCTTTGGACTATTATTTATAAACTCGGTATAGAAGTTTATACCTACTACGCCACCGGTCTTCCTTATCCCGGTTATCTGCCAGTCATATAAATTCCGCGGATGGTCACATATATACCTGGCATTGGAATGGGATGCTATTACAGGCTTTGTACTCATGCTGATACAGTCCTCAAAGGTTTTCACATCAGCATGGGAAATATCCACTATCATTCCTTTTTCCTGCATTAAATTTACTGTTTTTATACCAAAACTTGTAAGCCCACCGTTATACTGCGTCTCAGCTCCATCCCCCAGTTGATTTGCATAATTCCACGTAAGGGTAATTAATCGTACTCCGGCATTATATAACGCATCCAGGTTTTCAATTTTCCCTTCAAGGGCATCCCCGCCTTCCAGCGATAATATACCGCAGACCTTTTTATTTTTAAGTCCTTCATTGATATCATTATAGGCTTTGCATATTTTGAAGAAAGGGCTTTGATTTTCAACCTTCCGGGCTTCTTGTATATATCTCATTGCGTTATTAAAAGTGGGCTTTACGCTGTCGGGATCCTGAAACACAGCAAGAACCTGAACAAAGCCATCATATTTCAATGCTCTGTTTATATCCCAGTGATAAGAATTACTAATCAGACTTTTTTTATTGTTTACTGCTCGTGTCAGCGAGTCGCAATGGGCATCAACAATTACCACAAATTTGCCTCCTTCATATTTTGGTTAACTTATTATCAGACATTTTATCCACCATTCTCCGACACTGTCGGTGAGCGCCTGAATAAAAGCAAAACACTGGCATTAGAGCTTAAATCAGCGGGTGATTTTGGCAACGCTGGTGAAGTCTTGTGCACTTGCAAGCATTAAAAGGCTTCCTCTATGTGATTCACATCTACAAGTTTTCCGTCCTTTGTCATAATTATTTCAATAACGTCAAACTGAACTTCGACATCGGATGTACCATATTCTTTAAGAAAACATGATGCAACCTTTTTTATTGTTCCTTGCTTTTTATATGACACTGCCTCTGCAGGAGTACCAAAAGAATCGCCGGTTCTGGATTTAACTTCTATAAAGAAAATCCTGTTATTTTTAAAGACTATCAGATCTATTTCTCCTAACCTTCCTGCTCTGTAGTTTTGCCGGAGAATTTTGTAATCCTTTTTTATCAGATATTCAACAGCAAATGTCTCTCCTTTTTTCCCTAATTGCCAGGTATTCATAAAAATTCCTTCCAAATATCATTTATCAGCTAGCTTTCCAAACTTCATTCCGGCCTTTTCATCCACACGGTATACAAAGGCAAGTATTTCAGCAACCACTTCATAGAGCTCCGAAGGAATTTCAGAACCCATATCAAGTTCAGACAGCTTTGATGCCAGATCCGAATCCTCTACAACGGGTATTTTCTCTTCCTGTGCTTTTTCTATTATTTTTTCAGCAATTACCCCTTTTCCCGATGCAACAATTCTTGGGGCTTTGTCCTTATTTGGTGTATAGGATAAAGCAGTGGCTTTTTTAATTTTCTTTTCTTCCATAATATCAAACCTTAATATCTATTTTTGATTTGCTCTCTAAAAGTATTAAAGCCTTTTTTTCAGCGTTGAAAATACTTACCTTTTCATCCTTCAACTCAAAACCCAGCTCAAAAAGGGTATATCCTTTTCCTTTCAGGCTCTCATACAGAGACTTGTATTCATTGGTAAAAAGAGGTTTATAGTTTTCATTCTCTGCAAAAACCTTCACCATGACATTTTTATTTTTAACATGGACAAAAATATCCAAATCTCCAATATTATCGGTTGAAAGGGACAGAAAAAGAGTAAAATCCCTGGAATTAATTTTTCCCTTTCCTCTCGCCTTTTTCATTATATACAATTCACCGTCGGTCTGGTTTTCTTTAAAAATAAAGGGTATCTGTACAAACATTTCGAAACCCTGCAGGTCGTTGAAAAAATGCACTGCTGTTTCTAATCTGTCTATCTTTGACAGTATTCTTTCTTTATTGCTCAGCGTTGAGTCTGTAATAACCCTGCTGACTACCGAAAGTTCTCTTTTAAGATCATTTATCCATTGATCTGCTTTAGGTAAGACTACTTCTTCTGATTTTTCAGTTTTATGACTGAACACAATTTTTTCAGATTGGGTTTTAACCGTGAGTTCTGTTTCAACTGCTTCATGTTCACGGCCTGGTATGATTTTTTGAGGCTGTGACTGATTTTCCTGTTCAATGGGGGTTTTAATCAAGGACCTGTTAAATACTAATTTTAATCTTTCGGCAAGCTCGATAAGGGTTTCATCACCTGCTGCTTCCAATAGACCAATTAAATCGTTCAACTCTTCGTTAAAGTGAAACTGTCCATTATCCAGCTCTGCCACAAGTTTATAGTATTGTTCTTCACCCTCCAGCTTGTTCAATACCAAAAGCACTGCATGCTTCGGATCTTCAATGGGCATTTCTTCAATTAAATTTAAAGCTTTCTCAATAATCTCTGCTGCAGGCTCTCGTCCCATGCTAATAATTGCATTAACTATTTCAATATTCACTTTGCTGACCGGCAAATTCAATGATTTTAAAATGCCCGCAGGACTGCCTGCATTTGCGGGTCTGCTTATGTTTTCAGGATTCTTTATATTTTGCGCCGGGTTATGTTCTAATTCGGTTGCAATAAGTTTCCCCTGTTGTCTGTCAACAACCTTAAGTTTCAGCATATCTCCGGCATTATACACAGCATCTGACTTTATCTGTGCACTTATTTCCCTTCCATCTAAAAGCTGCATTAGCAGAAAATCACTATCTACAGATATAACGCGCCCTGTAAAGATGTCCCCTTCCAACAGCATGCTTGTATTATGTAACTGAAGATACTGAAATATTTTATGAGATACAGAATCAGGAATTCTCAATATAAATCATCCCACCAATCCATGAGTAAAGCTCTTTCTATGTATCGGACATAAATCGTATTTCTTTATAGCTTCCATGTGTTCTTTTGTTCCGTATCCTTTGTGTTTGTCAAATCCATAATGGGGATATAATTTATGAGCCTCTTCCATCCATCTGTCCCTTGTTACTTTGGCAATTATTGATGCAGCTGCGACTGAAATACTAAGACTGTCCCCTTTGTTAACAGAAAGCTGCTCTACAGGTAATGGAAGTTCCATGGCATCAATAATTAAAAAATCGGGCTTCTTTTTAAGTTTTCCTACAGCATGAATCATTGCTTTTTTGGTTGCATTAAAAATATTAATCTGATCTATTTCCTCGGGCATGATCATTCCTATACCATAATCGACTGCTTCATTTATTATTATATCAAACAGCCTGTCCCTTACCGATGCAGAAAGCTTTTTTGAATCCTTTAAAAATTCTATAAAACAGTCTTCGGGAAGGACCACACACCCTGCAACAACAGGGCCCGCCAGTGGCCCCCTGCCAGCCTCATCTATACCGCCTACATGTACAAAGCCATTACTGCGTGCCTGAATCTCAAACCTTGACATTTGCTTTAGTCTTTCTTTTTCTTCCCTGAGCCTTATAAGCCTTTTTGAAAAGGTATCTGCAAGCTTTGCAACAGTTATACCATAATCGGGTATAATGTCACAAAGCCAGGGCACTGCTTCCTCAAGTGGCATTTCCTCAGCTTTTTTCCTTATTTCTGCCACTGTCATCTTTTTACTCATTAAAATCACTCTCTTCTTCCGGACTTTCCAGCGTAATTCTGCCTATTTTAGCAGCTCTGAATTCATCAAGAACTATACTGCTAATCCTATAATAATCAACTTCTCCGCCCGATACAAGACATCCTCTTTTTCTTCCCGCTTCTTCCAGAAGAACATGTCCGGGTTTTTCTCTTATCTCGTCAAACTTATATCTGCTTTTTAATTGCTCGGGATACAGCTTTGAAAGCACTTCCAAAAGATTTGATGCTAAAGTAGCAATATCAATTATCTCATCGCGTATAGCTCCGGTGAATGCCAGATTCATTCCTGTTTGAGGATCATCAAATTTAGGCCACAATATACCCGGAGTATCCATAAGCTGGATTTCAGGGTTTACTCTGACCCATTGTTTATTTCTTGTCACGCCCGGCCTGTCACCGGTAACAGCCGTCGCCCTGCCTGCTATTTTATTTATCAGTGCGGATTTGCCCACGTTTGGAATACCAACTATCATGGTTTTAATAGGTCTGGATCTTCTCCCGCGTTCAGCTGCTTTTTTAAGTTCAGGCTCCATTATTTTTCTTAATTGAGCAAGAAGATTGGGTAAACCCTCCCCAGTTATAGCATTTATACATACTGCATCAATGCCATCCTGCTTAAACCGGTTAATCCATAAATTGTTTTTTTCAGGATCTGCAAGATCGCTTTTGTTCAGCGCTATTACCCTTGGCTTGTTCCTTGCCAGCTTATTAATCTCCGGGTTTTGGCTGCTTTTTGGTATTCTTGCATCCAAAAGTTCTATTACCACATCAATTAATTTTAAATTTTCAGAAAGCATCCGCCTTGTTTTGGCCATATGGCCGGGAAACCATTGTATATTCATTCGCTATTCACCAAAATAATCTTTTATCGTGTAAAATAGGTATAAATTAAGAAAGAGGACATTTTGTCCTCTTCTTTCTTAAGATTATTATTTTTTTGCGCCGATGTCTTCTTTAACTCTTGCAGCTTTACCAACTCTGTCGCGCAGATAGTAAAGTTTGGCTCTTCTAACCTTTCCTCGTCTGACAATTTCAATATTGTCAACTTTTGGAGAATGAATTGGGAATACTCTTTCAACACCAATTCCAAAGGATAATCTTCTAACAACTATGGCACGGCGAATACCACTGCCATGCATCCCGATAATAAAGCCTTCAAATATTTGAAGTCTTTCACGGGCACCTTCCTTTACCTTAACAGCTACCTTTACATAATCCCCTACTTTTAAATCGGGAAGGTCTTTTTTCATATTTTCCTTTTCCAGTTCACGTATAATATCCATATCAAATCCTCCATTCATAGACGTTCTTGCCGGGATAAACCAATCGTCCGGCAGCGGACCGCCCGTATTCACAATTAAGCATTATAACACAGGAATTGATCTGTGTAAATACTAATTTTTCACCCGGTGTTCTCCCTGGTCTAGAGAAGTCAAACATATGTGACACAACCTCTGAAAAATTTTCCCTGAACAATGCTGTAATTACTTTTAATTGCTAATAATTATTTTGTCAAGGAGGAAAGCGAAGCGAGCCTTGATTAAATAATTATTAGCCATACCATACTAAGCAGCATTTTCAGAGAAATAATGTTCTACCATCTCATTTGGTGTCTTAAAATTTAGTATTTTTGCATACTCAACTACTCTTTGACGGAATCTCATTTCTTCTGTTATAATTATTTTCAAAGGAAAGATACCTCCAATTTTTGTTTTTGTGGTAATAAATATTATATCAGAGGTCTTTCCTTTTTTCTTATCTTCTTGTCACATATGTATATCTTATATCAAATTTTCACCCATAGTAAATACTGCCGCCCATATACATTTTTATCGTATACGAACTTCTGCATTAGGAGGTACAATTTGAATCCATGTCTGACCGGGATTTATGGTTATCTCATTTTTATTTTCATCAAGGTACCTGGTTTGGGAAGTACGGAAGGTTTTTATCCAGGTAATGTCCTGTTTTACACCATTACTTATATAATACCCTTTTCCGCTGCCCGTTGTATTTAAATGCTGTCTGCCGTATTTATCCCCTTCTATTGGTTTATTATCAACAAACAGGATTATTATATTCTTGGCACGGATGGTCTTATTTGTATTCCTGTCTATATGAAATTCGCCAAGGCGGGTTCTTTTATAGTTTTTCGCTTCTTCATCATAATAATATCCACATGTACTGTTAATACTGTATTTAATAAATATCTCCTTTGCACTTTCGCCATTTTCATAGTTAACATCTTCAGTGTTATAAGTTAGAGGAAAGTTTTTTTCCGTCGATAAAGAATAGTCGGATTTTTCAAGGAATTTATTTATTCTTTCACGATTAGTATACGTATCATGGTAATTTGATCTGTCATTGGTCAGATCCCAAAAGACCCCATAAGCATTTGACATAACACCGTCTATGTTATCTATTTTATATAGTTCCAGATCACGGTAGGCATAATCGCTCCATCCTACATGCGTATAAATAGAGTCATATTCCATTGCATAATCCAGGAAGTAATGTCTTGCACTTCTGACAGGTCCAATGTAGTCGGGCAGATTATCCCAAAATAATGCCATATATCTTGTGTCGCCATACTCGACAAGAGCTTCATACACTATCTGCGCCTGCCCTAAGCCTCCCTGAGGCAGTACTTCGCTTCCTTCATTATCAATCATAACAGCTACAGGTCTTGTCCCCTCCTTCGGAAAATCAAAGTCTATTGCTTTTTTCACAGGCGTTGGAGAAGGGGTAATGTTACTGTCTTCAATATTTTCATCGCCTTCAGATTCTGCATCTTCACTTCCATGTTCCAGGTCTTCAGTACCGGACGGTTCAGGTTCAGGAGAAACATCTACATCGGATATGGCTGTGTCAGGAGTGTTGCTACGTTTTATCGCTTGGGCAATAAAAAAGGTGGTAGCTGCACTGACAACAAATAATAAAGCAATAAGTATAACCACACCCCTTTTATTTAACTTAATTCTAATCTTCTTCATATATAAACCCCCATAAAAAAATAAGGATGATAAAGCAGTTATCATTTCTCTATCATCAATTATAACCTATGGAATTTGAAGGTCAACCTTATATTGCTTAGTCAATTTATGACAGCAATATTCTATCAGAGCAAAGGCCAAGCCAAACTGTTTGATAATCATATGTATTTAAATATAAAACTTCATAAAGTTACGTTTTTTTGTGGTTACAAAATTTATTTAGCAAAAAGTGTAACAAAATAAGGATAAAACTGTTTATATTATATAAACCAATATTTAACTAATATGTAAATTTGAAACGAGATGAGCGATTATGGTCTATATTAGATCACCGGATAGAGTAGTATTTGAATCAGCTTTTATATTCGCCTCAAATAAGTATCAATAAACACTTTCTGATATGTAATCAGAAGGTGTTTAAATGCTTATTTTAATTATCTTCTTAAATTGTCGATAATGGTTGAAAATAAATAACACAATTATTCTTTGGAGGTTAAAATGAGGTCGCAACAAATACTTTTTTTAGTATGTCTAGGGCTTATGTGTCTTTTATCATCGTGTAACAAGCAGGAAAATATTTTTAATGATAATTTAAATGAAGAAACAGAGATTACAGAAAGTACCTCAGATTCATTCGATGTTAACGTTCATATAAACATTAAAGTAGAATTGGATGAAAACCTGAAAAATGTGAATCCTGGCATTATAAAAGCTGCGAGGGAAGCAATGTTTAATTATCATTGTGATATGGCAAAGTATGTACATTACGATGGGTATGAGGTAAACAAATTCGTTAATATTTTCAATATAGAACAGAAAGATAATGTTAATTGGGAAGTTAAGTACAGAGTTAAACAAAATGAGAATGATTCACGTACAGCCTAATAATAGTAGAAAAGCAAAAGTCAGACAGTTATAAAGGGTATATTATACATTCCAGCCCACCACTTAAAGGAGATGAAACATTATAAAAAAATGAGCTATCTCAAATTTTTGCTTTGAGATAGCTTCATTTTATTGTCTCATTTAATTTTACTCTTCTTCCAAGGCTGCTTTCTGGAATGCATCAAAGACCCTTTGCTGTACATCTTCGTCTTCTTCTGCAATCAGGTAGTACTCGCCGTCATCGTCATCGTATTCCAGCCTCATAATAACAACCTCTGCTTCATCCGTATCTTCATCATAATCATCCAGAGTCTGCATAATTGCGTATTCCTGATCATCTACTTTAACAGATGCTAAAAACTCAACTTTTATAGTTTCTCCATTTTCACCTGTTAGTTCAATGATATTGTCCATTTCATCGTAATCATGCTGATGACCGCATTCGTTGCATTTGTTATCCGGCATAAAATAACCTCCTTTATTTACCAGCCTACCAGCCGGTTATTGTGCCTGCCATAGCAGCAGGGTTCTTTAAGACATTTTCCGGGCGTCCATATAACTTTGCAGTATAATGGAAGCCGCCATCTGATCAATTTTTCCTTTGTGTTTTTTGCTGTTGATTCCCATTTCAATCAAAGCTTGCCGTGATTGTACAGTGGAAAGTCTTTCATCCCACGGGATTACGCTTACACCGGGTATATGGTTTTTTAATTTTTCAATAAACTTTTGCGTTCTATGTCCCCGTTCACCAACGGTACCATTCATGTTTTCGGGAAACCCGACAACAATTGTATTGCAGGAATAATACTCGGTGAGTTCTTTAATCCTTTCAAGGGGTTTTTTCCATTCCTTGTTCCAATGGATGGTTTCAAGCGCCTGAGCTGTAATCCCTAAAGGATCACTTACTGCAACACCTATTCTTGCTTCACCAAAGTCTATACCCAGTATTCGCATAAATCCTCCCATATATACAACGAATGCTTCCCACCCTATCGTTTTATGATATATTAGTTATTAGTTATTTGTCAATCAAAATCATACTTTCTTCCCAAAAATCCGGTGCTTCAAAACCCAGAAGATTTGCAACCGTTGCAGCAATATTAGCAAGTCCAAAATCTCCACTTTTAAGCGTGTATTTATTATTATTTAAATTATCGTAAAGGATAAAAGGAACCTTGCTGAGTGTATGGCTGGTTTTTGCTTTAATTACCCCGTTTTCATCCAGTTTAGCCTTGCCGTTTTTATCGGTTTCAAACATTTCATCTGCGTTTCCGTGGTCGGCAGTTATAATTGCCATTCCACCCAGTTCGTCTACGACCGACAGTATACGTTTAAGGCATAAATCCACAGTTTCTACGGCAATTCTTGCTGCAAGGAAATTCCCGGTGTGGCCTACCATATCTCCATTGGGGAAGTTAACCCTTACAAAACGATACTTATTAGTGCGCATTTCTTCAATGAGCTTGTCGGTAATTTCAGCAGCCTTCATCCATGGACGTTCCTCAAAAGGTACAACATCCGACGGAATTTCTATATAGGTTTCCAGCTTATCATCAAACTTTCCGCTTCTGTTTCCATTCCAGAAATAGGTAACATGCCCGTATTTCTGAGTCTCTGAAATAGCAAGCTGTGTAACTCCCGATTTACACAAATGCTCTCCCAGTGTATTTTTTATCTCCGGTGGCGGTACCAGGAATCTTTTCGGAATATGAAGATCTCCGTCATATTCCAGCATACCTGCATAGACCACTTTTGGATATCTTTTTCTGTCGAACTTTGTGAATTCCTCTTCCTCAAAGGCACGGCTTATTTCGATAGCCCTGTCGCCACGGAAATTAAAGAAAATAACACTGTCATTATCGTTTATTGTGCCAACAGGATTACCATTTTCAGCAATTACAAAAGGAGGCAGATCCTGATCAATGGCATGGGTTTCGGCTCGAAGAGTTTCTATGGCTTCTCTTGCTGACGAAAATTGCCTGCCTTCTCCAAGCACATGGGTTTCCCAGCCCTTTTCAACCATTCCCCAGTTTGCTTCATACCTGTCCATTGTTATTTTCATACGGCCACCGCCGCTTGCAATTCTTGCATCAAATTCCTGTGATCTGATTTCGGCAAGGAAATCTTCAAATGGGTTAACATAATCAAGCGCTGAAGTTTCACCTACATCCCTGCCATCAAGGAGTATGTGTACACGAACCCTTTTAATACCCTCTTTCTTTGCCCGGCTTATCATGGCTTTCAGATGGTCAATGTGGGAATGAACATTACCGTCACTGAATAATCCAATAAAATGCAGTGTTGAGTTGTGTTTCAGCACATTTTCGGTAATATTGCGCCATGTCTTACCTTCAAACATTTTACCCGTTGCAATGGCCTCATTAACGAGCTTTGCACCCTGACTATATATTTGACCAGCGCCAATAGCATTATGGCCAACTTCAGAATTACCCATATCCTCATCGGTGGGTAAACCTACTGCAGCACCGTGAGCTTTTATCAGAGTATTAGGATATTGCTTTAACAGTCTGTCAAGGTTTGGTGTGTAAGCATGGTATACAGCATTTCCTTCGGTTTTTTCAGATATGCCAATCCCGTCCATAACTATTACAACAACAGGACCCTTGTAACCATCAAAATTATTAAGCTTTTTCAGCATATTGTAAACCTCCAGGTAATTTATAGTTTTATTGAAAAAACCCTCCGTTATCCGGAGGGCCGGAATCTTAATGTTCATCTATGCCTTATTATAATTTACTATTGTTACGTATTCGTCAAGTTTCAGGCTGGCTCCTCCAATTAAGCCACCGTCAATATTCGGCATATCAAACAGCTCTGCAGCATTGGAAGCTTTAACACTTCCTCCGTATAATATTCGGATACTTTCGGAGGTTTCTTCATCATACAGTTCTTTTACCAGTTCACGTATTACAAAGCATGCCTCTTCAGCCTGATCAGTTGTCGCTGTTTTTCCGGTACCAATAGCCCAAATGGGTTCATAAGCAATAACAAGGTTTTTAACCTGCTCTTTTGAAAGGCCAAGAAGGGCTATTTTAACCTGGTAACGGATATGCTCCTTTGTAACACCCTGCTCTCTCTGAGTAAGGCTTTCACCACAGCAGATAATAGGGGTCATGCCTGCATTCAATATCGCGTGTGCTTTCTTATTAACAGACTCATCTGTTTCAGCATAGTATTCTCTGCGTTCTGAGTGACCAATAATCACATATTGAACACCAAGCTCCTTAAGCATCTGGCATGAAATTTCACCAGTATATGCACCGCTTTCTTCCCAATGTACATTCTGAGCTGCAACCTTAATATTGGTACCCTTGCATGCTTCAGCAACTGCAGGTATTACAACATAAGGAACACCGACAACTATTTCTGTTTCAGCATCCTTAACTTTATCCTTTAAGTTCTGAATAAACTCCACAGCTTCTTTTAGAGTCTTATTCATTTTCCAGTTTCCCGCAGCCATTATCACCCTATTTTTTTTTTCCATCAAGCAAGCAATGCCAGGTAGTTCTTTTCCTTCGAGGAATTCGAGGGAAGCACCACCACCGGTGGATATATGAGTAATCTTGTCAGCAAAGCCAAGTTGTTCAACTGCTGCAGCAGAATCCCCGCCTCCTACGATGGATATTGCGCCAGACTCTGCAACAGCTTCTGCAACTTTCTTTGTTCCGTTTGCAAACCTGGGGAATTCAAATACGCCCATTGGTCCGTTCCAAACAATGGTTCCTGCTTTTTTAATTTCTTCACTGAACTTTTCTATGGTTGTAGCACCGATATCCATGCCCATCCATCCGTCGGGTATATCGTTGGAGGATACTTCCTTACTCTCAGTGTCAGCATTGAATTCCTTGCCCACAACATTGCTAATGGGAAGCAGCAGGTTAACACCTTTCTTTTCAGCTTTTTCCATAAGTTCTTTTGCAAGATCCAGCTTGTCATCTTCACAGATTGAGTTTCCTATATTATATCCTTTAGCCTTAAGGAAGGTGTAAGCCATCCCGCCACCAATGATCAGGGAATTAACCTTTTCAAGCAGGTTTTCAATAACTGTTATTTTGTCTGAAACCTTTGCACCGCCTAAAATTGCAACGAATGGCCTTTCGGGGTTGGATAAGGCTTTGCCCATTAAATCTATTTCCTTTTTGATTAAATAACCCGATACCGCAGGCAAATAATCAGCCAAACCTGCAGTGGAAGCATGAGCACGGTGAGCTGTTCCAAAGGCGTCATTTACAAAAATATCAGCCATTGATGCCAATTCTTTTGCGAATTCGGGATCATTTTTTGTTTCTTCCTTATGAAAACGAACATTCTCCAGTAAAAGAACCTGACCTTCCTTCAGTTCTTCTGCTTTTGTCTTTGCGTCTTCACCAATTACATCTTTTGCAAGTATAACTTCCTGCCCTAAAAGCTCGCTAAGCCTGATCGCTGTTGGTTTCATGCTAAACTTGGGTTCAAACCCTGATTTAGGGCGGCCAAGGTGGGATACAAGAATTACTTTTGCACCGTTTTCAATAAGGTATTTTATAGTAGGCAGTGCAGCTACAATTCTTTTATCATCGGTTATATTTCCTTCACTGTCCAGCGGAACGTTAAAATCAACCCTGGTTATGACCCTTTTACCCTTAACATCAATGTCCTCTATACTCATTTTATTGTACATGCCCATTATTCTCCCATCTCCTTTATCAATCAATATTCGGAAAATACCTGTCAAAATATTTATTATCTGTCATTATCCTTAATTTAAACAGGCATCCTTTTAAGGATGCCTGACATGAACCAAAAAGTTAAATTATTCAGCGTCAACCTTTGCCATATAGGCTACCAGGTCAACTACCTTGTTTGAATAACCCCATTCGTTGTCATACCATGCAACTACCTTTACGAAGTTGTCATTCAAAGAGATTCCTGCCTTGGCATCGAAAATTGAAGTTCTGGCATCTCCGATGAAGTCGGACGATACAACATCATCTTCGGTGTATCCAAGAATACCCTTCAATTCGTTTTCAGAAGCATCTTTCATTGCCTGGCAGATTTCTTCGTAGGTAGCTGCCTTTTCAAGACGGCATGTCAAATCAACAACAGAAACGTCTGCAACAGGTACACGGAAGGACATTCCTGTAAGTTTTCCGTTTAAGTCGGGAATAACCTTTCCAACTGCTTTTGCAGCACCGGTGGATGAAGGAATAATGTTAAAGCATGCAGCTCTTCCGCCTCTCCAGTCTTTCTTTGAAGGGCCGTCAACTGTCTTTTGTGTAGCTGTTACAGCATGAACAGTTGTCATTAATCCTTCAATAATACCAAACTTGTCATGTAAAACCTTAGCAATGGGTGCAAGACAGTTTGTTGTACATGAAGCGTTGGAAACAACATTCATGTCTTTTGTATATTTATCGTTGTTTACTCCCATAACAAACATAGGTGCATCTTTAGATGGAGCTGTAATAACAACTTTCTTTGCGCCACCCTTGAAATGTGCAGAAGCCTTTTCAGTTGTGGTGAATACTCCGGTTGCTTCAACTACATATTCTGCTCCGCAGCTCTTCCAGTCGATATCTTCGGGATTCATTTCTGCAAAAACAGCAATTTCCTTGCCGTCTACAACAAGTTTACCATCTTTTTCACCAATTTCACCCTTGTATTGACCATGCACTGTATCATACTTGAGCATATACTGCATGTAACCTAAATCGATAAACGGATCGTTTATTCCTACAACTTCTACATCTGTTCTTTGCATAGCTGCTCTGAATACTAAGCGGCCAATTCTACCGAAACCGTTAATACCAATTTTAATTGTCATATTAATCTCCTCCTGAACAATATATTTTTGACCGTTTCGGGCCATCGTTAACAAAATAACAATCTTTAAATAATTCTATATTACTTTTACCCAATTTTCAAGTACAATCAGGTAAAAATTTGATAGTATGCCAACAAGCATATTCAGCACTTTTTACAACTCCGCTGCCTGTTACTTTCGTACATAAGTATGGAAGCTGCCACTGCCGCATTAAAGGACTCAGCCCCTCCAGGCATCGGGATTTTAACAAATTCTGAAGATTTTTTATTGAAACATTCTGATATACCACTTCCCTCATTACCAATCACTATAAAGAAATTACCCGATAAATCTATACTGAAACACGGCTTAGCATTCTCAAGCCTTGAAGAAATCACCCGTATTGAGTTTTCCCCGCAAAAGGCAAAAATATCTTCTGATTTTATATTTTCCAATACCGGTATATAAAAAATTGAACCCATTGTAGAACGCAAAACTTTCCCGTTAAAAAGGTCAACTGTTCCTTCAGTTGCTATAACCGCATCAAAACCCAATGCATGGGCAGATCTGATCATAGTCCCTGCATTTCCGGGATCCTGTATTGAATCTAAAATCAAACCTCTAAATCCTTTTTTATAGATAGTTTCAAATCTATGCTCATAGGTCCGGACAACCGCAAGAACACCCTGTGGCGAATCGGTCTCGGCAATATGCAGAAATAATTCATAAGGTACTTCATATAGCTGCACTTCTGAACTTAATTTGCTTACCAGCTCATTTCTATATTTCTTATCGGTATGGTCCGAGAAAAAAACTTTCTCAATTACCGCGCCCGAAGAAACAGCCTCATTGAGGAACCTGTATCCTTCAATAATAAACTTTCGCAATTTCCTGCGATACTTTTTATCCTTTAAAGAAATAGCCTCTTTAATTGTTTTATTTTGGCGGCTTTTAACAAGTTGCATAGTAACCCCTGTGTATTACACCATCAGACTTTTTTATGCTCAAATATGGAGTTCATTTTTATTGTTACCTCTTTATACCTTTGGATAACCCCATTCTTTGAATGTAAAGTCATACCGTTTAGATATTTTCTGCATCAATTTCGGATCTATTTTATATCTGTTTGGTCTGTAGCCTTTTTGTGATTCAATATATTTCTCAATACGAGGTCTTGCCTTTTCAAAACCTTCAAAGCCAAGTTTTTTATAAATCATTTCAATATTACTCAAAGGATCTTTTACAACATCCTCATAACGCACTTCTACCAGGTTGCCTTCAGGGATCAGATGCTTTTCTTCAAAAAATTTCTTGTACATGTTCACATAAATATCCAGTTGAACTTCATCTGCTTCTTCATCAGGGATGGGTTTTTGTAATTCAAACACCGGGAAGAATTTTTCGTAAAGCCTTTTCGTTGATACATATACTTTATATGGGTTTCTGTATATGTGAATAAACTTGGCGTTTGGAAATAATTCCAGCAGTTGCTTAACCCTGCTTGTATTTGTTGGGCTCTTTAATAAAAGCCTTTTCCCTTTTAACTGATATGTTACTTTTTTTAATATAAAAAGGTATTTTTCCTTCCATTCTTTTATTTCTTCTTCAGACATATCCTTAAAATATGCATATTTTTGGTATTTCAAATGATTCCTCGGAAAAAAGCACAGGTGATAGTTTGAGATTGTAGACATATTAGCTATGGCAAACTCTTCTTCCTGCGATGAGATAGTATCCAAAGGAACATTGTCCATATGCCGGTTTTTTGGGAGTACTTTACTTAAAACCCACTCAAGAGCTTTATAGCAACTGAGAAACATATTCGGGCAAAAACAATGAATAGCGTTTGTTACCCCAAACTGCTCATCCTGAGAAAGCATATTTACAAGATAGGTAGTTCCGCTGCGCCAATGTCCCAGAACAAAAACAGGTTCTAAATCTATCTTTGTTTTTTTAACCTTTATATCGAAAAGGAGCTTTTCTATAAGACGTACAGGTGTAAGCAAAATTATTACAATGGTAATGTATATAAACTTAGGAAGACTCTTCCAATAAATAGGTTTATCTCTGTTTTGCCAGAGTAACTTTATCCAGTTACTTAAAGAACATCCAAGCAGAAACTGGATTGATAAATCCCTTATGTATCCCATAGCATAGCTCTCCTTTGCATACTGATTTAGTCTTTTGCCTGTACTGTCAAAACTGCTGTTGAAAGCACCTGAAAATTTTCATATATATAATATTACCAAATTAATTAATCTCCATCAATAAAAGTTCAATAGCAAGCCTGCCATCAATTTGACCTGTCTTAACAGCCAGATCTGTTTCAGCACATTTATTGGTCAGGCTTTTTAAAATATCCATGGAAAAATTGGAGGCCTGCCTTCTGGTCTTTTCCATATAATAGGGCATAATACCCAGCAACTTTGCCATTTCCGCCTGTGGCACCCTTTTTTCTTCCAGCTTTTTGGTCTTCAACAGAATAGAAAATTGTCTTCCGATCATTGCCATAATTAAAGGAACAGGTTCCTTCATTTCTATAAGCTCGTCCATAATTTGTATGGCATCTGACATTCTCCGCTGGGACATAGCATCAATGAGATCGAAAATCCTTGCCTTCGCATTTTTTGTAATCACATCGGTTATAATGCTTCGGGTTACCTCTGTTTTTTCCCCCATGTAGCAAACTATTTTTTCTATTTCCAGAAGCATAAAAGTCATGTCAGGTTCAAGAAGATTCACAAAAAAGGCAGCATCGCTTCCACTAATCCGCTTTTTATACGATGCAAATACTTTTATTACCCACTTAGTCAAAGCATCAGCCTTCTGCCAGCCGCATTCAACAATCAGAGCATATTTTTTTAATGCTTTATAAAGGGAAGTTCTTTTATCGGGCTGACTCTGAATGAATATTAAACATATGTAGTCGGGGAGAGACTTAAAAAAGTCATCGTATCGTTGCTGTTTCTCTCCGGTTTTAAAAAGATTACTTTCCTTTACAACAACTACCCGCCTCTCTGAAAAAGCAGGAAATATAGATACCGCATCCTCTACTTGCTCAAAAGTTACCTTTTCTTCAAATACATTATAGTTTAAGGTTTTTGCATTTTCGGGCAGCACCGTTTTTATAATTTCATTAACGTAATGCCTTACTAAAAATTGTTCAGGCCCTGTGAAAAAATATAATTTTCCTATATTTTTTTCTTTAAGTTGTTTTTTTAAGTTTTTCATACCCATAGTTTTTCCTTTGCCATATTGTTTATCATAATTTTATTATAACAATACATTCAGTGCAATTGCGCACAATCATCAGTCAGAAAGAAAGTATATCTGTTATTCCTTACCCAGGAACTTACCCGGTAATTATTGCCGTTGCTTTGAACAATTATGGCACCGCATTTTTCTGTGGTATATATCCTGGCTCCCGCCATGAGCAAGCGCTCTATTACTTCATCCGACGGGTGCCCGTAATTATTCCTTCCCACACTTATAATCGCTGCTTCGGGTTTGACTATATTCAAAAAGTCAGGTGTTGTGCTTTCTCTGCCACCGTGATGGGCAACTTTAAGTATATCACAGTCAATATTATCGCCATGCTTTAATAAAAATTTTTCAGCTTCTGCTTCAATATCACCTGTAAAAAGAATTTCTAAGTCTCCAAATCTTAGCATTCCACAGATAGAAGTATTATTCAGGTTACCGGCGAAAGAGGTGTTCATAGAAGGAGGGTTTAACACTTCAAAGGTTGTTTTATTGTCCAGATTAATGGTATCACCTTCATTATAGAAAAAAACGGGTATATTTTTACCTTCACAAAGATTAATCAGCTTACTGAAATCCTTTTCTGTATTTGGGTATTCAGGTAATCCCACCGAATTAACATGAAATATATCAATTAATGTTAATACTCCCGCCATATGATCTGAATGGGCATGGGTCACTATAGCCATATCAATATGAGATATTTTCTCATGCATTAACATGGGAAGAATTATCTGCTTGCCGTGGTAACCAGTTTCTTCTTCATTATGAGTACCACCTCCGTCAATAAGATAATTCCTGCCTTCGGGAGTCTGTATCAGAATACAGTCACCCTGACCCACGTCTGCGAAAATAACCTTTAAATGTGCGGGCGTAATTCCCTGTACAACGAGAAAAAGTCCAATCACAAAAGCACAGGCAATTACTGCCGATTTATTATGCTTAAAAAAACCAATTCCATAAATTCCCCACAGAAACACCAGTGTATAATAAAGAAAAATAGACCAGTAACTCCAATGGTGCATATATATTTCAGCCCATTCAACCGATGCACATTTATCGGTTACAGCAAGTATGAAATGCAGGACGGCTTCAAGGGCATAACCTGTTATCTCGCCGGGAAAGGGATGAATACTTCGGACAATAATGCATACAGCACCTAAAGTTGTAGCAAAGCCTGTTACAGGCACAACTAAAAGGTTTGAAAAAAGTGAAATAAGGGATACTTTGTTAAAATACATTATTAGCAGCGGTAATACTCCTGCCTGGGCTGATATTGTGGCAGCTATTGTTTCGCTGATAAACCCGGGTATTTTGGCGGGAAAAATACCTCTAACCCTTTTATACAAAACTCCGAGTCCCAGGGTTGCCCCAACCGATAACTGAAATCCCACATCAAAAAACATGAAGGGATTTATAAGTAAAAGTACAAGAACAGCTACTGCAACCGAGTTTACAAGTTCGGCTTTTCTGTATAATGCCCTTCCAAGCAATAATAATACCGCCATAACCGATGCTCTTAAAACAGAGGACTCCATCCCGGTTAGCAGAAGATACAGAAAAATAAAAGGTATTGCAATGATAGCACTTACTTTACGATCTACTCCAACCATACTTAATAACCATAGGAGGGGGAAAATAAGGAAAGCAAGGTTTGCGCCTGAAACTGCCATTATATGAGTAAGGCCTGAAGCACTGAAAGCATTTTCCATTGATTCAGTAAGGTTTTCTCTGTAACCAATGAGCATTGCTCCTATTAATGCTGCCTTTTCACAAGAGAGATTCTTTTCCAGCGAAGTGAGTATGTACCGGCGCATACTTAAACCAAACCTTTTTACAGGTAGATTTCTTATAAATCCGGCCTTTTTTACATTGTTTTCATTTATAGATAATGTAGCAGGTATCCTCTTAGTGTAAAGGTAATTTCTGTAATTAAAACCGCCGGGATTTCTCGATCCTGGCGGATTCCTGAGAACCCCGGTTAAAATCAGTCCTGTACCCAGAGAATAATCCTCAGCATCCTTAAAATTGTATACATTAATCAGCACTGTTCTTCTTATATCTGGTTCTTCATTGTTGATATTTTCAATAAAAAATTCAAAAGCTATCCTGTTGTTTTCTGCTTTACACTCGCTATTTACATAACCTGTCACGGTTATGCGATTCTCATAATACGGTACCAGGGGTTGTGAAAGAATTGTATATTGAAAAGCAAAATTTGTGAAACCCAAAATTACAAATATCCCGCACAGCAAAAAACTCCCTGCAAACCGAATATTCCTTTTTGCTCCATACCACGGAAGAAACATAAGCACAGGGAACAGCATAATAATGATAAAAATCTGCCTTATATAATAAGCAAGTACAATACCGGCACAATAGGCTATTGCAGCTTGTATCACAGGCCTTTTCATCATTGCTACAGAACCTTTTCAAAAATAAATACTCCACTGTTATTTTCTGAATCATTTATTTCAAGGGTTTTTATACACGACATCCCCATTTTTCTCCAGAAGCTTATTCCCGCCTTATTCTCTTCTGAGACCGACAAATATACCCGTTTTACGTTGAGATGTTCTGAAGCATGTTTGCACAAAAGATTAAAGGAATACGTTCCATATTGTTTCCTCTGCCAGGCCGTATCAATTAAAAATGTTCGTATCCATAACACAGTTTCTCTTATTTTTTTAAGCTCGCCGATTATCAGGCCGATAATGGTTTCATTTTCGGTGTATATACCCGAAACAAATGAATCAGGACAAATTTTCAAAACATCCTCTGCTTTTTTTCGGCCTGTTGCAAACCTATAAGAATCAGATTCACCATACCAATATTTTACCATATTTATGCTATCACCATTAATTGGCTTTATGTTAATCTTTTCACCTTTTATATACAATTTCATTATGGTTATTACTTCAAACCGCCTTCGCTTAAAATAGGCTTGTACCATGAATAAAAGCCCTGATATGGATTCCAGTAATTCGCACTCTTTTCTCCACGTATGGTATTTTTAAACAGGACAGCCTGCTGATTTCGGAATAGAGGTAGAATGAAAGATTCATCCCTCCCATAGCCCAAATCCTGCTGCATTCTTTTTATGGTATCGGTTAAAGCCTCCCAGGGTTTTAATACATCGGAAACCGGCGACAGGTCATATTTTCCGTTGCGGATTTCCCGCTTAAAGCTATTTTTATTAATTGATACAATCTCAGCTTCTATTCCTGCATCACCTAAAATGTTTACAAGGAAGTTGGCAGTGTGAAGCTTTGGAAGATCCTGATGCGGTACGGCAATTAAGATTTTATCCAGTTTTCTGTTGTAATAAGTAAATATATTTTTCTTTTCATCATAGTTAAGCCCTGACCTGATTAACTCTTCTCTGAAACCATCAATGTCGATCGGTTCCTGGCTGTATTCATCAAAGTACTGGACCTGCCCCAGATTCAACTCGTGTAGCCTGTATGCGACATACCTGAACAGCGTTTCCTGCCTTCTGGACTGGCCAAAAATGCTGTCAGGATTCACATACAGAAAATGACTTTCGTTTGAGGGAAACACCCTGAAATCAATATCTGTTCTGTAGTGGTACTTTGAAAAATCAACATTCTTAACAAAAGCAACATCTATCTCATTATTTTGGAAAGCATTCAGCATTTCCTCTTCCTCATATATCTTAAATACTATATTTTCGAGATAGGGCTCTGCATACCACCAATTATTATTTTTTACAAGCCTGAGTTCGTCATCGGTCATGGTATCAAAACAGTATGGCCCTGTTCCTGTAACATCATCCTCTTTTTCATAAGTCTGCGGCAGTATGGGAAAAACAAGTTTTTTAATAAAGGCATCGTCGGGCTTATTTAGCGTAATTTCAAATTCTGAACTGCTTATTATATTAAACTCCTTAATATTATTAGTAATACCGGTTTCATAAAAGGGGCTGTCCGAATTTTCAAGTTCCCTAATGGTATACCTCACATCATAGGAAGTTAATTCCCGTCCGTTATGAAATCTCACATCCCTTTTCAATTTAAAATTCCACACTGTAAACGCTGTATGGCTATAGCCATCAACCAGCCACGGTTCAAAATTATTCTCACTTGACTGAATAAAAAGCGGCTCGTAAATAAATAGAAATATATAACTGACATATCTGCCCGAAGTGGTAAAAGGATTCAGGGAATCTACAGGGGTTGTTGCCAGTGTAAGGGTTCCTCCGTGAACGGGTCCGCTATCAATAAGTTTTACCTGCTTATCGACAGGCTCAGTAGAAGTAACCGGCACTGTTGGAATTAAGTCGTGCCCTTCACTGAATACCTGACTGGATTCACAGCCCGCTAATAAATGAACTATGAAAAATATAACAATAGCAGCAATTAATATTCTGTTTTCTTTCATATCACAACCTCATTCAGTCATCATAAAAAGGGCAGCTCCTGTTCCGCTTATACTGCGCCCTCCTCTGTGTGAGAAAAAAAGCTCCTTTTCACAAACCGTACATCTGTTTATATCACGAATATTTGAGTAACTTAAACCCTCTTGGGTTAGTGTATTTATAATTATGTTTACCAGGTCAATCTTCCATTTGCCTCCACCGCTTGCAAACGCATCGGAACATCCCGGAAAAGTATTTAAGAATTCCTCGTAAACATCCTTTCCTACCTCAAAACAGCATTTCCTGATGCATGGGCCTATAACCGCATTAATATCTGAACTTACGCAGTTAAAATTTTCTTTCATAATCTTCACAGCTTTTGCAGATATCTTTTGTAATGTACTTCGCCATCCCGAATGTACAAGACCAATAACTTTTTTAGAGCTGTCATACAGATAAACTGGTACACAGTCAGCATGAAAGGTAACAAGGGCTACATTCCTGTCCGAAGTAATAAGCCCGTCAGAGTCCCCAAAGGTTCTGTCTCTTATAATCCCCATTCCACTATGTTTTTTATTAACTAATGTGATATCAGAACCATGAACCTGCCTGGTTAAAACCATATTTTCAATAGGTATTCCTGTATTTTCAGACAGCAGCTCAAAATTTCTTACTACATTTTCCCGGCTGTCATCGCGCTGAAAACTTAAGTTCAACGAGTCATACGGGAACTTGCTTACGCCTCCATGCCGTGTTGTAAAAAATAGCTCTGGCTTTTAACTCATCACCAACCGGGATTGGAATCCACATAGGCATATCAGATTTTGCCATGTTAATGAAACCTCCGGGTATGCAGGCCTAAAAAGATGTACATTGCTTTTCAGGCCTGTAGAAAAAGATACCGTACTGTGAATAAAATCCCTTAGACGCAGAATCTACATTAGCTGTCAAAATACATTTACTCATCATTAGAGTAACATAACACTTATATCTGTACAAGTGGAAATAATAGAAGAAAAGCTTTTATTTCTGAAAACAGTTTTATGTAATACAGGCAGGGGTCTGTGACTTTGAGGTTAAGCTCTCCAACTGTTAATTCAGAAATAAAAGCCCTGATCTTTCAACATATCTTGAAGACTACAGACCCCGCTGAATGAAGTGTAATCTGTAAAGAGAATAATTTTAAATCATACAAGTACCGGTTCTATTTGTTTGCTGTTAAATGCAGCTTCTACGGCAGGTATAAAAAGATCCATACGGCACACAAGCGAGTTGTATTTCTTTTCAGGATCATCCTGTCTGTATGGAACGAAGTATATGTTTTTTGTGTTTTGCAAAAGCCCTATGTTTTTTGCATTCGCTCCTAATCCATCATTTGTTGCGATCCCCAATAAAACCGGTCTGTTATTTCTAAGATGGGCCTTACAGGCCATAGTCACAGGTGTGTCTGTTATACCGTTTGCAAGTTTTGCCAGTGTATTTCCTGTACATGGCATCACTACCATAAGATCAAGGTTTTTGGACGGTCCAATTGGTTCAGCATCAACTATTGAATCTATGCATTTTTTCCCGGTAATCACTTTTATCTGTTCAAGAAAAAAGCTTGACGTTCCAAATCGGGTATCTGTCGATTTAACCATAAAGGATACCACGGGAAGGATATCTGCACCCAAAAAAACAAGTTTCTCCATTTGTATCAGCGCATTTTGTAATGTGCAAAAAGAGCCGGTCAATCCAAAGCCAATTTTTTTCCCTGATATGCTCACTTTTTCCTTCCTCCTTCCACCAGAATATTATCAACAGTTTTTTTGATTATCTCTGCTGCTGTAAGCGGAGCCACTTTTCCAGGAAGACTTAGTGCCCAATCGATTTTTAACCCAAGTTCCTTGGCATAATTGAAATCAATTCCGCCGGGATAAGAGGCTAAATCTATCAGGTAGCAATCCGGACGTATCTTATTTAATATATCTGCTGTGATATATTGGTATGGTATTGTATTTATAATTACATTCATGTCTGTTATGTATCGTTCCAGATCATTTAAGTGAACCGGCTTATATCCGAAAGCCTCTGTCCAGCTCAGATCTGAATAAGTTCTTGCTGCAACCCAAATCTCAGCACCAAAGCCCGATAATATCCGTGCCAGTACTTTTCCTATCCTTCCATAGCCCATTATAAGTATCCTGCTGTTATGAATTGTTCTGGGAATGGAGCTCATTATAAGTTCCACAGCACCTTCTGCTGCAGGTATAGCATTTAACACAGCCATATCCTCCCGTTCCAGCAAATCGATATAAGATACGCCCCTGTTATCAAGGTTTTTTTTAACTTCTTTTTCAATTTTGCCTGCTACAAAAAGAACATTCTTAGGTATCATTTCAATCAGAGTATCAAGTGGAAGTGTCTCTTCAGAAAAAGGCATATTGACATACCCGCCTGCAGAAGTCAGTGGGATTCCACATATTATTACATCACAGTCTGTAATCATTTGAGCTAAACTTGAATTTTTCTTTTTTACATTTTTTTTATCAAACCCATATATTTCAACCCAATGATATTCCTTTTTTAATAATTCGGCAAGGTAGAAGTTTCTCATATCACCGCCGATAACAAGATACTTTGGTTTTTGCATTAAAATACCCCCTGCATACATACTAAGATCATTACATATACTCCATCCTATGAAAATCAGGGGGTTCAAGTGCTTGTTCGGTTTTTACTTATTAAAAATCAATTTTATCAAGAAGATGAGGATCAAAGTCAATATCACCAATGGCCGACAACCCTATCTGTTCAGGTCTGAAGATATCTTCAATAACCTCTTTAATACTGTCACGGCTTATCTTATTTATGCTGTCCAACACTTCCTCTGGTGTTCTGACCCGGCCTAACATTAATTGGGATTTACCCATGCTGTTCATTCTGCCACTGGTACTATCCAGACTGATTATGAAATTACCCTTTAGCTGATTTTTTGCTTTTTCTACATCAGTTTCTGTCAGAAAGTCGCTTGTTAATGATACAAGCTCATTCTGAATGTGTTTTACCACATCCATAAAGCTACCGGGACTTGAGGCAGCATAAATCACAAACATACCCGTGTCCCTGTATGAGGTTGGGTAGGAATATATTGAATAAGCAAGACCTAATTCCTCGCGAACTTTTTGAAACAGACGTGAGCTCATTCCACCACCTAAAATATTGTTAAGAGCCAACAACGAATACAAACTCTCCTCACCATGCTTTATACCGGGAAAACCAATACACATATGAACCTGTTCGGTTTCTTTTCTTTTGACCTTCATACTCCGGTTAAACCACGGTTTAAGTGCATTAAACTCATATAAACTATTTGATTTCCATTCACCGAAGTACTTTTGTACAAGTTCAATCAGGTAATTTTCATCGAAATTACCTGCGACTGAAATAACACTGTTTTCGGGAACATAAAAGGTATTCATGTAATCAATAATCTTTTCCCTTGTAATGGACGCTATGGATTTGTAGCTTCCAAGTATTGGATAGCTTAAGGGGTTTCCACTCCAAACCTCTTCGGATAACATGTCATGGACTAATTCCTCAGGGTAATCTTCATACATGCTTATTTCTTCTGCAACAACTCTCTTTTCGGTCTCTATATGTACCGGGTCAAAAGTAGAGTTAAAAAGCATATCCGAAATTAATTCCATTGCAGTTTTTAAATCCTCATCAAGCGTTTTGGTATAAATACAGGTACATTCCTTTCCGGTAAAAGCATTAAGTTGCCCTCCAACGTTATCAATCGTCATTGCTATGTCCTTAGCCGTTTTTGTTTCTGTACCTTTAAACAGCATATGTTCGATAAAGTGGATATACCGTTTTGCTCATAGGTTTCGTAGCGTGAACCTGTTCCAATCCAAAGCCCAAACGAAACAGAACGTACAAAAGGCAGTTTCTCATACACCAGAGTCAGACCGTTATTTAAAACCAATTCCTTATACATAGTTTCCCCCATTAGTTTAAGTTTGTGTTATATATGGTTTTCTTCCCTGCTTTTCAGGCTTAATTCAACATAATTTCTATATAGCCCGTTTAAACTCAATAAAGTCTCATGATCACCTTCTTCCAGAATTTTGCCCTGGTCGATGACATAAATACGATCGGCCTGACGAATGGTTGAAAGCCTGTGGGCAATAAGAATGGATGTCCTGCCTGAAGTAACATTTTCCATTGATTTTTGTATCATTTCCTCTGTTTCTGTATCGATATATGCCGTAGCTTCATCAAGAATCAAAACAGCAGGATTTAACGCTACAGCACGGGCAAAAGAAAGAAGCTGACGCTGCCCGGAAGAAAAAGTGCAACCTCTTTCCTTGACCTCGGATTTTATACCATTTGGCAAAGAGTTAACAAAGCTGTCGGCACAGGCTATTTTTAACGCCTTATAAACTTCATCATCGGTCAGTTCCTCGTTGTTGAGCCTGATATTTGACGCAATGTCACCGGTGAAAAGAAAAACATCCTGTAACACTACGGCTATTTTTCTTCTTAAGTCAGTCAGCCTGTATTTTTTAATATCTATACCGTCAATAAGTATTTCACCCTTCTGAATATCATAAAAGCGTGTTATTAAACTTATTATAGTTGACTTTCCTGAACCTGTTGCACCGACAAACGCAACGGTTTCCTCGGGCTTAATATGAAAACTTACATCCTTCAGCACCCAGTTATCATCTTCATAAGCAAACCAGACATTTCTGAACTCTATTTCTCCCCGGAGGCTTTCGCAGCCTGTTCCGGTGTTCAAATCCTCTACATTATCACTGATATCCATTATTTCAAATATTCTTTCTGAGGAAATAACAGCAGACTGCAGTCCTGTATATTTATCGGCAATTTCGTTTATTGGCTGAAAAAACTCGCGGACATACGAAATAAACGTATACAGCACACCGTATTCAAACGCTCCTGAGAGTATATCCCCCGCACATACCCAGATAAGGGATGCAATAGCCAGGTTATTTATTACCTCCACTATGGGCCTTCCCAGGCTGTTTAGTATAACTTCCCTGAGACTTGATTCAAAATAATCCTTTTCAATTAAGTTGTACTCATCAAACTTCTGCTTTTCACGGTGAAAAATCTGGACTATTTTCATTCCGCTTATATTCTCGGCTAAAAAACCGTTTATCCTTCCTACGGCTCGTTTCATGCGTATAAAATTCTTTCTTGCGGCTTTTCTGTATATTACTGCGATGATTGCAATTATCGGAACAGTACATATGGCAACAACAGCCAAAGTTGTATTCATTGAAAACATTACCCAAACTATCCCTATAATCATAACGGCATCCCGGAAGAGATTAATCAGCACACCTGAAAACAGCTCATTAAGTGCTTCAACATCGTTTGTAACCCGTGTTAAAAGCCTTCCTGACGAAAAATGGTCGAAGAAAGTCATTTTCATTCTCTGAATTTTATTGAATAATTCGGTACGGAGCCTGTGCATTATATTTTGGCCCACGTAATTTAAAAGAATGGTCTGGGAATAATTCAGTACAGCTCCAAGCAATATAAGACCAAAGAAGATAAAGCCAAGGCGGTTTATTGCTGCTGCATCGTATATTTCAGGTACCAGGTAATCATCAATTACTCGCTGCAGTACCCTTGGCTTAATAATGACCGTTGCGTTTATTGCAAAAGCCATAATGACGGCAAGAATAATATGTGGGATATAAGGTATAAAATAAGATAAGAGCCTTCCAACATTAGCTTTTTTACTGCAAATTTTGTCTTCACTTTTATCGTATCTTTTGCTACCTAAGTCTGTCATTTCTCTGCCCCCATGTTTTCATCCGACTCTTCAGACTGGGACATATATAATTTGTAATATGCCCCTTTTTGGTCCATAAGTTCCTGATGAGACCCCTTTTCAATTATCCGGCCATCTTCAAGATAAATAATTCTATCAGCATTCATAACTGTTGAAACTCTGTGAGATATTATGATTCCGGTTCTGTGCTTCAAAATGTTCCTTATATTGCCCAGGACTTCATTTTCTGTTTCTGTATCAACAGCTGAAAGGCTGTCATCAAGAATTAATATGGATGGATTTTTTGCCAGGGCACGGGCAATTGTTACCCTTTGCCTCTGGCCACCCGAAAGTGTAATTCCACGCTCGCCAACAACGGTATCAAAGCCCTCGGGGAATTCAAGGATATCGTCATAAACACCCGACATCCTTGCTGCTTCTTCAATTTCCTCATCGGTAATACCTTCGTGATAAAAGCCTATGTTACTTTTTATTGTTGTAGAGAAAAGGAAGTTGTCCTGGGGTACAAATCCAATTTTTTCTCTTAATGTTTCCAGAGATATTTGATTAATATCAATTTTATTAATGAAAATATGTCCATCGGGTATTGGATACAACCTTAACAGGAGATTTGCAAGGGTTGTTTTTCCACTGCCGGTTTTACCTATGATACCAAGAGTAGAACCTGAAGGAATTGTAAGGTTTATGTTTTTAAGTACAGGTATCTGTGTTTGTGGGTATGTAAATGTTAAGTTTTTTATTTCTATATCGTAGTCTTTAATCTCGCTTTCATCACCGTCTGAAATATCGCTTGTTTCACTGAATATATAATCAAGCCTTTTGGCTGAAGCCGCACCCCTTTGCCATATTTCAATAATTCTGCTGATATTTATAACCGGCCTCATGATAGCAGCCATGTACGAGTTAAAAGCTATAAAATCACCAAGGGATATTGTACCTATTGCTACCAGTTTACTTCCGTAGATAATAAATAACAAAAAACTGATACTGAAGCATACCTGAGTAACAGGACCAAGAGCACCTGAAACCCTGACCATTCGCATATGGGTTTTTACATTTTTCCTGCTTAACCGGGCAAACCCGGACATTTCGTGTTTTTCCTGCGCAAAGGCCTTAACAACGCGAATACCCATAATATTTTCCTGAACCCTCTCAGAAATCATTGCAAAAGCCTTTTGCACTTTTTCAAATCGGCTTCGGATTGTCTTCCTGAGAAGTATCGTTACAATCACAACTATAGGTACAGGCCCCAATGCCATAAGCGTTAGAACCGGTTCAATTGTTCTCGCCATATAATAAACAGATACCGTGTTAATTAGCACTCCTTCAATTAATGCTACAAAGCCGAATCCGAAAACCCTTCGTATTGCATTTATATCATTTATGGCATATGCAACAAGATCCCCTGTCCTGTGGTTATTATAAAAGTTAACAGGGAGTGTCTGAAGATGTGCAAAAAGCTTTCTTCTCAGATAGCTTTCAACATGCCTGCAGTTACCAACAAGAAAATACCTCCAGCAAAAACGCAGCACAAACCCTAATACTGCAAGTCCAACCATTAAAAGAAGCTGAATACGGATCTCTTTAACTGTTCCCTGCCCTTTATTTAGCATATCTGTTACTTTTCCGAGCACTTTTGGAATACGAAGTGATATTATTGAAGCAGTAATTAAAATTATAATACCTGTTATGTAGGATAAAATACGTTCTTTTATAAAGTTTAGCAGAATTTTTCTAACTTCCATTTTGTCTCCCTTAAGCCAAGCAAAAAAAGATGAAGGATTGTCTGATAATTATTTCATTTTCTATATTATAAAATACAATTAAGTTTTTTCCATAGTTATGGTGAAATGTTCAGAACATTATGAATGTTAGGAATTTAATTGCAAAAGCAATTACCATTCCATATTACTAAACAGTGAATCAATTTTAAAAATGAAAGAGTGAAATTTTGACTTTCATATTATGATACTAAATCTGGCATGTAATTGGTTTTGCACACTCAGGAAACAGCTAAAGCTGCTGACTTCATTTAGAAACATCGTGAGTATCAGGAGCTCGATGGTGCAGGCTACATGTTCAAGAAAAACATGACCGCAATGCCATCGATGCTTTGAAAAGATTTATGTTAAACACTTAAAATTTTCATAAGTTCCATGGGATCACTAATAACTGCATCAGCGCCTGCTCTGATTAATTCCTCCCTACTTCTGAAGCCCCATAAAGCTCCAACAGCATACATATCTGCATTCTTAGCTGTCTGTATATCAACATTACTGTCACCAATATAAATACATTGTGAAGGCTCAACACCAAGCTTGTCAGCAATTAGCACAGCACCTGACCCATCGGGCTTTTTGGGGATGGAAGTTCTGCCTCCTACCAGATATGAAAAATAGCCTGGAAAGTATTTATCAACAATTAGTTTTGCTATGTCTTCATTCTTGTTTGTGTTAACACCAAGTTTTATATTTTTTTGTGACAGAGAATTCAGTAATTCAAAAATACCATCATAGACATACATTTGATAATCCCAGTTTTTTGAGTAGTCTTCAATCATATCGCGGTAATACTGCTCCAGTATTGAATCATCAGGGCAGTCAATCCCTGCTGCTTTTCTGACCAGTTCCTTAATTCCGTTTCCCACAAATGTTTTGCATTGATCTACATTTATCTTGTCCAGCCCATGTTTTTCAAGAACATTGTTAACCGAATGCATCAGAGCGTATATTGAATTAACCAGTGTTCCATCCATGTCAAAAATAACTGCTTTATATTTCATGTCTTTTCTCCTTGTAAAATATTCTTATTATATTTAGTATCCATCAAATCTTAAATATTTACAATAGAATCCTCACTCTGTAATTCCGAAATCATTTGCCTGCCACGTTTATATGAGATTAGTTAAATATAAAAAAATGTATCCTGCCTTATAACTTGACATATGCATACATTTATGCTATTTTTTATTATTAATAGAATCATATATTTGGAGGCTTTTATACACCTATGATCGGTTTTGCTCGTATTCGAAAATAATAGTGCACTGGAAAATAAGATAGCTTAATGTAGCCATCTTTATTTTGGTGCACTTTTTTTGATTACGAAAAATCGAAAGAGGTGTATTTTTATGCCTAAAATCAGGAATAAGAGGAAAAAAGCTCCTGTTTGGGTTTCTCAAAACTTTTTAACCAGTTATAAAACTATAAACAGGATAATACGCAAAACAACGTTAAGCAATTATGACCATGTTATTGAAATCGGCCCAGGAAAGGGGCATATTACCCGTAATCTCGTGAAATGCTGCAAATATGTTTCTGCAATTGAGATTGATGGGCGTCTGTATAATAAGCTGAAAGATAAATTTAAGCATACTGATAACGTTAAATTATATCGTTATGATTTTTTAAAGTGGAAGCTCCCTAAATCCGGAGATTACAAGGTTTTTTCAAATATACCCTTTTGTATTACTACGAGTATTGTAAAAAAACTTACCGAGTGTAAAAACGCGCCTGTAGAGACATGGCTTATAATGGAAAAAGGTGCTGCCAAACGCTTTATGGGGAAACCTTCCGAATCGTTACGTTCACTACTTCTCAAACCCAAGTTTGATGTGAATATAATTTACTATTTCAATCAACATGATTTCCATCCTAAACCCGGTGTAGATGTTGTATTGTTTCATATTAAGAAAAAACCGCAGCCAGATATACCTTTTAATCAATGGAAAGCTTATGAACATTTTATCACTGCAGCGTTTAAGCACGGCCTTCGCAGCTTATTTACCAAAAATCAATTAATTAGAGCCTTTCACATTGCCGGTATAGAAAATGACGCAACACCTTCAGAAATTCTATATATACAATGGCTCTGCCTTTTTCGATGTTACCGGATATATGTGTTAAACAGAAAATAAAGAAACATGCAAAGCCTGTATGCAACACCAAGTGCATATATGGCCTATCTCAAAAAGCAAATTAATTGCGTAATAAGGGAAAAGCCAGGGTGAGCAACCCTGGCTTTCTCCAGTTGAGCATGAGCTTATTTGTTGTTTTTGTAGTACTTATTTCCGTATTCTATAATTTCTCTTCCCCCCGCGTTCGACCATTTCTCAACCATTTCGTCCCATTGTTTGTCAAAATTATCGAAGTAGACAACAGATTTAAGCCATCCCTCGGCAAAAATGCTTAAAAGTTTCTGCTCGTCGCCCAGGAGGTTATCATCAAATACGTTCATAAGAGGACTGGGTATGGAATAATTTGTGTTCATAATCTGCCAGTTCGCAAACTGACCTTTCGCCATATCTTCGGGCTGCCAGGCTTTTACATTCTTGAAGGCTTCGTCATAATCGAAATTGTACTCTTTTATTGGAATGTATGCGTATTCATAATAGTTAAAGCCTCCCCATGCCAGCGGATATAAATACCCGTTCTTTTGCGTGTCCCAATCCTTATCGCATTCAGCCTTATTTATGTAATAGATCCTGCCGCCGCTGCCGTTATCGGTGTAACCGGTAAAATGAATACCCTCTATACCATATTCGGTTAGCTCTCTTCCCTCGGGTGTAAGACTGTAGTCGAGCAATTCAAGAACTTTTTCAGGATTTTTGCAGGTTATGGGTATAATATTTCCCCACCAATAACCTCCATTGTTCCCGGAATTGGCCGGTACACCGTTTTCACCATTTAATGGCGGAAGAAACGTAATTTTCCATTCGGATTTACCGACATAAGTTTCTGGTTAAATACGTCGGGTATCGATGTCGGAGCAATACCGTATTTTCCAGCAGCAAAATCGTCTGACTCCGGCCCCTGCGCCGAATCTCTCTTAAGGCTCAGCCAGTCTTTGTTTATCAAGCCGTCTTTGATGGCTCTGGCTATGAATTTAGCTCCCTGTTTTGCAGCCTCGGAAGCCTCATAGCGTGTAACAGTTCCATCAGGCAACTCTACCCAATTCCCGGCTCCAGCATTTACCGCATAAGCCCGCAGGATATATGAGAAAGTCTGTAATTCCGTCGGATCGGCATCTCCTCCTGCGCGGACATATAATCCATATGTATCATCTTTGCTGTTTTTATCCGGGTCATCGTAAGTGAAAGCCCTGATTACGTCATAAAACTCATCTATATTGGTTGGAATATCCAGGCCCAGGTTATCAAGCCAATCCTGCCTGATTAGATAACCCCACTGCTGCGGACATAAGCCTAATGGCTTATAATATGCCTTCCCGTCAACTTTTAGTCCTTTATACATTTCAGAATTAACAACCGAACTAACATAGGGATATTTTCCATCTTTCAGGAATTCGTCATAGGATAGAATAAGCCCATTTCTCGCCCATTCGATAAGTGTTCTTCCGTGTTCGCAGTTTGCCATATCCAATTGCTCTCCTGATGCCATCATAATATTAAGTTTATTCGGAAATTGATCCCACGGTATGCTTACTATTTCCAGGTCAATATTCAGTCTCTTCTGCAGTTCCAAAAGTATTCTGTCTTTTTTCGGATCCTGTTCGTTCCCGGCCCTTGCCCATCGTATTGGCACAGGTGCATCGCTGTCGGTTTCTTTTACAGGTGATTTTGTGTCTTTTTCAGCTGGCCCTGCCGGGGTACTGTCTTTACTGCCAGTAGCAGTGCCACAGCCAGCTGCAAACATAAGGAGAATTAACAGAGAGATAAAAACCATCGAAAACCTGACATAAAATTTTCTTTTCACTTTATACACTCCTTCACATTTATATTTTATACCATAATCCGCTTTACAGACGGATTATTTCTATTCCTTGACAGCGCCAAGCATAATGCCTTTTGTGAAATATTTCTGAACGAACGGATATACGCACAATACAGGAATAATACCGATAATTATGCAGGCCATCTTAAACTGCTCGGGGTTTGACCCCACAGTTTGAACCCCTACCTGGGCGAGAACCATGTTTTGGATAATCATTTGCCTGAGCACAATCTGCAACGGGAACATTTTGTTTGAACTTATAAAAAGAGTGGCCATAAAATAATCATTCCAATACCCTACTGCATAAAAAAGGCTTATTGCGGCAATAACGGGTTTAGAAATCGGTATAATAATCTTATACAGGATTTGAATATCGTTATACCCGTCTATTTTTGCCGATTCTTCAAGGCTCACAGGCAGGCCTGTGAAGTAATTTTTCATGATTATCAGGTTATATGTTGAAATTGCAACCGGTAAAGTGAGCGCCAGTATTGTATCGTTAAGCTTTAAGTTTCGAACGAGAATATAAAAAGGGACAAGCCCTCCGCTAAAAAACATCGTAAAAACCAAAATACGGAATAATATTGATCGCCCCGGAAGATCTTTTTTTGATAATGTATATGCTCCGCAGCATGTCAGAAACATACTCAATGCAGTTCCCAAAACCGTTGTTTCCACCGATATTAATAATGCTCTTGCAATTCCTCCAATACTGTGGAAGGCTCTTTTATATTCGGCCAGGCTGAAACTTTTTGGTATCAGATGATATTGATCGGTAATATAGACCGTAGGGGAGGAAGTGGATATAACGAATATATGCCATACCGGTATCAATATTATCAGCGCAAAAAATGTTAAAAACGTATATATCAGAAAACTGGCCAGACTAAATTTTTTCCTGAACAACATATAATATAGAACCCCCTGTTTCTCATTAATATATGCTTTCCTCGCCAAGCAGCTTCACAACATTGTTTGATATAAGCAGCAGTGCCGTGCAGATAACCGATCTGAAAAGTCCTGCAGCCGCGGCATAGCTGAATCTGATATCAGCCAGCGCAGTCCTGAAGATGTAAGTATCTAAAATATCACCGGTATCATAAACCAATGGGTTGTAGAAATTATAAACCTGATCAAAACCCCATGTCAGAATTTGCCCTAAAGTCAGAATAAACATGATTACAATAGTGCTACGAATACCCGGCAGTGTTACATGCCACATCTGTAGCCAGCGTCCTGCTCCGTCAATTGTTGCAGCTTCATATAATTGAACATTTATGCCAGCAATTGCCGCAACATATATTACAGTCATCCATCCCGACTCTTTCCAGATATCAGTCAGGATAAGAACACTGCGAAAAGAATCAGCTTTAGTCAAAACATCGGGAATCTGTACCCCCATAGCCGCGAACAATGTTGTCACCAATCCGGCTTCGGGACTGAAAATGGTAATGAATATGGAAGCTACGATAACCCAGGATAAGAAGTGAGGCAAATAAATTATTGTCTGAATTGTCTTCCTGTATTTCATATGTCGCACTTCATTTAATAGTAACGCCAGTATAATTGAAAACGGGAACTCGGTAAGCATCCGGTAAACTGCTATTACAACCGTATTTGAAAATGCTCTGAGGAAGTAATCATCATTAAACAGATCTCTGAAATTTTTAAGCCCCACAAACGGGCTGGCAAAAAAGCCCTTGCTCATTGTATAATCCTGGAATGCCATAATGATTCCATACATCGGTATATAACAAAAAATTATGTACCAGACCAGTACCGGGATAAAAATCAAATACAGATATTTATATTTGATAACCTTTTTTAAAAGAGTCCCTGAGCGGGTATTATGTTTTTTAGCATTACCGGATGTGGATGAAATTTTCTGTGACATGCACAATCCCCCTGATTTATGTTTTGAATGGCTCTATTATAATTATATCCCGGGGGTACTGTACTGAACATGACCCTAATATAACTTATTGTTCGTTTTTTTAACCATTTGTACAGTTTCTTCGGTCAAATTCGGAAGTAATACTCTTACTGTTGTTCCATACCCAATTTTGCTTTCGATATCAAGACCGTAATTTATTCCAAAATATAACCTTATCCGTTCATGGACATTCAGCAGCCCAATACTTCTTCCTGCTTTAAGTCCTTTAAGCTGCTCCTTTATTTCTTTTAGCTTCTCTTCGGTTATACCCAGCCCATTATCACGAATAACAAAAACAAGCCTGTCTTCATTCATCTCACCTGTAATTTCAATAATCCCTTCTCCTTCAGCCATTTCAAGCCCATGATAAATGGCATTCTCAACTATAGGTTGAAGTGTAAGTTTTAATATTTTTAAATCCATTACGCTGTCATCAATAACATAATTCACCTTGAATTTATTGGAAAAACGCATTTGCTGGATATCTATATATGTTCTGATATGCTCAATTTCCTCCCTTACACTAACAAGTTTTTCTCCCTTTGAAACTCCTGTCTTGAAAAGTTTAATAAGAAGCTTAATCATTTGCTCTGCGTGTTTGTCCTTTGAATACACCATATACTGGGCGGTTTTCAGAGTATTGTATAAAAAATGAGGATTAATTTGTGCCTGCAGGAGGTTCAACTCATATTCCTTCATTTTAAGTTCTGCATCCTTTGCCCTGACCTCGGAAATGTACTTTTCTTCGATCAGTTGATTTAACCGATCCAACATTTCATTAAAGCTGTTTCCCAGTTCACTTATCTCATCCATGGTTCTGCTGTAAAAACGCACTCCAAGTTCTCCGGCTTTTACATGCCTTACAGTTTTGACCAGTTTTAATATATTTATTGAGAGAATTCTTGAAAATCCGTATGAGAAACCAAAGCTAAGCAATAACAACCCGAACAGCACAGCTATGCTGTAATAAAGGATCTGCCTGCTCTCATTAAAATTTTTTAACAGGAATATGAGTTTCCAACCGTTATTTGCAAATTCCATAAACACGGCAAGATAATTTATCCCGTCACTGCTAAAAGAATCTCTTCCATTGCCTTTGGACAGGTCAATTTTCCCCTGTTTCAGCAAAGAATCCAGATTGCTTTCCATTCCGGTTTTCATCGTAACAAGGCCGGATGAATCAATAAGGCCTGCTTGCACATTACTGTATTGCAGAAAACTGTTCAGCATTGTCTGGATGTTATCGGCCTGGTAATCGATTAAAATATACCCAAGCAGTTTCCCTGCACCGGCATTGCTGGATACATCCCTAATCTGCATGCCTACTCTGAAACAACTTAAATTGAAATACATGTCAGGATAACTGCGCCACAACTGAGATCCAAAGTTTTCGCTGATATAATCAAGATCCTTTTTATTATCAGGCCGTGTGGTAAATGGATGTCCATATGTGGAAGAGCATATCAGCCGGTATGATGTGTCATAAACCGATATGTTCGCTATCTTCCGGCCAAGCAGGTTATTCGAAAGAATGACCTGGTTCAGTTCGTTTTGCATCTGTTCTCCTACATCAGGAGATGTCAGATCACGCATATATGACTGTATGGTCTGGTTAACCGTTGATATTTCAATAGCTGTGCTGTCGTAGTTGTGAAAAATGAAATCCAACTGCTTATACAGGCTTTCGGCACTGTATCCAAAAACCGAACCAATTTTGCTTTCCACAATGTTTTTTGAGCATATGTACGAATTTCCGGTAATTAATATAACAGGGACAGTTACCATAATGGAGTAAAGAAGAAACATGGATTTTCTTAAACTGATTTTCCGCGATTTAAAGCTAATGGGTCTGTTTTCTATATCAGTATGGTTTAGCAGCTTAATCTGTTCTTCCATCTGCTTAACAGGAGCAACAAGTTTTCTTCCCGTAACAAACAGCAAAATCAATGACAGCAAGAAACAGGCAATTCCAATGTAAAAATTGTAAATCAGGTTTTCCAGAATGGTTTTGTATATCTTTTCAAAGGAGTATATGTTTGAAATGGTCCATCCCGTAAAATTCAGGCTGTCACTGTATATAAACCGATTATTTGAAAGCTTGTCATTTGTAATATCAACTAAAATGGCAGAATTCCCAATATTATCGGTAAGAATGATCTGATTTCCCGAAGAACTTAGATCCTGGGACAATTTCTGGCTTAAAACTGCAATAATACAAGCCTGCACTCTGCTTCCGTATGGTTCGAGAACAGGACATACAATAGCCATCCTTTCATAATCTCTTTCCTCATATTTATCAAGAAAAAACTGGCTGGTCGGGTTCTCCTGCGAATACTTCCTTATGCTGCTATAAAATTCGGACAACCGGTATTTTGCATATTCCTTCCCAACAGAATTGGCGGCACTGACGAAAACATTCGTATCTTCCTTAACAACAAGAAGAGCATCAATTTTATCATTATACAAAATCATATCCCTTAAGTAAGCTGTATAGTTCTGTTGCACACTTACAATCTGATTTGGGGATAAACTGTCCGAATCGATTATAGTGTTGAAATAAGTACTCTTCATTGACAGATTAATAATATTTGCAATTTCTCCAAGATAAGTGTTGGTTTTCTCAGCAGCAGCGCTTGTAGCTATCCGATTGACATATTCAAACTGATTCAGTATAACCCTGTAACTTACAAAATGGCATGTGAAAGCAGTTATAACAACCGAAATAACCGAAAGAACTGCTCCATATATAACAAGCCTTTTTTCAAACAAGCCTTTAAAACCGAACAATCTCATAAGGGCACCAACATTTAATTATTAAACTTTATACTTTTCACGATATTCCAGAGGCGTAAGCCCTGTCATGCTTTTAAACAGACTGCTGAAATAGCGCGGTTTCTCATAACCTATCATTTCGGATATTTCATACACTTTGCTATCCAGATTGCTGACCAGTAATTTTTTTGCTTTTCCTATCCTGATTTCAGTTAATACTCGCTTAAAGGTTTTTCGTATTTCACTTTTAAACAGCCTTGAAAGGTATACCGGGTGCAAATTTACATGCGATGCAACGTCTTCAAGCAAAATCTGTTTTGAGTAGTTTGAATGAATATACTCCAAGGCTTCTACTATTATTTTTTTGTTTTGTGCAAAGTTGTCGGACAATAAAACAACAACCTCATTAAAGAATAGTTCCAACTTCCGCATGGCACAGCCAATGGTATCACAAAAACCAACCGTTTTTATCAGGCAGGAGGATTTTAAAATCAACTCATCGTCGGAATTAACCCTCATTTTTCTAATCTCGTTCATGACCGTCAGAACCACTTTTGTGACAAATGCAGTTACTATGCTCATATCGGTAAGCTTGAAATCTATGAAACTTTTCCGGATAAACTCAAGATATTCTGCAATTTTTGTGGTGTTTCCCTCAAGTATATAGCTAAGTATTTTAGCAGCCACTTTTTCTTCATCGGGCAAATTAAAGCAATTACAGGTGCCTGATGTAATTTCGGCGCAGTCTATGATTTGACCTCCTCCGATATAAATCCTGTGAAGAAGAGCTTCCATAGCTTTGCGACAGGAATACTGCAACCCGGAAATATCGCTTCCGGGTAAACCAACAGCACAAGTAATGCTAATCTGGGGTTCTTCGCCATTATCATATACCTGAACCTCTGAGCAAAGATCGGTAAATATGGTTCCAAGTCTTTTTAATGCCTTTTGCTTTTCAATGTTCCATATTACATACACAGTTGAATCCGATACAAGGACATACCCCAGTTGCTTTAACTCTATCCGGGAAATCAGAAAGTTTTTGATGTGAAGAATCAATTGAGTAATATATTCGGTTTCGTATAAATAATCCAAATATCTTTTCTCATCAAGTTCAAAAAGAGAAACAGTGCAGTTTTCATATGTAACAGGCAGACGAGCTTTTTTTGCGATATCCCTGATTTGACTAATTGGAGTGGTTTCTTCTTTTATTAAATATTGTGCGAATAGTTCCCTTTGCCCCCATATATCTCTATTCTCATAGAAAATTTCACTATCGAGGGTTTTCTTAAGATTTCTGAAGTACCTTTCAATTTCATCCTCGCCCTCGGATTTTAGGATATAACCATATACACCGCAATCTATTCCTTTTCTGGCATAATCAAACTCATTAAAAGCGCTGAGCAGGATGATCTTTGTCATGGGATAACGATTTTTCACTTCCATGGCAAGATCCAAACCATTCAGGACAGGCATTCTGATATCGGTCAATATGACATCTACCTGCTCTTCCTGTAAGTATTCCAAGGCCTTCCGCCCATTATCAACAACTTTGACAATGTTAAAGCCCAATGCATTCCAATCAATTATTTCAGGTAATACCCTCCTGAAGATTTCTTCATCTTCGACCAGAACTACTTTATACTCACATATTACCCCCATAGCTCCGAAGTCGGTTCACTCTGCCAGGGAGTCAGGATAGGACTGAACTCCACCTAACCAAAGAAGTCAATAATTCTTTTTTCATTACTTTTGTTTCTATAAAGCCAGCATTTCAAAAAACATTGATAAATAAAAAAGTAGACATCTAAATAGATTATAGCATATCTACTCTTACTTTTTTACTTTTTTCAATAGAGCAATGAATTTCTATCGAAAACAAATAACCCATCTTTCCTCATTTTAGCCAGTTCTCGGGATAAGGATGTGCGCTGAACCCCAATTCCTTCAGCAAGCGCTTAAACATGCAAAAACAGGGATTTTGCCTAAGATTACACAAGCAAAACCCCTGTCCCTTTGAACAGCTTAGTTGTTAAGGCATTGGGCAATTTTCTTCCGGTTAAGCCTCCTGCCTATGATATTCAGCATTACCCAGCCCCCATCCAAAGTTTCAAATTGTCTGTCGCTTACGGTGCAATTTACGGCTATAGTGCCATCCGGCGACTTTACAAAACCCTTGATGCGGGAAATTTCACCGTATTCTCCGCAGGATGTCAAATGTTCAATGCAACGCTGTATGCCCTCCATTGTATAAACTTTGTCCGGGTATAATCTTGCACTTTGAAAAATCATAGTATGGTCTGTGTAGGTCCTGGTATGCATTCTACGTATAGGACCAAACTTCATCAGCTTTTCGAAATCCTCATACTTCAGCATGTGTGACCAAGTTGGAAAACATGGAATATCCTCTTCAATGCCTATATCTTTTACAATGTCCCTTACCTGTTTTTTTACTTTACTAATGTCAATCTCAGGAGGCATGTCCATCTTAGTCCATACAATGCATCCCATATCTGCCAGTTCAGAAGCCAAAACAGAGCGTTCTGACCCGTTAAGCTTATCAATGGAATGGGGATCAATAAGAGCTATGCACATTCCTGGTTGGCATTTCTCTTTAAGGTCGGGACTTGTTATAACGTCAAAAAAATCATCACAGTTAAAAATTCCCGAAGGCTCCACTATAATTCGATCATAATTTTCGGCTAACTCACTGATTATCTGGTGAAAACCTGTTTTCATTGTACAGCAGATGCAACCGCCCGATATCTCAGTTACATTTCCAAACTCGCTTTGCAGTATGGCAGAGTCAACCCCTGGTGCCCCGAACTCATTTTCCACAACTGCAAAGCTTATATTCTTCTGTTTAAGAAAACTGCCATATTTTTTAATAAAAGTGGTTTTCCCTGCACCTAGAAAGCCTGTTATAAGATCAATTTTTGTCATTTATTATACTTCCCATAGGTTTTTGCTATTTCTATCATACGCCGGGCACGATCGAAGGAAGCATTTGCAGGATATTCACAACCGGTAGCCAGTATAAATCCGCCTCCCTTCGCCATGGCATCTATCTGCTCACGGCATTGCGCATCCCATTCCTCATCAGTACCTATTACAGCGTTTGCCGGTGTTACGCATCCTATAAGGGTAACAGTGTCACCATATTTTTCTTTACATTCAGCGAAGTCCTTACAATCATCGGGTGGATATAAGAATGAGATTGCCGCCGGTTTCATGGTTTCTATCTGCACGTCAAAATAAACATTTTTTCCACAATTGTGAACCATTGTAAGACAATTTTTCTGGCGGATAACATCTGCAATCTCTTTTACAAAGACACCCTCCATTTTGTACCATAATTCCTTTGACATAATTGAACCTGAAGCAAAAAGTGTATCCAGCATAACTGCATCAACACCTGTGTCACACAGTGCGGCAACATAATCTTTCAGTGTTTCATTAACTTCCTTCACAGCTGACAGTACAGCATCGGGATCATCATAAATATCCATGTACATATCCTGCTGACCACGAAGCATGGAAAGCACACCAAGGGGGCCAAACACAAATGCCACTATCGGCTTTTTGCCCTTTAGTTCAGCAACAATGCGACGACATACATCTATATGCATCATCATACGCTTAGATGTGCGATAGTCCACTTTCTTGATTTTTGCATAGTCTTCAATGTCCTTGATAACACAGTTGGAATAATCAGGACGGGCAGCCTCATTTTCAGGAAATACAATCTTCTGCCCCCATGCGTCACATTCTACCGATAAATCAATAAGTGTAACAACACAATCTATATCAAATTGCTCTGTTGATTTAATAAAAGCCTCAGCACAAATTTCTGCATCGGTAGACCACTGCTTGTATGTGGCATTAACCAATTTTCTTGTTACACCACTCAAAATAGGATACACCGGCACTCTGTCAGCTTCTTTATGCGACAGCGCTGCCGCAACACGTTCATATGAATTCATAGATACACTCCTCTTTTCAAATTAAGTTTTGAATAATCGAATAATTGCTTAACAACCCAAGTAAATCAAAAGTGCAATTCACTCTGTATACTAAAATTTTATAGGTATTATGAAAGAACCTCTTGTAAAATATTAATAATTTTAAGATAAAATTAACGAATTTTGACTACAGTACCCGGTTCTCTTTTTTTAGCAGGCATCATTTTATATTTGACAAGGTGACCAGGCGGTCATATAATATAAATATAAGATGACCACCTGGTCACAAAATAAAAAGGAGAGTTTTATGCCTAAAGAAACCTTCTTTAACCTGCAGGCTGATAAAAGAAATTTAATAATATCAGTAGCTATTTATGAATTTTCCAAAGCTGACTATAATACAGCCAGTATCAATCAGATTTGCAAGAAGGCATGCATTGCCAAAGGAAGCTTCTATCAGTATTTTGCAGATAAACTGGATTTATACGTTTATGTAATGACTTCAGCTATTGAAGAAAAAATCAAATTTTTCTCTTCTACTATAACAGAATTTCATAACTTAACACTACTTGAGCAATTTCGTTTTCTTTTTAAAAAAGGAATAGAATTTGCAAAAAAACACCCTAAATATGCTGCTTTAGGTGAACAATTCTCAAAGGAAAGTGATGAAACCGCTAAATCAGCGGTTATAAAGGAAGGGAACAAACAATCAGAAACGCTGTTTATGCAAATGATACACAATGCAAAAGCAAAAGGTGAAATAGACAATAAAGTTGATACCTTAGCATTAACCCTTTTGCTGCAATCATTAAACAGTGCCATTTACAAATATATGCAGGATAAGTTTGAAAGCATCAGTTATGAACATAATGAAAAAGACATAAACGCCTTTGTAGATTCACTCTTATATATAGTATTCAATGGAATAAAGATTAAAACTGATTAAAATTTTAAGGAGGTCCACCATGAAGAAAAAGGCAGATTTTATTATAGGGATGTTATTCGCTGTTGCTACAATAATTTTTATCATAATATTTCTAACTAACGATAGTTTTTTTAATTGGGCATTTGAAAAGACACCACAATATTTTAAGCTGGTATATCAGGCCTCTGTTTATAATACCAATGGTTGTATTTGCTTATAAGAAAAGTTTCACAGGTATATTCGCTTCAATATTTGCATTATTCACAAGCATGTTCTGGTTTCCTGTTCCGGCTAAAACCAGTCCGCAGGTTTTAGAATTCCTAGCTTTTGAAATGGATTATCTTAAAGGTACATGGACTACTCCCAAAATAGTTATAAGTTTGGCAGTGCCCCTGTTTTTCTTTATGCTTCTTATGGCAGCATGGAAAAGAAACTGGAAATGGCTTATAGGTATTATCACAGGGGCAGCAGTTTTAAAATTTATATGGAGTATTGCATTCAGCGGTGAAGCAGGAATGTCTATTCTAAAACCTGCATTATTTGGCTTAATTGTCTGCATTGCTGTATTAGGTTATTTTTTCAGGAAGCACAAACAGCAACAAAAATCATAAGGCAAATACCCGTCACAGTATCCATTTCCTCTTTATATTCCACTGGCAGAAATAGAACAACAATACGCCAAATCCAATCAGTACGGTAAGGCTAAGCCATACATTCATATACCCGGTATGCATAATTGCACCATTTAGCATGTCCACTCCATATGTCAGAGGAAGGCAATATGAAACAGGACGTAAAAAAACCGGCAATTTTTCTATCGGGAGAAATAATCCAGATAAAAACAGCATAGGAAAACGAAAAAAGTTAGAATAGGTCTGAGCTTCAAAAACCTCTTTTGAAGAGACCGCTATTGCGAAGCCAAGCAGAGTGGAGGTCACTGCCATCAGTAATATGCTTATTATCGCAACACCCCAATTGATTCCCGATAGTTCAGTCAGAAAGGCTGCAAATAAGAGAGGCGAAAATGCTATACTTACTCCAAAAATGATTGCCCCGGAAATTTTGGCAAGCACCATTGTAGTCATACTGATAGGCGCTATCAATAAACGCTCAAAGGAACGGCCCCTTCGTTCAAAAGTTATCGTTACCGCCAGCATGGACGTTGTACCAAACAGAATGCTCATACCCATCAATCCTGGCAAAAGCCCTCTGATACTATCAAGCCCCGCCTGGGGAGTACCGATCAATTGCATCAGCGTCCAAGAAAGAGGGAAAATGATTCCCCAGCTAATGTTCGGCGGTTTTAGATAATAATTTCTTATATCTTTCTTTAGAATATTCCAAAACGCTATCCAAGAATTCATTTCTTTCCACCTTCTTTTTCTTTATGCAGCTTATTGACTTCAATTCCAGTAACCTTGACAAATACATCCTCCAAAGTAGGACGCATTTCTTTTGCCTCAAATACAGAAATACCTTTTTTATCAAGGTATTGTAGGAGCGGTGATAGGGCGATCCTTTCTGGCGACGATATAAAGCAAGTGTTTCCTTCCTCTGCCTCAATACGAATTGTGGGAAAGTGCCGCTGAAGCTCGGCTTTTATTCCATTCGCATTATCATTCAACGTCAGTTTAATTATATGCTCCTTCTCCGCATTTTCCATCAGTTCTTCAACCGTACCTGATTTTACAATTTTTCCGTTTACTATAAAGGCGATTCTATCACAAATTCTCTGCGCATCTTCAATATAGTGTGTTGTTAGGAATACCGTAGTACCCTGACGCTTCAGATCCAAAATAAGGCTGCGAATTTGCCTTGCGCTTTCGACGTCAATACCTGTGGTAGGCTCATCCAGGAATAGAATCTTTGGCTTATGGATAATACCTGCTGCAATGGTAAGCTTACGCCGCATTCCCTTTGAATACGCCCTGAAAGGACGTCTGCCTGCATTTTTCAGGCCGAACCATTCAAGCAATTCCTTTGCCCGTTTTTCACGCTCGGCTTTTCTCATGCCATAAAGTGAAGCACAAAAGCAAAGATTATCATAGCCATCCATTTCATCGTAGAGATTGCTTTCATCTGCCACGACACCCATAATGCTTTGTGCCTTTTTTATATCTTTTATGCTGTCAATGCCGTCTATAAATATAGTGCCGGCAGTAGGTCTGCATAAGCCGATTAGCATATTGATGGTAGTTGTCTTTCCTGCTCCGTTAGGACCTAAAAAACCAAAGATTTCACCCTGTTCAATATCAAAAGAAATACCGTCTACCGCTGTGAAATCACCATATTCTTTTTTAAGATTTCTGACACTTACAATGCCCATAATCTAAGTTCTCCCTTTCATCTGTACTCGGGCCATGGAAGTCAAATGCACTTTCTCGGAGCATTCTTTTCCAGACTCATGCACATGGCATTTATCTCTCTTTTTCTGCGTGCAGTCTTCTTCCTCGGGTTTGCAGGTCTGTCTTTGAATTGCAGCCATTTTCTCAAATTCAGAGGCAAGTGTCAGCAGATGCTTAGGTTCTACATAATAATGCATGAAGTATCCGCGCCTCTCTCCTATAATTAAACCCGCCTCGCGCAGAATTTTTAAATGCTGCGATATGGCAGCCTCCGTCAATCCGAGATGGCGAGCCAATGCACCCACACAATAGTTTCTCTGTAATAACAGTCTTACTATTTTTAGCCTTGTATCGTCAGCAATTGCTTTCAATAACGCAAGGGTGTTATCCAAAAGCACAACCTCCTTTTAATTAAGCAATTACTTAATTAAAAGATATTACATTAATCTAATTAAGTCAATACTTAATTAGATTTCATATAATCAGCAAATCTCATTGCATCATAAATTAACTCATTGTTAATTCTAACCCTGAGGGAGTGGCTATACATTTAAGGGGAAGACAGGAACAGGGACTTTATCTGATTTATGACAAAGTCCCTGTCTCACGCTTACTTCCGTTGAATTAGAAGCTTATCGGTAATACCACGGAGCATAATAACAATTACCATTCCGATCCTGGTACTGAGAATTCTAAGCATAATTGGTTTTTTCTGACGCAGATGCTGCGTACTTTCCTTCGTGTGTTTAATTAAAAGCTCTTCATCTTTAAGTTTTTTTCGATTATAATAGTCGATTTGATCAATACCCTTAACGTAAATGGCGTGTTTTGGACAGATATTGATGCATTTTTGGCAACTGAAACATTTGCTAAGGTTCTGTACAGGATATGGCTCCAGTGATAATGCTCCGACAGGGCACTCTTTTTGGCATAAACCGCATTTCACACATTTATCCTGGTAAACCAGCAATGAAGTTTCATTTATTAAATCAATCTCTCTGGATCTGACTGTATTTGAAACCCATCTTCTTATTTTGCTGTATCCAGGTTTTTTTATTTTTTTCCCTTCCGAAAAATCCCGGTAGATAGTAATCAGTTTTTCTGAAAACTCCTTTATTTGAGCCGCATCAAAACTATTTGGTCTTCCAATTCCGTCAAAAAAAGACTTAAAAAAAGGTGTTCCATGCTTAATTGAACCCAGCACAATCGGATGGCTCGGGTTGCCCAAAAAACCCAGGGAGGCAACTACCTGTATGTTTTTTGCACTTAAAGCATCCATAAAGATCTCTCTGCTTCCCCAGTAACCCATGGTTGAGCATGGGCAAAGTACTGTAAATGCCGGAACTTTGTATGTAAAGGTTTTTGAGCGCTCAATAAAGTTCATTACAATCTTTGCCGGGTAACCACCATATACCGGGGAGGCAAATCCCAATAAATCGCAATCATAACAGATGCTGTCTTCGTTTTCCACAGTTCTCAATTTACAGCTATGCCCTTTGGAAGTAAGGTAATACTGAAGTAATTTAAGTCCGTATTTTGTGTTTCCCGTTGCTGAAAAGTAGTAAATCTTAATATTCAGGCTCTTTCTCCCTTCAGCTGAAGAATTCATTTTTCTCATCTCCTTTTCTAAATAACTTGATTCTTATATGACTAACTTACCAGTTGGTTAATTTAGCTTAAAAATTTTTATGGCAGATGTGCTGCCAAATGTGTTCTTGTGTAAACTCGATAAAGAGTTTCGCGCAGTTCCTCCTCACTGACATTGTACAGGCTCTCCCACTGTTCTTTATATAACGCATAAGCCAGAAATGGTGTCAGGCCTGTAAAGAATTCCATAACAAGCAGTTCCTGTATGTCATCGGGAAAATGAAGGCCTTTCGCGTTATATTCCCTGCGAATTTTTTCAATTTCAGCATTAATAATGATATTTCCAAGTTCCATTACTATAGAAGGTTTGGCATTATCTTTTGCCGACTCGGCTATGGCTATTTTTATTATTTTTCTGTTTCTTGTAATAAAATCAATATAGGTATCAAACAGCTTTCTGTAATTGTCACCGGAAGAAATATCGGGTATGTTTCGGGCAGATTGGACCAACATATCCTTTGCATCTTTAAAAAGATTAGACAATATGGTTTCAAGTATTTCATTCTTACTTTTAAAATAATAATATATCAGAGCTTTATTTACACCGGCTTCCTTCGCTATTTTATCCACTCTGGCACCGTCAAAGCCTTCTTCCGAAAATATTCTCTCGGCTGTTTTCAGTATTTTAGCTTTTGTTTCAACAGAGTCCCTCATATACTTAAAAACCTCCGCAAAAATTAACTAACCAATTAGTTATATTTTATGAACAGTAAAAAGAATTGTCAATACATTAAAAGCCAAAGTTTTTATCTCTGGCCCCAAATTTTTGGATTATTTTGTTTTATGTTCCTATTTAAGCAAAAAGCTTTAATCACAATATACATATCTGCTCTTTCAAACCGTTGTTTTATATATTTCGGTTATGATTTTTTCCATTGGAAGTTCCTTGATGGATATATCAGAAAACTCACACATCTCCGACAACCGTTTTATAATTTCGTTAATGGAACTGTTTTCAAGATTAACTTCCAATGTGTACTCAAAATCCGAGTTCCTGTCAATCACTTTTATGCCTTCAAGTTTAATTTCAGCTACAGGTTTTGCAAGAACAAGGCGTATAATTTTTTTTGCTCCCAGATTCATTTTCAGCTTTTGCAGGGTATCATCAAAAACCTTCTGCCCATGATTAATTATAATTACCTTCCTGGCAAGCTGTTCAACATCCTCCAGATCATGTGTTGTGAGAATAAAAGTAACTCCCTGCCTGTTCATTTCCCTGATAAAGCTCCTGATTTTCTGTTTAGCTATGACATCCAGGCCTATCGTTGGTTCATCAAGGAATACAATTTTGGGCTTATGCAACATGGCCATTACAAATTCGCATTTCATCCGTTCACCGAGGGAAAGGACACGGGTGGGCTTTTCAATTATATCTTCCAGTTCAAACATACCGATTAATTCTTTCAGCGTGTTCCTGTATTCTTTTTCAGGGATAGAATAAATAGCCTTGTTCATCTGAAAACTGTCTACCGGCGGGATATCCCATACAAGCTGCGATTTCTGCCCGAATACCGCACCAATATGGTTCACATATGTATTTCTGTCTCTGAAAGGTGTATAACCCATAACCGATATATGTCCGCTGGTAGGATACAGTGTTCCGGTAAGCATTTTTATCGTTGTGGATTTTCCCGCACCGTTAGGACCCAGAATACCGGTGATTTGTCCCTCATCAACCTGAAAAGATACATTATGAACCGCATTTACGCAAGTTCGTTCCCGGCGAAAAAAACTTTTTATAGTATCGGAAAAACTACTTCCCCTTCTGTATGTATAGTATGTTTTTGTTAAGTTTCTTACATCAATTATTGCCAACCGTCTATCCTCCTACTCCTTCATACAAACGAATCATATGTCTGAACAAAAAGATTCCTCCCATCGTAAAAACAAAGCACGGGAGTATGGCAATAAATGCCGTGCCATTGGCTTCCCCTAAAAGAGCTGCTGCAGGGAAGTATCCTATCATCGCAACGGGTATAATAAAAGAAGTAAAGCCTGAAATAGTTTTGTGGAATATGTTTTGCGGATATCTTCCAAAATATTTGATACTGTCAAAAATTTCGGGTAATCTTGAGTTTCCCACCCATTTGAACGATGTTGCCGCCATAATGAGTGAAATGCCCATCATAACACAAACACCTGACATAAAAAGGACCAGGAATTGTAAAACCATCAGGATTGAAACCGGCCCGATATGGGAAAGGGCAATGGCAAACATTACGCCTCCACCAAGAAAAAGACTGAGGCTGCTAAATTCAACAGTTGATGCAATCAGAAAAAAAAGGCAGTTAACCGGCTTTATTAATGCAATTTCCAGGCTGCCTTCAATAATGTGCCTCATTGTCGCCCATAAAACACCACTAAAGAAGATATTCGCTACTCCTGTTGACATTGTAAATACAGCCTGAATCAGTAAAACCTCGTATAGCGACCAGTTCGGGAATTCAGCTCCTGAACCATATATTAACAGCGTAACCAGCGGAAAAAGAGTATTGCTTACAAGCATAATAAAGTTATCCAAAATAAAATTAAACCGATATGTCATCGCGGTTGATATCGATATTTTAATACATTCCCTATATATTTCTATATATTTTTTCAGCATTTTTCCTCCTGCCACGCTATTATGCACCCACTCCGGTAAACCTTTTCATTGATGAACGGTAGACAATCTCACTAATCAGAGCTGTTACCACTACGGCAATAGCCTGCAGCCCAACAATCTGCGGAATCGGTATTGACACACCCGCAAGGGTATAGCGGCCTATAAAAACCATCGCCGGAACATACGATACATACTGAAACGGTAGAAACAATAAAAGCTTTTGCAATATTTTCGGGAAAAACACCAGCGGGACCAGGCCACCTGAAAAAATACTCTGCAAAAGAAGATATACCCTGCGTACACCTGTAGCCTGCACAAGCCAGAAAGCCGTCAAGCCAATTGTATAGTTCAGGTACAGATTCATCAGAAAGGCGAGGACCACCGATATGATTGTCCAGCCATAATTTGCGGGGCTTAAGTTTATTTTAAATATAAAACCAAAAATAAAAAGGCAGGGTATGAACTCGAAAAACAAGCCAAGAATCCTATGCCCTATTTTTTGCGATAATGCAAAAAAACGGTGGTGTATTGGCCGTAGCGCAAAGGTCAGAAATTTTCCGGTTCTGACAAGCATCTGAAGATTCCAGTCTGCAAAATCCATCGTAATATACCCGATTAACGTAGTTATTCCAAAATAGGTCAGCATTTCAGAAAGCTCCATTCCATTGAGCGAAGTCTTCCCCGAATAAACAGCAGTCCAGATATAATACTGTACAATAAAATAAACCGGACCTACAAATATTGACACCATGGAATGTGTGCGGTATGCGCTCCATTCCTTATATGTAACCAGCGCTACAGCCTTGATCACCTTAAGTTTTTTTACAAGGAAATTCATTATTTCAGCCCCGACCATATAATTGCAGATACATTGTATATCCCATGAGCATACCAGGCATCATTTTTAAAAGGCACAAACCACGAGGCAACAAGTTTCTCATACGGATCAATTATAAGTGCACATGCCCCTGCTCCCTCGTGAAAATATGAACCTTTGGTATAAAATGTTGTCAGGTTATACCTCATATCTGGACCAAGGCCGTACAAACGCGGAACCCCTCCCGCATTCCAGCAGTAATCCTTTACATCCCCTGTGAGATAGAAAGTTGTCATTTTTTCAACAGCTTTTCTGCCAATAATTCGCCTACCTTCATATGTACCGTTATTCAGAAGCATAATTCCAAATTTATTCAGATCATAAGCAGTTGAAAACATTCCGCCACCGGTTGAAGGAATTCTGTCCCATATACTGCTCTTCTCTTCATTATTTAAAAAGGATTGCATTCTTTTTTCCCTGCGTTCGTTCGGAATATTCATCCGCAAAACCTGTTCCCTCGTAGGTGTAAAACCTGTATCCTCCAAACCGCATGGCTTAACAATGTTCTCCATAATATAGTCGTGGGCAAACATACCGCTGACTCTGGTAATAACCTCACCCAGTATAACGTAGCCAAAACTGCAATATGCCCATTCTTCTCCGGGTTCCCTGTACATTCCTGCAGAAAGGGCAGCCTCAATCCAGTTGGTTCCATTCATATTTTCTATAAAATACCACGGAGATTTAAAGTATTTGTTTTCAAATGATCCGGGATCGGAATACATACCAGATGTATGTGACAGCAGGTGAGCAATATTTACTTTGTTGAAGGGCTGTTCTTTGAACTCATCAATAAACTCACCAACTGTCTGATCCAGCCTCAGCATCCCGTCCTCAGCCAGTTTGAATATCGCAACGGCGCAGAACAATTTGGTAATTGACGCAATCCATTGTATCGTATCAGGTTGCAACTTTCGATTGTCGTCTTTGTACGATAGCTTTCCTATAGCTGCATTTGCAAATATTTTGCCATCTCTGGACAGGCAGTAGTTTGCAGACAGAAGTTCATTTGCATCTATCATCTTTTGAAAGTGTCTGTCCAGAACAGACATTCTTTCCTCGTTGTAGTTTACATCTGCAGGTGAATAAGGAGTTTCAGCGCGTATCATAAACTCCACCTCTTTCTTATTTAGTTTTTTCAAGCTATATTGGGTAGTTAAAAGACCGGTATTGCAATAAAGTACCTCAAAATGCTACAGACAGATGCATATCAGAGTACCGGAATATATTGCTTAAAACGTAATTAATAACTATTTTTATTATTGTATGAAATTCTCATATATAATTCAATACCATAAATCAATTATACTTTTTCTTGATCTGACAGTACTTACGTTAAATAACTATTTATCTTTATCTGCGCTGTAAAATGAATACCCATTCGCATAAACCTTTTTGGCGATGTCTGAATACTTTCCAAAAACTGCTTTTAGCCTTCGTATATCCATCTCTGTCATGTTCAAATTGCCATAAAAAAAGAATGCAGAAGTCCTGTGGAAATACCTCAAACAGTGTAAGAAAACTGCTCCATGGGTTTTCGATTATATCTTCTCAACATAAAAAAACAGCTAACTGATACATTGTATCAAATAGCTGCTCAACACATGGTGCGGACAAAGGGACTTGAACCCCCACGGTTACCCGCCAGATCCTAAGTCTGGTGCGTCTGCCAATTCCGCCATGTCCGCATATAAAATTGTCTGGAACTAATTATAAAATGGATTTTCCATTTTGTCAAACACAATTAAATGGTATTTCTCCCCACCTTGCACCTGGTAAGTTACCAATTCTTCTGCCAGAATTAAAGAAGCACTCGATGAAAACTTCATGTTAGAATACACTTAAGCCATTATCCGGCATATGGATAAATGGATTGTAGGGTTACTTATAAATAGTGTTATTAAATGAGTTTAAGGTTTATTGGATTAAAGATGTATTCTAGTGCCAATTGGGTATTTTTTTACCAAAGTTATTGAAACCTATTATGATAAGCCGATAAAATTAGCAGCAGATCCTATTACGAATATTAGTTTGAGGTATGTACTATGAATATTAGAGATGAAATGAACAAAATATATAAACCACTAGTTTTAAAGCAGAAAGAACTCATATCTGAATTGAAAAAATGTGGTGATTTCAAGTTTTCAAGTGGTTTTTTTAATAATCATTATCACAAAAACGAAATAGGTGTATATATTGCTGATTGTTTTCCCATTCCGGTAATTTCAATTAAAGGATTATGCGATATAGAAATCGACTTGGAAAGAATAAGCGTTACATCTAAATTAGAAAAGAAAAATGTACTTATATTTGACTTTTCAAAAATTAATGATTTGACTTTTGAAATATATGGAGTGGAAGATTATCTGACAGATTATTATGCTCATGGGAATAATATAAGTGATACATTACATAAAATAGAAAGCAGTGATGAACAGGCTTTTTTCTACCCCTTCTATTTTGATAATTCTGTAACGGGTAAAGAGATTTGCAAACTGATTGAGTTTTTATTTAGCCATAATTTTTTCTACTAAATGGTAATTACCATGGTTTTGTGAACGACTCTTTGGTGAAACAAGGGTGAAACAAGGGGCAGGGAGAAACTGCCGAAAAAGTGCCATCTTTGAAAAAACTCAACAAAGTCATGCGAGTTTCAGGGGTTAATTTCTAAAAAAGTGACTTTTTCAGTGGTATCGAACAGAGACTCTGTCTGTCAGAAATCAGACAAGGTGCCTGTCCCCTTGTCTGCCTTGTGTCCCCTTGTCTGCCTTGTGTCCCCTTGTCTGCCTTGTCTGCCCTTTTTCACACATTTTGAAGTTTATTTCTCATATCAATTGCTTCTTCGCGGCATGCAATATCAAATTCCTCTTCAGAAAATTTATCTTCCCACTTTTTCGATTTATATGCGCACATTAAACTTCTTGAAGCATTGACAATTGCACCAAGGCCGTTCTTATCAAATGCTCCTGCAACATCTTCAGCTCCTCCGCCCTGAGCTCCATAGCCCGGAACCAGAAAACAAATATTTGGCATTCTTTCACGTAGCTCTTTCAACTGCTGAGGCCATGTCGCTCCAACTACAGCACCAACAGAAGAATACCCGCACTCTCCAATTATATTGCTCCCCCAGTCCATAACGAGGTCTGCCATGACTTCATATACTTTTCTCCCATCTTCAACAGCCATATCCTGCAGTTGAACCGATGACGGGTTTGATGTTTTGACCAGCACAAAAATACCCTTTCGGAATTTAATGCAATCCTCTATCATTGGTTTTATGCCGTCTATGCCAAGATATCCGTTTACCGTTAAAGCATCAACATCGTAAACTGCTTTGGTTTCACTATCTTCTAATAAAGCCTCTCCGAGGTACGACCTGGAATAGGCTTCGGATGTTGAGCCTATATCATTTCTTTTCCCGTCGGCAATTACTAAAAGCCCCTTTTGACGGCCATACTTTACTGTTTCTTCAAAGGCTCTAAGACCTTCTGTCCCATACATTTCATAATAAGCAAGCTGGGGTTTTATTGCAGGTATAATATCCGAAACGGCATCAATTAGTCTTTTGTTAAACTCCAGAATGCTTTCTGAAGCAGCTTTGAAGTTATTGCCGTATAGTTCAAGGTTCTTTTTACGAATTGAAAGAGGTATATATTCAAGTTTTGGATCAAGACCCATAACAGTTGGGTTTTCAAGCTTTTTTACTTTTCCCATTAACCTGTCTATAAACATAAACTCATTCCTTTCAAAGCAGATTATTATGCACTTTTTAAAATACCAATTCGTCTGCACTTTTCTTATACCAAAAATATAAGAAAGCTTCACGAGTCGGGTGTATTTACGCACCATTTTTGTGAAACTAAATATCTGTCACAATTAAATGGTGAAGAAGGGTTCATCCTTAAACCCCAGTATTAATTACTCAAAGAATATGTTCAATCCAAAAGTTTGCCATCCTTTACCACTATTCTTCCATTTACTATTGTAACCACTACTTTCCCTGAAACAGGAAAGCCGTGAAAAGGGGAATTTTTGCTTTTTGAAGCAAATGTCTCTATATCAATTGTATAATCTACATTTGGGTCAAAAATAGTTATATCGGCCTTCTTACCTTCAATGAGCCTGCCCTTGTCTATTTTAAGGATTTCTGCAGGTTTCGTGGACATTTTTCTTACAAGCTCCATCATGCTCATGTGCCCTGCTTTAACGAGAGCAGTATATGATAGTGGCAGAGCAGTTTCAAAACCAACTAATCCATTGGCTGCCTTATCGAACTCAACATTTTTTTCATCTATATGGTGAGGTGCATGATCGGTAGCAATTATATCTATGGTACCATCGCAAAGACCTTGTATTATCGCCTCTACGTCTTCTTCGTTCCTTAATGGCGGGTTTACTTTTGCCAGTGTATTGTAGCCTTCGCATGCCTTTTCTGTAAGGGTAAAGTAGTGAGGGCAGGTCTCAGCAGTTACTTTGACACCGTTCTTTTTTGCATTTCTTATAATTTCAACTCCAACAGCAGTGCTGACATGACAAATATGGACGGGAACATTTAATCTTTTTGATAAAAGAATATCCCGTGCTATCATTATTTCTTCGGATGCCTTTGATATGCCCCTGAGCCCCATTTCTGTTGACAGCGCACCCTCGTTCATAACACCGTCTTCTGCAAGGTTCAAATCTTCACAATGGCATATCACCGGTAAATCAAACATGTTTGCATATAACATTACCTTTTTCATTACCGAAGAGTTCGCTACCGAATAACCGTCGTCCGACACTCCTACAATCCCAGCTTCCTTCATTTCACCTATTTCGGAAAGCTCTTCACCTTTAAGACCTTTTGTCATTGCTCCTATAGGGAAAACATGGACTAATCCCTCTCTATTAGCTTTGTCTATGATATACCGTATTACTGTTTTGTTATCAGCTACCGGGTTAGTGTTTGCCATACAGGCAACAGACGTAAAGCCTCCCATAGCAGCACTTCTTGTTCCCGAAACAATATCCTCTTTATATTCATAGCCCGGATCTCTAAGGTGGCAGTGGGCATCAACAAGGCCAGGAAGTATAAATGCTCCTTCTGCATCCAGAACCACATCTGCTTCAGCCTCATAGTTTTCCTTCACTTTTGTAATAATTTCATCTTCTATATAAACATTCTGTCTTTTTTTATATTCATCAGTTACCACAATACCGTTTTTTATCAGTATTTTCATAGCGTTCCCCCTCAATTTAGTAGTTTCGGTCTGTTTACACACATACTTCCTGGACCGGAAGACTTACCAAGCTCGCTTTGTATTTAACATCCTTATTATTTTCTTTGCCGGCTAACATATATAGTAAAGCCATTCTGACAGCTACCCCATTGGTCACCTGTTCATTGATGACCGAATTAATACCGTCTATTACACCTGATGTCATTTCAACACCACGGTTAACGGGACCGGGATGCATCCATAAAGCATGCTTCTTAGCCAAAGACATATTAACCTGATTCATTCCAAAAAATCTGGCATATTCGGACTTTGAAGGGAACAAGGCATTTTTCTGCCTCTCAAGCTGCATCCTCAACCCCATAACAACATCGGCCTGGTAAATTGCATCATTGATTGTTGGGGCGACCTCTGCTCCCATCTTTTCTATTTCAGGCGGTATTAAAGTTGATGGACCATAAATTACAGGTTTTGCACCCATTTTAATAAGGCCTATTATATTACTCCGGGCAACCCTGCTATGGTATATATCCCCTATTATGGCAACTTTAAGCCCTTTCAGTGATTTATAATATTCACGGATCGTATACATATCCAGAAGAGCTTGAGTTGGATGCTCGTGCATTCCATCACCGGCATTAATTACCGAAGCATTTACGTGCTTTGCCAGAAGATGAGGTGCACCCGACATATTGTGCCTTATTACTATTACATCTGCTCCCATGGAGTTCAGGGTTTTTCCGGTATCTGCAAGTGTTTCTCCTTTTGCAACACTGCTTGCCGAAACATTTATATTTACTGTATCAGCGCCCATATATTTTGCCGCTAATTCAAATGATACTCTGGTTCTGGTGCTATTTTCATAAAAAAGAGTCAACACGGTACTGCCTCGAAGATAATTTGTTTTCTTTTGACCACTTAGAATTATTCTCTTCATGACCGATGCAGCATCAAGTATTGATGAGATTTCTTCTGCAGATAACCCGGAAATTCCAAGTATGTCTTTTTTATTAACGTTCATTGCTATCCCCTCTTTCATTTTTATTTTTCAGGCCTGAAAAGACTAAACCTGTACTAAAAAAGGCATAAAAAAATAGTAAGACCAAAAATCTTACTATTTTGAAAAAATAAATATATTGTTTTTCTGAAATATTAAAAAAGGAAATACGATGCCTTGGGATAGGAATTTTCTTTTTTTTGGATTCATTAACACCCCAATGTTGTGCAACATCGTCACTCCCTTTTCAAATTTTCATTATTGTACCACAAATCTATTACACTGTCTATAAAAATTTTCAAAGTTTTTTCTCAACCCTAAATCAACCTTTAATGCCTGTTGTAGCAATCCCTTCAACAAAATACTTCTGTGCAAAAAAGAAGATTAGTACACTGGGAAGTATTGCCAATGTTGACATTGCCAGAATTTCATTCCAGTTTGCAGCTGCAGCCGTATCAAGTGACATTCTCAATGCTAACGAAATTGTATATTTTTTAACACTGTTTATATAAATAAGGGAATTAAAAAAATCATTCCATGTCCATATAAACTGAAAAATTGCGGCTGAAAACAGGGCGGGCTTTATAAGCGGCATATGTATTCTGACAAGTGTTGTAAAGGAATTACAGCCGTCAATTGTTGCCGATTCATCCAGTTCTTTAGGCAGCCCCCTGAAAAATTGTACCAGCATAAAGATGAAAAAGGGATGGCAGGCAAATATTGATGGTACTGTAAATGGTTTGTAGCTGTTTAACCAGCCAAATCTATTGAATAAAATATACCTTGGTATGATTATCACAGCATTTGGAAGCATAAGGGTAGAAATCATGATGCTAAAGAGAGCTCCCTTCATTGGAAAGGTAAACCTGGCAAAGCCATATGCCACCAAAGTACTGGATATCAATGTGAATAATACAACAGGGATTACAAGCATAAAAGTGTTTTTAAAATATAAACTATAAGTAAACTGCCCACTGTTCCAGCCTCTATAAAAGGAGTCCCAAATTACATGCTCCGGCAGAAGCCTTAATGAGCCAAAAATCTCATTATTAGACTTGAATGATGAAAAGAACATCCATATAAGCGGATATATCATAAGTATTCCTAACAGAGTAAGGAAAATATATGTCAATACATCTTTAATTATCTGTCTTTTCTTTTTATTTGACATTAATATTGCCCCCCGTCCTCGTAATATGTCCAGTATTCAGATGACTTGAATATCAATGCTGTGCAAACAAGTATTACTGTAAATAGAACCCATGATAATGCTGATGCATAGCCCATTTTCATAAACAGAAAACCTTCATCATACAGTTTCATAGCGTATAAGTAGGTAGACTTCATTGGGCCACCATTTGTAATAACAAAGCTTCCTGTGAATTCCTGGAATGCAATAATCATTTGCATAATAAGATTAAAGAGAATTATTGGTGTAAGGAGCGGTAAAGTAATAGTGAAGAACATTCCTGCTTTTGAAACTCCATCAACCGTTGCTGCTTCGTACAGCTCTTTGGGGATCTGCTTTAAGCCCGCAAGGAAAATCACCATGGATGAACCAAACTGCCATACTGTTAAAAGACTTATTGTAAAGAGAGCTATTTTCGGATTACTTAACCAACCAATTTTCGGAATTCCAAAGAATGATAATATTTCATTAACTAAACCACTGTCAGCAAACAGGAACCTCCAAAGCACTGCAACTGCTACGCTTCCTCCCAGTATTGAAGGAAGATAGTATATTGTTCTGTAGAAATTAACATATTTTAATTTAATATTCAAAATCATAGCAATAATAAGGGCAAAGATTAACTTCATAGGAACCGCCATAAAAACATAAAATATGGTAACTTTAAGGGAATTATAAAATTGACTGTCTTTAGTAAAAATATCTATATAATTTTTTAGACCTATAAATTCAGTATTTGAGGTCATATTATAATTTGTAAAAGAATAAATAAATGAAGAAATAAAGGGATACAGCTGGAATATTAAAAATCCCAGAATCCATGGTAAAATGTATAAAAGGCCTATATACTGTCTTTTTTTCTTCTTGCTGTTTACATGACCTTTCATTTTTCAAACCTACTTTCCTGAAAATTATAAATGTATGGAAACATATAAATATTTCTAAAACTAAAGGGTGCTACAAACCTTGTAACACCCTTGTTTCTGCTCTCCCAAAAACAAAATATGACTAATTGCTTTCAGCTTTAAGGGCTTCAAGTTTCTCACTGACACGTGATATTAGTTCTTCAGCTGCCTCTTCGGGTGTTGATTCACCAAAAACAACCTTCTGACAAATATCTTTTGTAATTTCCGCAATTTCACTGTTGTTCATAATCAGTGGAACAGGATCAGCAGGATTTTCCAGAGTATTTTCTACCATTTGCATAATATCCTTATCAAGTACGTCATTATCGATAAGGGCCTGCCTTGCAGATGCTGAAGCCGGTATTGATCTGCAGTCATTAAGAATAAGGGAAGCTTCACTGTCATTTAGCAGCCAGTTAGTAAACTTAACAGCTTCATCAACATACTTGGATTTACTGTAAACTGACAACAGCATTGATGGCTTATATGTAGTTGAACTGTCAACTCCTCCTTCAACTGTTATTGAATGCCCAACTGCAAAATTTTCAGCGCCAATAACATCCTTATATTTTGGAAGCGTTCCTGACCAGTCCTGAGTCATACCTATTTGTCCGTTAATAAACTTAGGATGCTGTTCAACCTTATTGTTATATAATGCTGCATCCCCCAGCGGTACTGCAGCCCCACTGTCAAAGAGCTCTTTCATTACTTTAAACTGTTCTGCCAGCTCATCCTTTGTTATATGTACTTTATAATCATCATTTATCCAGTATTTGCCGTATTTCGAACGGGTATAGTCACACATAAACTTAACCTGAAGACCTGTTAGATCTTCTATGTACAAATAGCATTCACTATCCTGTTCATGAACTTTCCGTCCAACCTCAATTATTTTCTCATAGGTCCATCTCGTATCAAGTGGTATATTGAATCTTTCCATAAATGCTTTATTCACTTGGACGCCAAAACCATTAATACCCATAGGAAGTCCTAAAACAATACCATTGACTTCACAGAATCCTTTAATAACCTCTTCTTCAAACTGAGTCATGTCAATTTCACTTTCTTTTGCTAAATCCACAAAATTCTCCTTTTGAGCTCCTAACTGAGCATTCCATATTGGGTCAGTTTGAATCAGGTCAGGAGCTGATCCTCCTGCAAGCTGGGTCATAAGCTTTTGCTGGTATCCATCGTACCCACCATATTCACCTTCAATGGTAATATGCGGATAGAGCTTGTTATATGCAGCAATGGCATCCAGAGTAGCCTTATGTCTGATATCAGAACCCCACCAACTAAACCTCATTGTTATTGATTCAGGTTTATCAACTGGTTTAGTAACATCATCTGTATTTTGTGAAGAAGTATTACCTGTTGGAGTTTTTTGTCCGCACCCGGCAGCTAAAATTGCTAACATCGCAACTATACAAACCAAACATAAAACTTTTGCAATTCTTTTCATTTATCAGCTACCTCCATGACACAATTTATTAATACCTGCCAATAATTGTAAAGTAGTCTAAACTCGATTAACAGCTATAAAACTTGATATTATATATCAGGAATGGATGTTTTTGAAGAAAAAATATCATCAATTGAGAAAACTAATCATTAATTGACATCTGCTTAGCATCTGACTGTTATTTGATTGATTTATCTCCTAAAAGTGTTATCATATATATAAATCATCCTATATTTTTCTATGATAAGTGAGGTAAACATGTATAGGCTTCTTATCGTAGATGATGAGTATGAAATCCGCAATGGTTTATGCAAGTTTTTTCCTTGGGATGCAATAGGTTTCAAAGTTGTTGGTCAGGCAGAAAACGGTAAACAGGCATTAGAGTTTATAAACCGCGAGAATGTAGACGCTGTTTTATGCGATATTATGATGCCTGTAATGACAGGTTTAGAGTTGGCACGAACACTTCATGAATCAAAATCCAAAGTAAAAATAATTTTTTTCAGTGGGTATCAGGATTTTAAATATGCTCAGCAAGCCATAGAATATGGTGTGAACAGCTATATTCTCAAGTCTACAAATTATAATGAACTGATAAGGGTTTTTTCTAATGTTAAAAAAGATCTTGATGAAGAAAACAGAGCCGAGCCTGAGAACCCTGAGGACATGCTTAATTTTGATGATAAAATAATATATACCATAAAAAACTATGTTAAAGAGCACTACAGGGATGTGACCCTTGAGGATCTCACCAAATTAGTCCATATGAATCCCGATTATATAAGTAAATTCTTCAAACAGAAAACGAACCGGAATTTTTCCGACTATGTTATTGAAGTACGAATGAAAAACGCTGCCCGGTTTCTTAATGATGTTCGGTATAAAATTTATGAGATAAGTGATATGGTTGGCTACAGTAATTCGTTTAACTTCACACGAACCTTCAAAAATTATTTTGGCATAACCCCGAGTGAGTACAGGAAAAAGAAAAAAGTAACAGAAAAATAGATTAGGATGTGGCTAAAATGAGAAGGAAATTTTTTCTGAAAAATCTTGTTGTCTTTATGATCCCCCTTCTTATACCACTTATTACTCTGGGCACCTTCTCCATTACACTTACTCAAACAATGATTCGGGAAGATATTGATGCTAATAACATTAAGATTTTAAACCAAACAAAGGAAACAATAGAACTTATTTTTAACGAGTTGGATTCACTAAGTATAAATTTTGACCTGAACCCTTCGGTTATCATAAAGGTAAAGAATCAACTGGAAGGCCGTCTTAAAGACTATGAAGTAATTAAAAATCTGGATGATATTATGAACCTGATAAATCCGCCCGTCAACTCCAAACCCTATATACAATCTCTTTATATCTATTATAAAAATAAAAATAAGAGTTTTTATGTATCAAATCTTGGAATTGAAAATTTACACAGTTTTATTGATAAAACATGGTACGACAGCTTTATTGAAAGTGAGGCAGATGCATGGATTGAAGCAAGGGAGATAAGACTTTTTTCATTTGAAAAAGATACTGTAAGTCTTATTTCACTGTATGATAAATTATATTCACCCGGTTCCAGAAAAGCTGACGGGGTAATAGTTATGAATGTTAAAAAAGACTATATTGAAGATATATTAAACGAAGCCATTTCTTACCCTGATCATACCTTCCTGATAATTGACAACGACAACAACATAATAGCAGGTACCAGGAACAAATCGGTAATTGAGGAATTAGATATAGAAAAGATAAACTCAAATCCACTTGATTATTTTGAATATAAATCGGGCAGCAAAACCTTTGTGGTCTCAATTATAGAATCCGGGAGATATCCACTGAAATATGTTTCGGTTATTCCTAAAAAATTTCTGTACAAGGTACCTACACAACTGTTATTTTTAACCGGATTTCTTGTTATGATCTCCTTTTTGCTCGGTCTTGCAATAACCTACTATAATACAAAGAGAAATTATACCAGGTTAAATAATATTATATCAGCCTTCGAATCTGCTGAAAAAGGAGAGCCTCTGCCGGCACTGCCATCATATATAAAGGACGAATATGGTTACATATTACAGAATGTGGTCAAAACATTTATTGAACAGAGCTACCTTAAAGTTCAATTATCAGAAAAGAAATATCAGTTAAAGGCAGCTGAAATGATGGCGTTACAGGCTCAAATGAATCCTCATTTTCTGTTTAATACCTTGAAAACTCTTTTCTGGAAATCCCTCGCTTTGACGGAAGGCCAAAATGAGGTAAGTAAAATGATAGAGCATTTGTCTGAGCTCCTTCATTATTCACTTAGTGGCTCCGAAGATTTGGTATCATTATCTGATGAGATAAAAAATACGCAAAGCTATATAGAAATACAAAAAATCCGGTATAAGGATAAATTCGGTGTAATTTGGCAGTATGACGAAAATATAACCAGTTACAAAGTAATCAAGCTTCTTTTCCAACCTTTCATCGAAAACAGCATTTATCACGGCATAAAGGAAAAGGTTAGTTTCTGCTTTATAAAAATTAAGATACGGCTGGATAAAGAAATTATCAAAATTGCAATAATTGACAATGGACTTGGTATAGAGCCTTCAGCACTAAAAAGTATTAGAGAAAGGCTGAAAGAAAAAGGAGATTACTCAGAGCATATAGGATTGTTTAATACAAATAGGAGGCTTAAGCTTATGTACGGTAATGAATACGGTATCAAAATAAGAAGCAAATATGGTCTTGGAACAGTGGTCTATGTAGATATCCCTGCCAGGACCTGACCCCCTTAAACAAACTGGCACTTTTATACTGTTTATGTATTAAGAATGGAATATGTTCTTTTTAATACCAACTATTACAGGTTGAAACAGTCGTAATATTATGTTAACCTATCTATTGTAATTGTGAAACGATTGAAGCAGAAAGGAGTGAACCGATGCAACAGCATATACGATTGATCCGTAAAAAGTTGAATAGCTTAAATAAGCTCTCGAAAAGGGTAATGAAAATAGGCTTATGGTGCCTTCTTGCATTAACCTCTGCCTCTGCCGTACTGGCTGTCGTTAATATGCTGGCACCGGTAGAATTCTCCAATTTGCCTCTATTGATTCAATCGCTCTTCACATATGGATTTTATGTATGGGCAGAGCTGACGGTAGGTGCATTAATATTGGATTTTGTTTTCCAATAATATTTAAGTCATATCTTCAAAAAACCCGGATTATCCGGGAATATGCAGCTAAAAGCGGCAATGCATAATTTCCTCCTATGCCATTATTATTCTCCAAGAAGACTTTTTTGTTATTTTTAACAAACATGTCTTTCAGTTTAACCTGGCTATCTTTGCCAGGTTATTTTTATTAAGGCAGATATACTTATGCCTTATTTTTAAAAAGATAAAAAAAATAAGTTTGCATGTACGCAAACTTATTTTAGAACATTTATCAGTTAACCTAACCAGACTCAAGCATCTTTCAGTTTTTTCACCATGGCTCTTTTTCTCCATTTTAGCCACAACGGGCTTGCAATAAATAAACTTGAATATAAACCTGCTATTAAACCCACTATAAGCGGCAGGCTGAACTCCTGTAGAGAGCTTATGTTGTTTAGCGAAGCAAAGATATATAATGTAACAACAGTAATTAAGGTTGTTACCGTTGTATTTATTGTACGTGTAAATGATTGGTTAATGCTGGTATTAACAATCTCTTCAAGAGTACTCTTTTTCATTAGCCTGGCATTTTCGCGTACACGGTCGTATATAACAATAGTATCATTCAGCGAATATCCTATGATTGTAAGGGCTGCAGTAATAAACACTTCCCCAAGAGGAAACTGAAAAACAGGGTATAGTGCAAAAGTTATCACTACATCATGCAGTAAAGCTATTATTGCCGTGATAGCAGCAGCAAAACCGTGTATGGCGCTAAACCTCCATGTTACATACAGAATAATCAGAACAGAAGCAATAACGACAGCCTTCAGACCATTTAACAGTGTTTCGCGCCCTATGCTTGGCTCAACACTTGTCATTTCCTGATTACCGCCCTCTTTTACATCAAAGTTCTCTGTAATTATATCTACTACCAAATCTCTTTCTTCGGCGGTTAATGTCTCTTCGCTTGCAATATCAAGCCTCAGCATATAAATTATTTCATCCTCAGCGCCGGGATTGTTAGTTTTTTGAGTCTGTGCCGTTACGGATTTTCCAAGTGCTTCTTCAACCAAGGCTTCTGCCTGGTTTGAATCTGCTTCGCTGTTTGTCTCTATCATTATTCTTGTTCCACCGCTGAATTGGATATCCAACTGAATTCCGTTAACAAAGTAAAATACTATACCAATAACGATGACAACAAGGGATATGAGTAAATATTTATTTTGGTGCTCTATTACATTTATTTGCTTCATTTTATTTACCTCCGGTTATTTTACTCCATACAGCCATTTGTTCTTAAAAATACTAAGGCCTGTAACTCCCTGAAGCATTAATCTTGTTGCAGTTACTGCTGTTACAAAGCTAATGGCCACGCCAATACCGAGTGTCATCGCAAATCCCTTTATAGGACCTGAACCCAATGCATATAGGACAACGGCGGTTATTAAAGTGGTAACGTTTGAGTCGACAACTGCTGTAAATGCACGGTGGAAACCCTGATCAACCGCCGCCCGAAGTGTTTTCCCTGCCCTTAATTCTTCTTTTATTCTTTCATAAATAACGCAATTGGCATCCACACCCATTCCAACTGCAAGAATAATACCGCCTATTCCGGGCAGAGTAATGGATATCTGTGTCCACGCAACCGATAATAATGTTAAAACAACAAGGGCAAACAGGCCAATATTTGCAATTAAGCCAGGAAGTCTATATACCAGAAGCATAAAGAGACAGACAAGGAAAAAACCTACAATTCCTGCTTTTACTGCAACATTCATCGCACCTTCCCCAAGCTGTGGGCTAATTGAATCCACCTTTGTAGCAACAAGCCTGAAAGGTAATGCACCCGAACGTATTGTTGCAGCAAGCTCTGCAGCTTCTTCTGCATTGGCTTGTCCGGTTATTATAGCACTTCCACCCTCTATCTTCGTATTCACAATGGGAGCTGAAATAAACTGGTCATCCATAAATATTGCAATTGGCTTTCCAATAAGACGCCCTGTTGCTTCTGCAAAAGACGCTACTCCCGATTGGTCGAGTTCAAGAACCACAACCCATCCACCTTGTTCCTGATACGGGGCAGGCATCGCATCCTTTACCTGAGTCCCCTGAAGAACAATTTTTCCGGTGGGTAAATACCTTCCAAATTCATCTACTTTATTTTCATCCACTTCCTGAAATGTTAACAGAGCTGTTTTACCAAGTTCATCCAGCTGCTCCTGAGGATTGAAATTAGTTTCACCGGCAGCCCATGGTATTTCAATAATAATACGATCATTTACGCTATCTATATTTATGCTGCGGTCAAATAGATTCTTTGCATCCAATCTCTTTCCAAGAATTGTTTTAGCAGATTCCAGACCTTTATCAATTTCCTCGGCTGAAAGTGAGGATTTATCAATATCTGGCTCCAATATGGCATAAACACCGCCACGGATATCTATTCCTGTTCGAATGCTGTCGTTTTTCACTTCATTGTATGCTAAAAATGCACATACAGCAATCACAAGAATAACTATTACGAGCTTAAGTACGCTGTAGTTTCTCATGACATACTCCTCCTTCTTTGTCATCCGCTCATGTTATTATAAAACTATCTAAATCTTTGGTCAACAAAAGATTTGAAACCCAAAGTTACTAAACCAAAGGGTGGTATACTGAAATAAAAAATATAGTTACAGTATTATAGTAGCTGAGTCCTGTTGATCACCAGTTCAAATTTCAATCCTAAAAATTCCGCAGCTCTGCGGTTCATCTTCATTCTGTCCAGAAAAATTTCAAAGTAGTCCATAACAGGGCAAATGACCGTGTCTATTTCAAGTTCCAGTATTGTTTTTCTGTTTTCAGGATCTACCAACAGTTCTGACTTAACAACGGCATAGTTTACTCGGTCGTGTATGTCAAAGGTGGCTATGTCGGTATTTGTAACCCTGCTTCTGTGCACATCTGATTTGTCTGCAAGTATTAAAGCAGCAGAGACATTGCTGACTGCCGTGCCGGAGCCCTCATCATGATTTCCTATGGCCTGCATAATTATGCCGGCTTCATGATAACTCATTCCCATCTCGATTAATATTCTATAGGCCATATATGCACCGATAATTGCATGATCGGTGCGATTAACCGCATTGCCAATATCATGGAGATAGCCTGCAATACGAGCCAACTCTACATCTCTGTCATTATGTTTCAGTTTTTGCAAAATCAATCCTGCTGTATTTGCAGTTCTGCCCACATGGCGGAAGGAGTGTTCTGTGAAACCGCGTATTTCTAATTGCTGCTGTGCCAGCCTTAAAAGTGTGTTAACCTCCTCGTTTTTTTTCACGTCTTCCAATGTAACCAAATAAACCACTCCTTAACGAAATTTAACTTATATAAATACAGAAGAATTTCCTAAGCAATTTCTTCACATTGTCAGCCTAACAGTTCCTGAGCCTTCAACCACAAAGCACATTCAACTCTTTTTTTCTCAAGTTCGCAACCTATTTCGTAATTACCAGACAAATCCTTCTGAAAATGCCATGCATTTGCAGCACATCCACCGCTGCAATAAAATTTAGCCCAGCAATCCCTGCAGCTTTTCTTTGTATATACGTTTAATCCCCTGAAGCTTTCCACAACATCCTGTTTATCAATACCGGTAAATACATTTCCCAACTTAAACTCTTCTATGCCTGCAAACTGATGACAGGGATAAAGGTCGCCCTGGGGTGTAACTGCAAGGTATTCTGTTCCTGAACCACAGCCTCTGAGCCTTTTAGCTACACATGGGCCTCCTTCAAGGTCCAGCATGAAATGGAAGAAGTTCACCCTCTTTCCCTGTTTCCTTAGTTTTAATAATTTTAATGCAAGCTTCTCATACTCTGAACATATTATTTCCAGGTGTTCCCTTTTAATTTCAATTCCCGAGCCATCAGGAAGCACCACAGGCTCGATCGACAGCTGTTCAAACCCTAGTTCTGCCATATGCAGAACATCTTCGGAAAAGTCCAAATTATTTCCGGTAAATGTTCCGCGGATATAATAATCTTTGTCTTTGCGTATTGATACCATCTTTTGAAATTTGGGTACTATTGCCTCATAACATCCGCTGCCATCGCGCCTGATTCGCATAGCATCATTTATTTCCCTGCGCCCGTCCAGGCTTAAAACAATATTATCCATTGTATTGTTTATATATTCCATTGTTTCGTCATCAAGCAAAAGGCCGTTTGTAGTAATTGTAAAGCGGAAACGCTTATTATGGCTCTTTTCCTTTTCCCTTGCATACAAGACCGTGTCCTTTATAACCTTAAGGTTTAACAGCGGTTCACCGCCGAAAAAGTCTATTTCAATATTTCTTCTGTTACCTGAACTTTCAATAACAAAGTCTATGGCTTTTTTAGCCACTTCAAAAGGCATTTTGGATTTTTCACTGTGATAGTTTCCCTCACCTGCAAAGCAATATTTACATCTTAAATTACAGTCATGAGCCATATGAAGGCACAATGCCTTAACAACCGCAGGAGTTGTTTCTGCAGAAAATATATCTTCGAAAGGATCTGATGAAAACAAAAGGCCTTCTGATTTTAATGTTTCAAGCTCTGATAATGCTTCGGTGACAGGAACCTCACCATACTTCTGCCTAATAATGCCTAGTTCCTTTTCTATTGGCCGGCCATTTTCATCAAAACATGACAATACTTCACTTGCTATATCATCAAGTATGTGTACAGCCCCACTGTTAACGTCCAGGACTATATTTGTATTGTGAACTCTAAACTGATGAATCATAAACTGCTCCTTAAAATTATAATAAATGAAATAAAAGGGCTTTACAGCCCTCATATTGTTGTTTTTAGTATTATTCTCTCTCACATTTTTGATTGGCAACTGTACAGGAGGTTTTACAGGCTGACTGACAGGATGTTTGGCATTCACCACAGCCTACCTTTTTTAAATCCTTATTTAATGAATTGCCACTTAGCGTTTTTATATGCTTCATGTTCTAAAATCCTCCTATCAACAATTTTCTGTACCGGACAATTATACCATATAAAAAATATTAATTGCAAGTTGTTGAAAAAAAACTGAAAATAAGCTACATTTTACTTGTTTTATTATTTAACAGCACCTCAATGTTTGTATATCGTTTAGCCATTGATTCTGCCTGATCAATTAAGTCGCACAGAAACATCTTGTATAAATCGGTATCATTAATTATATATTTCGCATCCAGTATGCGTTCGGTTAATGAGCAGTATCTTTTTAATACCTCAGGTTCTTCCAGTACTTTGGTGTATCTGTCCTTTGCGAGAATCAGCTTCAGCAGCGATGGGATTTTTACCAGATAGTTCTCTTCACGGGACTCTATTCCCAATAACATAGCCAGGTCAATATCCAGCTTGTTTATTATTTTTAGAAGTATTTCAAGATTAGGATTTTTTTTTATGCCGTTTTCAATCTGCGACAAGTACCCTGGCGAAATCTCCAGCTCTTTAGCAAAATCACTTAATGAAATATTCTTCTCCTCCCGCTTTGCCCTAATTATTTCACCAACCTTAATTTCCATATGATCCCCCCCAATATTAAATACAGATAAAATAAAAATTCAAAAAATAGTTTTCTTATACTATTCTTAATTCTCTATATAATTTATAATGCGTCTGATACAACTATTACTTTGATAGAATAACCCTGTGATAAACTTTTTTCCCCTTGCGTATTAATAAATGATTTTCAGTAAAGTCTTGGGAAGTAATCATTAAATTCTGGTCATCTACCCTCTCACCATTAATGTAAATACCACCCTGTTTTATAAGCCTTCTGCCTTCTCCCTTCGATGGAATTAAACCGGCTAGCATCAGTAAGTCTAAAATACCAATGCCATCTCCCAACTCAGACCGGCTTATTTCTGTTGAAGGTGCATGGTCAAAATCACCACCCTTGGCAAATAAAGCCCTTGCGGCCTGCTGTGCCTTTTGAGCTTCCTCTTCACCATGAACAATCTTGGTTACTTCATAGGCAAGAATTTCTTTAACCTCATTAATTTTCTCATCTTTATACTGTGACAGTTTTTCAATTTCCTCCATAGGAAGGAAGGTTAACAGCTTAAGGCATTTTATAACATCTGCATCGTGTATATTACGCCAATATTGGTAGAACTCGTAGGGTGAAGTTTTTTCTGGGTCAAGCCAAACAGCACCCTTTTCTGTTTTCCCCATTTTCTTGCCTTCACTGGTTGTTAACAAACAAAATGTCATCCCGTAAACTTCTTCTCCCTTAACACGACGTATCAGGTCAACACCGCCAAGAATATTACTCCACTGATCGTCCCCACCCAGTTCAAGGACACAGTTATAATCCTGAAATAGCTTTAAATAATCGTAGCTTTGCATAAGCATATAATTAAATTCTATAAATGAAAGGCCTCTTTCAAGCCTGGATTTAAAGCATTCTGCTGTGAGCATTCTGTTAACAGAAAAATGCACCCCTATATCCCGTAAAAACTCTATATATTTTAACTCTAAGAGCCAGTCTCCGTTATTAACCATTATTGCTTTGCCATCTGAGAAATCTATTAGTTTGCTCATTTGTTTCTTAAACTGTTCGGCATTATGCGTGATTTCTTCATGGGTAAGCATTTTACGCATATCAGTTTTTCCACTTGGATCACCAACCATTGCAGTACCGCCTCCCAACAATACTATAGGCCTGTGACCGGCTTTCTGCATATGGGACATAACAATTAACTGTAGAAAATGACCAACATGCAAACTGTCAGCAGTTGGGTCAAATCCTGTGTAAAAAGTAACCTTTTGGCTACCGAGAATTTCCCTTATTTTTTCTTCGTTTGTGGTCTGAGCAATAAACCCTCGTTCCTTTAAAACATCAAATACATTCCTGCTCAATTTACCCATCCTTTCATAGGCTATATATGTATTTAAACAGTAATATACTGAAAAATATACTTTTAACAATTATAATGAATTATTCCCCAAAGTTCCAGTGTAATCGAAAAAAAACTTTTGTCTTTATAAATTTATGCTATAATATTATCATCTTTAGATGGGATGCCTTTCGGATTTAAGCTGTTTAATGCTTAATTATTTTTTGCCCGGATATGTTTTATCACTGTTTCCGAAACTTGCATTCCTCTGGGAGGAAAAAGTTATGAAGTTGCTTAACTTTAAAATTAAAAGAAAAAGAACTGAAAAAACTGAAAAAGTGAGAAGAAAAAAAGAAAAGAGAATAAAACCTGAAATTGCAACCCCAAAGAAAAAACATCCCGCCATATCGGGGCTTTTATATGCCCTTAAGGTACTGTGGGGAGCTGTGAAACTTATCCTCTTTGTTTTAATTTTAGCCGGATTTGTCGTAGGTGGACTTGGTGCGGGTCTTATATACGGGTATATTGTTACTACTCCTGAGCTCAGTGCCAGTGATTTACAGCTAACAAAATTCAACACATTTATTTACGATGTTGAAGGAAATGTTGTGGCTGAGCTAAAGCGGAACGAAAACCGTGTATGGATTGATTATGTAGATATACCAAAAAATCTGATTAATGCTTATGTAGCAGTGGAAGATAAGCGTTTTTGGGATCATAAGGGTGTCGATTTTAAAAGGTTTTTGTATGCTGCTTATTATAGCGCCACGACATATATCAAAGGAGGAGAAAATTTACAGGGTGGCAGTACCATAACTCAGCAAATGGTTAAAAACCTGACGGGCTCTGATGATATTACAATAAAAAGAAAAATCCAGGAGATGTGGCAAGCTCTAAAACTTGAGCGGGAAGGTCTGTCCAAGGAAGATATACTGACCAGGTACTTAAACACAATACCCTTCGGGGGTACGATATATGGTATTGAAATTGCAGCCCAGGCTTATTACGGAAAGGACGTAAGGGACCTGTCACTTGCCGAGTGTGCAAGTCTTGCCGGAATCACACAATGGCCGTCAAGATATATTCCAAGTAGCGAAGAAAATATTAAAAATAATCTTGAAAGAGCACATATGATTCTTGGGCTAATGCTGGAGCAGGGAATGATAGCACAGGCAGAATACGAACAGGCTGTTCAGGAAGAAATTAATTTTGTTTATAACCCCAGCGCCGGAAAAGCAACAAAAACCAGCACTCAGTCGTACTTTGTAGATGAAGTTGTAAAAGCAGTTATCAGGGATTTAAGTGAACAAAAAGGCATCAGTACTCAAACAGCCGAGGATATGATTTATAATTCGGGTCTCAAGATATATACCACCCTTGAACCAAAAGTTCAAAAAGCTCTCGATGAGGTATTTACCGATGACACTTTCTTCCCCGATGTTAATGAGGAAGCAAAAAGACGGGAAGAAATTCCACAGTCTGCCATGGTAATAGTTGATCCCGCAACGGGTGCGGTCCGTGGTCTATACGGTGGATACGGTGAGAAAAAGGGAAGCGTTTTTAACCGGGCAACTCAAATGAAACGTTCTCCCGGTTCAAGCATAAAACCGCTCCTTGTTTACGCTCCGGGAATTGAAACAGGTCGAATAACGGCTGCAACTGTTATAGACGATGTACCCCAGCATATGCTTCTTAATGATATGTCGGTTCCCGAAAAGGAAAGAACAAAGCTTTATCCCCAAAATGTTGAGAAAAAGAACTTTGGGTTAACAACAATTCGAGAAGCTATCGTCCATTCGCGAAATGTTATTTCTGCCCTTACGCTTCGTGATTATACTTCTTTCAAGGTTGGATTGAATTACCTTGAAAAGGTTGGCATGCCAAGGTGGGAAGATGAAGGAAAGATATCAATAGCAATGGGTGGCTTTACAAATCAAATGAGTCCTTTGGAACTGACCTCGGCTTTCACAGTATTTGCCTATAAGGGCGTATACTGGGAACCTTATTTTTACACAAGAGTTGAAGATGTTAACGGTAATGTTATTCTTGAAAAGAAACCTAAAGGAACTAAAATCTATTCCGAGCAAACAGCTTTTATTATGAACGACATTCTTCAGGATGTTGTGTCCGAAGGAACAGCTTCAGGCCTAGGTGTTAAGAATAAAAGAGGGGCAAACATACCAACAGCAGGTAAGACAGGTACTTCAGACAACTACATCGACAGGTGGTTTTGTGGTATGACCCCCTATTATGTAGCATCAACATGGTATGGTTATGATAACAGGCAGGTTCCTATATCACTGATTTCAGCAGAATCAGCCAATGCCAGGAAAATATGGCATGCCGTAATGACAAAAATCCATGAAGACCTCGAACCTGTTGAGTTTTTTTCATCGGTTCCTCCTAAAATAGTGAAAAGAGAGATCTGTATTGATTCGGGAAAACTTGCAACCGGTCTGTGCAGACAGGATCCAAGAGGCTCAAGGGTTGTGGAAGAATACTTTATTGAAGGAACAGAACCTGAATATGGCGATAATTGTGAGGTCCATTACAAGGAAAAAGTATGTACTTTATGCAAGGATGAGCATGGCAGGCCTGTACTGGCAAATGAACATTGTCCACCTGAAACAGTTGAAGAAAGAGTTTTCATCCGAAGACCTGTTGAGTATAAGCCGGCGTTACCCACAGATCCGTATCCTGATGACTGGTATTATGAAATTTATGAAGGTGAGTACTGTACAATACATGATCGAAGTACGGCAGACCAAAATGAAACAAATGAGGAATCATATTACCCTTATTACTATTACTATTATTACCAGCCCTAGTTTATGCTCACCAATACCAGTGCCTTTTTAATGAAATACCTTAGTCTTTAAATTAAATTAATATGCAAAAACTCCCGCTCATTGAAAGGATTCATTGAGCGGGAGTTTTTTGTATATCCTGTTTATATTTATTTAAAGAAGCAGGAACCGCCTATAAACTCGCGAAGTATTGAATTCGGTGGAATCTCATCGCTGTCAATATTCAAAAAGTAACTTAAAAACTCGATGAGGCGTCTGCTTTCTGAATACTGTGGCTGATCTGGTTTAATTTCTGACAGTAAAGGTATCGCCAGTGTTTTCAAAACACCAAGCTCATAAATCAACGAAGAGTTAAACATAACATCAGCCTGTTCCTGGAAGGGGAATATGTTCTTCTCTTCCCCACGTCTTACAGAAGGCCAAAGGTCAATTGTTGTTTCTGCAGGACAGCCTCTGAAGCTGTAGTCTCTTACAATCCTGCGGACAAACCTGAGATCGGTTGTTGGTATTCTGTTTTGCTTGTCTATTTGCATTGATGTTATTGCACTGATATATATCTTAAATTTACTGTTTTCGCTGACTTCTTCGGTAAGTTTCGGGTTAAGCCCGTGTATTCCCTCTATAACAAGAATATTGCCTTCCTTTAACTGAAGTCTTCTGTCGTTGTATTCCCTTTTACCTGTCAGAAAATTATAAGTTGGAATACTTACTTCTTCACCGTTTATGAGGCTGTTTAACTGCTGATTAAACAGTTTCAAATCTATTGCCTCAAGAGCTTCAAAATCCGGTTCTCCATATTCATCAAGGGGAGTTTTATCCTTTTCTACAAAATAGTCGTCCAAAGATATATTAAGAGGAAACAGCCCGTTAACTCTGAGCTGTATAGACAGTCTTTGGGCAAAGGTGGTTTTTCCGGATGACGAAGGCCCCGCTATAAGTATTACTTTTAGCTGGTCCTTTCTTTCGGCAATCATATCTGCTATCCGTGCTATTTTCTTTTCATGGATAGCTTCAGATATCCTGATAAACTCATCAACTTTTCCAGCTTCGACGATATCGTTCAGTTTCCCTACATTATCTACACCAAGAATATTGATCCATTGTCTGTACTCGCTGAATATCTGAAACAGTTTCTTGGGTATATCATGATCTTCAATGGTATCAGGATTTGTTGTCCTTGGCAATATAAGTACAATACCTCCGTTATCAAATTCCAGCCTGAATAATGTAAGATAACCACTTGACGGAACCATAAAACCATAAAAGTAATCTTCCATATCATCGAATTTATAAAAGGTTACATATGGTTTTTCGCGGTATTTTATGGCTCCATACTTATCTATTCTGTTTTTTTTCAAAAAAAGCTGTTTGGCTTCTTCAGTGGTCATGGTTTTTTTCTCAAATGGCAAATTCATTTTTACTAAGGCTTTCATGCGTTCTTCAATCTTTTGTACATCTTCAGCATCCAAATTGGTGACAGAACACTCAAAAAATAAGCCTTTGCTTACAGAATGGCGCACTTCTATTGTCTCTTCGGGGAAAATATCATAAAATGCTTTAATCAGTAAAAAGGCAAGGCTTCTTTGATAAATTCTCACCCCGTCTGCAGTGGAAAGATCAATAAATGAAATATTGCAGTCCTCTGTAATGGGGTACGTTAATTCCCTTATTTTATTATTCACATATGCTGCTACCACAATTGATTTATTTTCGTTATATAAATCGTTTTTAACTTTCTCAAGACTGGTTCCTTCTATAATGCTATATTTCTTCCCTTCAACTGTTACTGTAATATTTTTGTTCTGCATCGATTACCTCCTTAAATATATATTCTCTGAAAAGCACACCTATAAGTTTCTCACATGCTTCTGTAATATTCATCAAACCGGTATTCAATACCCTTTATACTTTTCTGCCATTCGCCCTTTTTTACCAGTTCCCATCCTTCAATATCGTCTAAACAGGGCAGAAAAGAATCGGCCTGATACTCTTTATTAAAACGTGTTATATATGCTCTTTTGCAGAAAGGCAACAGTTGCCGGTAAATGCTTTCACCGCCAAAGACGTATACTTCACCCCGATAGTCTTTCAATTCATCCATTAACTGCCCGATACTATGCACAACTACTGCACCTTCAACAGTATAACCGGTGTTGGTTGTCAGCACCACATTTGTACGGTTTGGTAAGGGTTTTCCTTCAGGAAAGGATTCAAGGGTCTTTCTGCCCATAACAATAACCTTTCCCGTTGTTTTACCTGAAACATATTTCATGTCTTCGGGAATTCTTGCAAGAAGCCTGTTATTAAAGCCAATACCCCAATTTTTGTCGGCTGATGCAATAATAATCCATTCCTGCATTTAAAATCACCTCATATCCTGGACCGGCTTTGAACAAGTAACTACTATTTTACTTTTCTGATTCACTTATGTGTTTTCAATCAGAACGGAAGAAAATTAAACCGCTACAGGTATTTTTTTAATAGATTCTCCATGCTGATAGTTTTCAAGAGAGAAATCTTCAACTTTAAAATCATAAAAATTCTTAACATCCCGATTAATAACAAGCTTTGGTGCAGGATAGGGCTTCCTCTGAATAAGCTCTTCCACCAGCGGAATGTGTCTGTCGTATATGTGAGCATCGGCGATTACGTGCACAAGTTCACCTGGAACAAGACCTGAAACCTGTGCAAACATATGAATGAGGATGGAATACTGCACCACATTCCAGTTATTTGCCACCAAAACATCCTGAGAACGCTGGTTCAAAATTGCATTCAGCTTATTACCTGTTACATTAAAGGTCATACTGTATGCACATGGGTAGAGATTCATCTCATGCAAATCTGCATGATTGTACATATTAGTTATTATTCTTCTGCTGTATGGGTTATGTTTTAAATCGTATAAAACCCGGTCTACCTGATCAAATTCTCCTTCAGGATATTTATGCTTTATTTTCAGCTGATATCCGTAAGCTTTTCCAATGGTTCCCTTTTCATCAGCCCATGCGTCCCAGATGCGGCTATTCAAATCCTGGATATTATTCGACTTTTTTTGCCATATCCAGAGGATCTCATCTATTGCTGCTTTATAATTTATGGACCTAAGTGTTAATATTGGAAATTCCTGAGTCAAATCGTATCTGTTAACTATACCAAATTTCTTAATGGTATGAGCTGGCGTACCATCTTCCCAGCATGGGCGTACCTTTTGCTCCTCTGAACTGAACCCATTTTTTAATATATCCTTACACATATCAATAAAAATTATATCTGCCTTGCTCAAACAAAAATCACTCCCGAATTAATATTAAAAATAGCAAATTAACCCTTAACAAATAATATATCACGTATAAATATTTTTCTCAAACATAATAAAAAAAGGACAGAATATCTGCATATTTTAAAAAGAAAAGGAAGGCAGATTATACCTTCCTTTTTAATTAATTTATATTCCGTGATCTTTTCTATGATGGCTTATTAAAACCCGAAATAATTCTTTGCATTGTAATAGCTTATCTCCTGAACCATGGAACCAAGCAGCTCCATATCACGGGGTACTTCGCCGGCTTCAGCCCATTCACCGATTAAATTACAAAGAATTCTTCTAAAGTATTCATGCCTTGTATACGATAAAAAGCTTCTGGAGTCGGTCAGCATTCCTACAAACCTTCTTAAAAGCCCCATGTTGGCTAAAGCTTTCATTTGTGCAACCATTCCCTCTTTCTGATCGTTGAACCACCAACCAGAACCAAGCTGAATTTTTCCCGGAACCTCACTTCCCTGGAAACAACCCATAATTGTTGCCAAAACCTCATTGTCATAAGGATTTAAGCTATACAGAATTGTTTTTGGAAGTTCCCCGGTTTTCTCGAGGGCATTCAAAAATGCAGCCAGACCTTTAGCCTGCAATGCATCACCAATAGCATCGTACCCGGTATCAGGACCTAAAATATTGAACATTCTGGTGTTTAAATTACGGATAGAATTCAGATGCAGCTGCATTGCCCAGCCTCTTTTTGCATATTCACGACCAAGGAATACGAGAATATGTGTTTTATACTGATCTGTCTCCAGTTGGGTTAGTTCCTCTCCATTAAGAGCCTTGGTAAAGATCTTCTCAATTGTGCTTTCGTCTGCCTCTTCGTAAACACAATACTCAAGAGCATGGTCAGAGATTCTTGAGCCATTTTCATGGAAATATGAAATACGGCTCTCAAGTGCCTGTTTGAGTTCAGGAACAGATGAAATATTCTGGTCTGCCGCTTTTTCCAAAGAATTTATATACTCTTTAAAACCATCACTGTTAATATTTAATGCCTTATCGGGCCTGAATGTAGGAAGGACCTTTACAGAAAAGCTCTTATCCTCTCTGATGGCTTTGTGATATTCGAGGTTATCTGTAGGATCATCGGTAGTACAGATTAATTCCACATTGGAGCTTTGGATTATACCTCTTGCCGACAGCTTATCTGTTGAAAGCAGTTCATTGCATCTTTCCCATATTTCTTCTGCAGTTTTCGGTGACAGTAAATCGTCTATTCCAAAATATCTTTTTAACTCAAGATGGGTCCAATGATACAGCGGATTACCAAGCAAATAAGGCACTGTTTCTGCCCACTTCATAAATTTTTCCTTTGGTTCTGCATCACCGGTGATATATTTCTCGTCAATACCATTAGCTCTGATTGCCCGCCATTTGTAGTGGTCACCACCAAGCCAAACCTCTGTAATATTTTTGTACCTCTTATTCTCGGCTATTTCTTTCGGGCTGATGTGACAGTGGTAATCAATAATAGGTAAGTCTTTAACATAATCATGGTACAAGGTTTCTGCAATTTGGTTTTGCAGCATAAAGTTTTCATTAATAAAATTACGCATATTTCATCCTCCTACAAAAATAGTTGAAAGCGCTTACAGGTTTGTTTATACTTAATATATCATAAAAATTAATCCGATAAAAGATAAAAAACCAATTACATAGGAGAGATCCAATTGAATATTTATGATATTGCAAAAGAGGCCAATGTTTCCATTGCTACTGTTTCAAGGGTTTTAAACGATAGTGGAAATGTTAGGGATATTACAAGACAAAAGGTTGAAGCAGTTTTAAAAAAATATAATTATGTTCCCAGTGCTATTGCTCGTGGCATGATAACAAATTCATTAAAGACCATAGGCATAGTTACCATTGATATACGAAATCTCTATTATGCTAATGTTGCGCACAGTATTGAGCAGTCTCTTTCTGTTTTAGGTTTTAATACAATCCTGTGCAATACCGGCTACGATATTGATCAAAAAATAAAATATCTGAGAATGCTTGTTGAAAAGAAAGTTGACTCTATAATACTTGTAGGTTCCCCATTTAAAGATCCCAGCCTTGACAAACCAATTGAGCAGATTTCTAAGAATACGCCCATTATAATTGTAAATGGGCATTACGAATATCCTAATATCTATTCTGTTCAGTGTAACGATAGCAAGGCTCTCGAAAAAAGTGTTGATTACCTGGTTTCAAAAGGAAAAAACAGTTTTCTGTACCTGTACGATGCAGAAACCTTCAGTGGCAGGCAAAAGCTGCTTGGATTCATGAATGCGGTTTCAAAGTATAATGTTAAGTCGGAAATTTTTCTTATAAAGCCCGGCCTTGAAGCAGCTTATAACAAGGTTAAGAAGCTTCTGGACAGTGGTCTTGCTTTTGATGCGGTTTTAACCAGTGAAGATTTAACTGCAATAGGTGTGCTAAAGTGCTTAGCTTCATATAACTTTCAGGTTCCCGAAGAAGTCAGCGTTATGGGATTTAATAACTCGGTGCTGTCTATTTGCTGTACACCTGCACTGTCTACAGTTGACAGTAAAATGGAGGATATGGGCAGAATTGCCGTAAAAGTATTGCATAAAGTTTTAAAGGGAGAAAAAGTCGAAGCAAACACAATAATAGAGCCAGAACTTGTTTTTAGAGAAACAACATAATACTTGGCTGTTTAAATCCTTTCTTAACGTGGGAATATATTGTTAAGAAGTTAACTCATTCCGGTGATATTAATGAAAGGAGAATAAATAATGAAAAAAGATATTAATAAAGTTTCAATAATTGGTGCGGGCTTCGTTGGCTGTACAACTGCCTATACCCTTATGTTAAGCGGAATATTCTCTGAAATGGTAATTATAGATATTAATGAAGACAAGGCAAAAGGTGAAGTTATGGACTTGAACCATGGCCTTCCCTTTGCCAAGCCTGTAAGGATTTATCAGGGAACATATAAAGATATAAAAGATTCGGACATTATTATTATATCAGCCGGTGCAAACCAGAAAGAAGGTGAAACCAGGCTCGATCTGGTGCAGAAAAATACCGAAATTTTTAAAAGCATTGTTTCTGAGATCACTAAGTATACAACGCCTGAGAAAACCCTGCTGCTGGTCGTTACAAATCCTGTAGACATACTCACTTATGTTACCGCAAAAATATCAGGCTGGCCGGCAGAAAAAGTTATTGGCTCAGGAACGGTGCTGGACACAGCACGCTTCAGATATCTGATTGGAGAGCATGTTGGCGTTGATACGCGAAACGTACACGGATATATACTAGGTGAGCACGGGGATACCGAGCTTCCGGCATGGAGCCTTACAACAATTGCAGGTATGCCAATGGATGAATACTGTAGGGCATGCAAATCATGCCAGGAAGGGCGCAGCAGGCTTGAAATTTTTGAAAACGTGAAAAATGCGGCATACGACATTATAAGTTTAAAAGGGGCAACATATTACGCAGTTGCTTTGGCTGTAAAAAGAATTGTTGAAGCCATTATGCGTGATGAGCATTCCATATTAACTGTGTCAAGCCTCTTAAACGGCCAGTATGGGCTAAAAGATGTATGCTTAAGCGTTCCTTCGGTAGTAGATCGGAATGGCATAAACCGCATTCTTGAAGTACCCCTTTCAGATGAAGAAAAACAATTACTTCACAGATCGGCAGACACCCTTAAAAATGTAATCAGCCAAATCCGCTTATAGCATACAGTTTTTCGCAAATTACATGTAGGTGGAAATTATATATAATGTAGTTTTATAATAGCGGTTAATATACTTCAAAGTATACTAAAGGGCTTAATAGAAGCCCTTTAATCTCCAAAAATTCTTTTTCCCCTAATAATCCGAATAAGAACAGTAATGACAGCAACTACAAGAAGGATGTGAATAAAACCTCCCAGCGTAAAAGAAGTTACAACTCCCAATAGCCATAAAACAAAAAGAACAATCGCAATGGTCCATAACATTGTATCACACACCTTTCAAAATTTGTTTTACCCAAAAATAAGTTTTTCATTCAAGGCAAATTATTCAATGCTTGTCTATCTTTTATTTTGCATAAGATTTGAACATTAAGCTTAAAATAAGAATCTGAGTATTGTTAAATCATACATATAAAATCGCTGGGGTGAAATCAATGATAAAAAAAATCGCTATAATAGTGCTCGGATTCATTATATTAATTACACTTACAGCATGTCCTGATAAGGAACAACCCGAGCAACAGAAAAACACTGAAATGATACCTAACACAATGCAAAAAGCAACCGATGAGCTGGAGCAGATTATAACATTGTTAGGAGGCCCTTTGTTTAACGGGCGTGATAATATAGAACAAATGAAGAATGAACAGATGCAAATGTTATTGGAATCGGCACAAAAATCCTCTCTTGGAACACAGGACAAGGAACAGATGCAACCCAACGATGGCTCTGAAAAAGACGAACAACAGCAGGAAGGCAGCAGAAGTGAAAAACAGGAAGGAAGTCAGGAAAGTGGGCAAAATGAGGAACAGAAGGACATAAAAGACAAGCAGGAAGAACAGGATGGTGAGCAGAAAGAGAAGGACAGCACCGGTGGTTCTGAATCTGGTGGTTCTGAAAAAGAAAAACAGGACAAAGAAGGTGACAGCGGGCAGGATAAAAAAGAACAGGAAGAACAGGACGTAGAAAAGGAAAATTCGAGTGAAAAGGAGGACACACAAAGGCCTGGAGTTACACAGGATAAAACTTTTCAGTACGAAGACAGTCTTTTTGGTATTCCGCAGTGGCATCAGGATAACTGGAAAATGATAAAAGTATTGACTGATGGCATGCACTTTACATGGAATAATTTACAGCCTGAATTAATAAAAAAGGGTGTATCCCAGACCCAGATTGAAAATTTCAATAAGTCTCTAATAGCATTATCGCAGAGTGTCAGTACAAAAAATATAATAGAATCGCAAAGCGCGGCCTTTCAATTGTCACAAGCATTATCGGATTTCTATAGTTATTACAAAACCGAGATTCCGGCAGAACTGCCACGTATATCAAGTGGGGTTACAGGTATCCACTTTTCTGTGAAACAAAACAACTGGCCCAAGGCCCAGGAGCTTGCAAACCAGCTTCAACAGGAATTTGCAAAACTTAAGGCAAGTATTGAAGACAACCAAACCCACATTTTTCAAATGCTGGAACTATCCCTTAATGATCTTTGCACTGCTGTTCATAACCAGGATTCTGTACTAGTACTGATACGGACAAATCTGGTAAATTCTAACATCCGCGAACTCGATGTAAGGCTGTCACAAAAACAGGAATAGTTTAAAAATTCCCTATATCCCTTCGGTAGTGGGCACCGTCAAAATGAATGGCAGAAACCTGTCTGTAAGCTTTATCCCTTGCCTCTTTTAAGGTTTGTCCAAGGGCTGTAATGCCAAGAACACGGCCACCGTTTGTAAAGAATTCATTGTCTGCTTTTTTAGTACCCGCATGGAAAACCAGTATATCCTTTTCTTTTTGCGTGGCATTCAAACCCGAAATTTTTAAACCTTTACGATAATTTTGCGGGTACCCTCCCGATGCCATTATTACACACAGACAGGCTGAATTGTCCCATTCTATTTTTATTTCATGAAGTCTTTCGTCAATTATAGCTTCAATAATGTCAAGTAAATCGCTTTTTAATCTTGGAAGTACAACCTGCGTTTCGGGGTCTCCAAAGCGGGCATTATATTCTAAAACTTTAGGTCCGTCTTCGGTAATAATCAGACCGAAGTATAAAACACCTTTAAATGTTCGCCCTTCTTTGTTCATAGCCTCAATTGTCGGGCGATAGATTTTGTTCATGCAAAACTCTGCCATTTCTTCAGTATAGACATTGCTTGGCGAAAACGCACCCATTCCTCCCGTATTAGGCCCTTTGTCGCCATCAAAAACCCTTTTATGATCCTGGGCACTGACCATAGGCACAATGGTTTTCCCATCGGTAAAAGAAAGAACCGAAACTTCAGGACCTGATAAGAATTCTTCAATAACAATAGTATTTCCTGCATCCCCAAATTTCTTCTGCGCCATCATATTTATTATTGCTTCCCTGGCTTCGGTTTCGGCATTGCAGATAATAACCCCTTTACCAAGTGCCAGCCCGTCAGCCTTAACAACAAGGGGGTATTTCTGATTTTCAATGTAGGACAAAGCTTTCTCGATATTACTGAATGTTTCAAACTTAGCAGTGGGAATGCCATACTTTTTCATCAGATTCTTTGAGAAGCTTTTACTTGATTCTATCAATGCCGCTTCCCTGGTAGGACCAAAAGCGCGGATCCCTGCTTCTGTTAAATCATTAACCATTCCCATTGCCAGCGGATCATCGGGAGCTACCACAACAAGATCTATTTTCTTTTCTTTACAGACTTTAACCATTGACTGCGTATCAAGAGCATCTATATTTAAACATTCAGCGTATTCACTAATACCACCATTTCCAGGCGCGCAGTAAATTTTATCAACTCTTTGGCTTTGGGAGAGTTTCCATACAATTGCATGCTCACGGCCTCCCGAACCTACCACAAGTACTTTCATAGCGTTCCTCCAAGATAAGCTTTTAAAGTTCGTAAATTACTCTGCACAGTTTGTTTAATTATTTATTAATGCTTAAAATGACGTACACCGGTAAATACCATTGCTATTCCATATTTGTCGCATGCATCAATTGACTCCTGGTCTCTGACAGAACCACCAGGCTGGATTATGGCGGTAACCCCTGCCTTATAAGCTGCCTCAACACAATCGGGGAATGGGAAAAATGCATCCGAAGCCATTACCGAACCCTTGCACCTGTCCCCACCGGCTTCAATAGCAATATTTGCTGCAGTTATACGGTTCATTTGCCCGCATCCTATGCCGATGGTTCCTTTTTGCCTGGCAAGAACTATTGCATTAGACTTTGTATGTTTAACAACTTTCATCGCAAATTTCATTGTTTCAAGTTCTTCAGCAGTCGGTTTCTTTTTGGTTACAACCTGAATGTTTGATTCATCATACAAAATATCATCTTTATCCTGGAGCAACAGACCTCCTCCTACCTTTTTCAGATCATAACCTTTGGCTGATCTGTCAGATATTGCAGGGAGTTTCAAAAGGCGCAGATTCTTTTTCTGCTTTAATATTTCAAGGGCCTCGGGTGAAAAAGACGGAGCCACTATAATCTCGAGGAATATTTTATTCATTTCTGCTGCTGTTTTTGCATCTATTTCGCGGTTGGCTGCAACAATTCCACCGAAAATTGAAACCTTATCGGCTTCATATGCGTTCATATAAGCTTCATAAATATCAGAGCCTGTGCCTACACCACAGGGATTTGCATGTTTTACCGCAACAACCGTCGGCTCATCAAATTCTTTTAAAAGTTCCAAAGCACCATTCGTATCGTTTATATTGTTAAAGGACAGTTCCTTTCCATGCAGCTGCTCTGCCTGTGTGAGCCACCCTTCTATATTCCCCACTTCCTTATAAAAAACAGCTTTTTGATGAGGATTTTCGCCATATCTCATGTCCTGCACCTTTTCAAAAGTCAGAGTAAGAGTTTCGGGAAAAGATACATCATCCAGTTGCGTGCGCAGATACTGCTGAATCAATGTGTCGTAGTGGCTTGTATGCTCGAAAACCTTACAGCATAGACGAAGTCTGGTCTTCAGGGATACATTTCCATTATCACGTATCTCTTGCAGAACCGGCTGGTAGTCTTCAGGATCAACTATTACCACAACATCCTGGTAATTCTTCGCAGCTGCACGAAGCATTGTGGGACCACCTATATCTATATTTTCTATTGCTCCCTCAAGCGTAACCTTCTCTTTAAGTATGGTCTGTTTAAACGGATAAAGGTTTACTATCACCATGTCAATGGGCTCAATTTCAAGTTCCTTAAGCTGTTTCATATGCTGTGGGTTATTTCTCATAGCAAGGAGCCCACCATGAACTTTCGGATGCAGCGTTTTTACTCTTCCGTCAAGACATTCGGGAAACCCGGTTATATCTGAGATTCCTGTAACCTTAACACCGTTATTTTGAAGAAGCTCTGCCGTTCCACCGGTAGATATAATTTCAATTTGAAGGCTTGCAAGCTCTTTTGCAAAATCCACGATCCCCTTCTTATCCGATACACTTATTAAGGCCCTTTTAATCAATTATTATCACTCCCATTGTTTAGATGTTTTTAGTTTGCATTTTTAATTCAGTTTTTTATTATTACCTTTCTTCCGTTAACCTCCAGTCTGCCTTCCGAAAAAAGTCGTATTGCTTCGGGCAGGAGCACCCACTCGGCCTGCTCCATAACCCTTTTCTGCAGTGTTTCGGGTGTATCGTCAGGCAGTACCTCAACTGCTTTCTGTAAAATAATAGGGCCTGAATCATATTCAAGCTCAACAAAGTGCACTGTGGCACCGGTTATTTTAACACCGTATTCAAGTGCTTTCTGATGCGGAATTATACCATAAAAACCTTTTCCACAAAATGATGGAATAAGTGACGGATGTATGTTTATAATCGCATTCCTGTATTCCTGTATAAAACTGTCACCCAGACGGCTCAAAAACCCAGCAAGAACCACCAGCTGAACCCGGTATTTTTTCATATGCTCAATAAGGGCACGATCATAATCTTCTTCACTGTCAAAATTTTTACGGGATATAACAGTAACCGGAATATTTCCCCTCTTTGCTCTCTCAATTGCATAAGCTCTGCTGTTGCTGGAAACCACCGTAGCTATGCAACAGTTTTTAAGTGTGCCGTATTCAATTCTATCCATTATGGCCTGTAAATTAGTGCCTCCGCCAGATACCATTACACCTATTCTCAGCATATCTCTATTCTACCTTCACCTTCATCTATTTCCCCAATTAAATAAGCTCTTTCTCCAAGTTCATTAATACAGCTTATAATTTCCTGTGAAGCATCCGCATCCACGGCCAGAACCATTCCAATTCCCATATTAAATGTATTGTACATATCCATTTCTTCAACATTACCCTGTTTTGCAATAAGCTCAAATATGGGCAGGACAGGCCATGTTCCTTTGTGAATAATGGCTTTTAACCCTGCAGGTATCATTCTTGGAATATTCTCTATAAAGCCTCCACCGGTAATATGAGCTATTCCTTTAATGTTATATTTCTCTTTAATCTTTAATACTGTATTAACATAAATCTTAGTTGGAGTTAAAAGGACATCACCGACAGGTGAATCTAATTCCTGGAAGTATTTATTTAGCGCTTCCTTATTGTCGGAGAATATTTTCCTAACAAGGGAAAAACCATTGCTGTGAACTCCTGAGGATGGTATGCCAATTAATTTATCTCCATTTTTTATCGCTTTGCCGTCTATAATATCATCTTTATTTACGATGCCAACACAGAAACCGGCCAGGTCATATTCATTTTCGGGATAGAAACCGGGCATTTCTGCAGTTTCACCGCCAATTAATGCACAACCTGCCATCTGACAGCCATCAGATATTCCTTTTACAATACTTTCGATTTTATAAGGATCAAGCTTTCCTGTTGCTATGTAGTCTAAAAAAAACAGAGGCTGGGCACCACTGCAAACAATATCGTTCACGCACATTGCAACACAGTCAATACCTATGGTATCATGCCTGTCAAGTGCGAATGCAAGTTTCAGTTTTGTTCCCACACCATCGGTCCCCGAAACAAGTACAGGTTTTGGGATGTTGATACCTTCAATGGAAAACAATCCGCCAAAACCTCCAATATCGGTTAATACCTCGGGGCGCATTGTTTTTGCTATGTGTTTTTTCATCAGTTTAACAGCTTCATACCCTGCATGCACATTAACACCGGCTTCTTTGTAATTTGCCATTTACAAATCCTCCATTAAGCTGCTTTATATAATAAGCAATCAGGTTCATACGCTTTATATGCCGTTCAGTTTCTCCTGCAATCTTAAATTTTTCTCTTCCACCAGGTCCTTCATCTTTTCTTTATATAAATGCATTTTCTTTCTGAATTCAGGATATTTTACACCCAGGATTTGAATAGCCAAAAGAGCAGCATTTTCGCTACCGTTTATCGCTACTGTTGCTACCGGAACACCAGCCGGCATTTGAACAATTGATAAAAGAGAATCAAGCCCGTCAAGCGTTGAAGACTGAATTGGAAGACCTATTACAGGCAAGGCGGTATATGCCGCAATAACTCCCGGCAAATGAGCTGCCTTACCGGCTGCTGCGATAATAACCTCATAACCCTTTTCTTCTGCTTCTTTTGCAAACTGTGCAGTTTTTTCAGGTGAACGGTGGGCAGAACTAACCAGCACCGTTGTTTCAACACCAAATTCATTTAAGGTTTTTATACATTTTTCAAGAACCTGATAGTCGGAATCACTTCCCATTATTATTGCTACTTTAGGTTGGCTTAACATCACTTTCCTCCAAAATCCAACAGACACCCACCTCCATTAAAAGAGGTGGGGCTAAAACTGTTTTTGAGCTTATTAAAAAGTTTGATACTCAATGATTTTATTTATACCTGATTACTAGTATATAGTACAAAATAGGCTGATGACTTGTCAATAACAAAGATGTACAGAATTTACCATTACATTCGCTAAAATTCAGGATAAATATTATATTTCCAAACTCTTCCCGATGGTTTATAAGACAATTTTGCTTTTCTTAAGCCTTCAATTCCCATATCCTCTTCGCGGTTAATATATTTTGTATGGGAAAAGGTCCTTTCAACAAACTCTCTGTTTATTATTGCATAAATGCCGTGTATGTCTGCATTTCCTTTTTCGATATGAATCACTGCAGTATCGTCATTGAGCATTTCTCCTATTGTAAAAGCTTCAGCTCTTCCATTAACTTTTATAAGAGCGCCTTTTAAACCGGGTATTTTGTCCCAGTATTTAAGCAGCTGGGAGCATGCCCATTTTTCACATTCCTCAGGAACATCGCAATTACAGCTGTCATTGCCCTCACACCATTCATCAAAAATTCTCTCGCATTCAGAGAAATTCTCATTACTTATTTCTACGTACTCAAATCCTCCATATTCACGTAGGAATCTATTTATATGATTTCGTTTTGAACTCAGTTTTTTTCCTGCAAGAGTAATCAAACTTTCGGTGTCATAAACATAATCTGATATTGAATCCATTTTCTTTGCTTTAATATTTACTTTTAAATACTTTTTAAATCTTTCGACCATGCACTCTTCAACACGACCGAAAAAGAGTTTCCAATCCTGGGAATCAAAATATTCTTTTAACTTAAAAACAGTGTCCTCGAATTCTTCCGGATTAAAGGTATCCAAAGGTATTGGACAAAAGGCAAAGGGCTTATACTTTCTTGGGTTTGCTACCATACAAAGCATATTATTTATAATACTGAATTTGGTATTATAGTTTTTACGCCACATAAACATGTTTGCAAAGGACATTTCCGAGGCTTGAGACTTAATATTCCCAAAAGCCTTCTGAAAAATATCCATATCTGTAATTTCTATCTCTTTCCAACTCATAACAGTCCTGATTATTCAGGAGTTAACACCTCTCATCTGCAGTTTTTATGTTCACAATAACATGAATATAACGTATAAATACAAAAATAATAATCAAGTTTATATTAATCGCCAAAAGAAACACCCATATACCTAGCTATTTGTACCATTTCGCCGTTTGTTGGTACTGTTCTAAACTTACCTGCCACTTCTTTTATGGGTATAGACTTAATTTGTTCATGATCAACACATACCATTCTGTTAAACTCGCCTTTTGCAATAATGTTTACTGCTGAAGCACCCAACCTTGTGGCAAGAATTCTGTCAAATGGTGATGGATCCCCGCCTCTTTGCAGGTAACCTAAAACTGTAATTCGATTTTCCAAAGATGTTAATCTTTCCAGTTCTTTAGCAAGAAATGCACTGGTCCCATTAAACGATAATGAATTATCCCCGTTACTAACATTATTTTTACCTTCACTACCCTTTGGCTTTGCACCTTCCGACATAACAATTATGCTAAAGCTTTTTCCGGCATTTCTGCGCTCAAAAATGGCTCTTGCCACCTTATTAATATCATACGGTATTTCAGGAATTAGTATAACATCCGCGCCACCGGCTATTCCTGCCTCAAGTGCAACCCATCCTGATAGTCTGCCCATAACCTCAAGGATCATTATCCTATGATGGGATTCTGCCGTGGAATGCAGTTTATCAATCGCCTGAGTTGCTGTGTCAACAGCTGTCATAAATCCAAATGACATATCAGTTCCGTATATGTCATTTTCAATTGTCTTGGGTATTGCTACAATAGGAAGCCCTTTCTCCTCTATAAGCTTGTTGGCGTAGCGAATTGTCGCATCACCGCCAATAACTACAAGACAGTCAATATCGTGCATTCTGAGAGTTTCAACAATTCGGTCACTCATATCACGGACTGTTTTTTCACCATCCCTGTCAACTGTAACAGCAAAGGGATTGTATCTGTTAATAGTTCCCAGAATTGTTCCTCCTCTATCAAGAATGCCCGATACATCGCTTGATTTCATTTTTAGAAAACGATTTTCAATAAGTCCCCGGTAACCGTCCCTAAATCCAATAACTTCATATCCATAATTATTTATTGCTGATTTTACAACGGCCCGAATGGCAGTGTTCAAACCAGGACAATCGCCTCCACTTGTCATGACCCCTATACGCTTTACCATAACTAACCTCCTTGATATACATTATTTTATTTACCCGCGATAAATAAAAATAATCCTCACTTATTCACTTTTTGTTGGAATGTGACCGGTTAATTCAAGATTGCAGAAATTCTTCTGCCGGAAAAACTCATATGTTATAATTGCTACAGAATTTGACAAATTAAGGGAACGTATCGAAGACCGCATCGGGATACGTATACATGATTTATAGTTTTCAATTAAAAGACTTTCCGGCAATCCCTTAGTTTCCTTTCCAAAAACAAAAAAGCATTCGTCAGGATAGGAAATTTCAGAAAAAACAAGACTGCTTTTAGTTGATACATAATAAAAGGGTAAACCTGAATATTTATTCCTTAAAGAATCAAAGTTCTTATAATAATGCGTTTCTACACTGTTCCAATAATCGAGACCTGCTCTTTTTAAATATTTATCAGAAACCGAAAAACCCAAGGGCTCAACAAGGTGAAGTACAGCTCCGACTGCAGCGCAAGTCCTGGCAATATTCCCTGTATTTTGAGGAATTTCGGGTTCAACAAGCACAATATGCAATTGCATATATATATTACACCTCGGTCTTTTGATTGCTACTCAGTTAAAAAAGATGGCTTTATGCCACCCTTCCAAAATATTCTCTTCATTCTATGGAAACATTAATATCTACATTTCTGCTGTCACTCAAGTCCAGAGGTACACAGATAGTCTGCTTTATTGATGGTGAAACATCTATGTTCTCTCCAACAAGAAGAGAAGGTGGGGTTATTTCTACACTAATCCCTCGGGTAGATAGTATAGTAGCAGTGTTTCCAATTATCATATTTCCCAGCTCAGATATCGCACTTTTTGCCATGTCGTCAAAAGTGTCAACAGTCATACCGCCCATCATATATGAGGCAATTGATTTTGCTGTATCGGTGCTTAAAGAAATGATAACATGTCCACGTATTTTTCCGGTTAAACCAACGATTACTGCTACTGAATCATTTTCATAAGATGTTTTCTTTATATAAACTTTTTTCAGGCTTGGCTTTACACCAATAACCATTTGAAAAACTTGCTGACTAGCTTCAATAAATGGGTTTATATATTCTACGTTCATAAATGTCTCCTATGTATGTCTGGCAAACTTTTCTATTGTAAATATAATTATCTCTTTGAGATAATATAGCACAATATATATTCTATCATATAATCGAATATCGTCAAATTTTATACTTTTTTTAATAATGTTTATTGAAACAATTGAATGTAGTAAGGGGACGGTTCTTTCAATCCATACCGTCCCCTTGATCATTTTGGCTCCTCAAGTTGGACTCGAACCAACGACCATGCGGTTAACAGCCGCATGCTCTACCGACTGAGCTATTGAGGAATATATAAATCCGGCAACGTCCTACTTTCCCAGGGCGTCTCCACCCAAGTATCATCGGCACTGGAGAGCTTAACTTCTGTGTTCGGGATGGGAACAGGTGTGTCCTCTCCGTTATTGTCACCGGAAACTTTATTTGCTTTTTATAGGGTTTGTACCCTCAAAACTGTATAATGTTTAAGCTATCTCTTTTTCAAGGAAAAACCTTCTGTTTTGTTCGTTCTTTTGGTCAAGCCCTCGACCTATTAGTACCAGTCAGCTTCATGCATCGCTGCACTTCCACTCCTGGCCTATCTACCATGTTGTCTTCATGGGGTCTTACCCTTGCGGTGGGATATCTCATCTTAGGGGGGGCTTCACGCTTAGATGCCTTCAGCGTTTATCCCTTCCAAACTTGGCTACCCAGCGGTGCCACTGGCGTGACAACTGGTGCACCAGAGGTTTGTCCATCCCGGTCCTCTCGTACTAGGGACAGCTCCCTTCAAATATCCTGCGCCCACGACAGATAGGGACCGAACTGTCTCACGACGTTCT